>Ga0302220_10000235_pt1 | contig 49997 bp, 42 predicted proteins | sample II_Palsa_E1_3_FD_194572 | JGI IMG/M metagenome (GOLD analysis project Ga0302220, IMG submission 194572) | Peat permafrost microbial communities from Stordalen Mire near Abisko, Sweden - II_Palsa_E1_3 | ecosystem: Environmental > Terrestrial > Soil > Palsa > Peat permafrost | place: Sweden...
GGTCAGATCGCTACCAGCCCGCTCCGCCGCGCGCGCCGAAACGAGAATATCGCCCTGCGCAATGACATGCGGCGCGTCAAAGAAGTTCAGAATCCCGAAGGTGCCGCCGACGATCCAGATCAACATACCGAGACCAATCAGGGTTCGGCCCGGCAAACGCCGAAAAGGATAGAGAAACAACAAGGCGCATAGGGCATATTGGAGCAGGATGTCTCCTTCCCAAATTATCATTCCGTGTATCAAGCCAAAGAGTCCAAGCCACATATTACGGCGAACATAGATGTCGGCAGCGTTGCCGGCACCCGCCCGGCGCTCGATCCGATTGGTCAGAAGCACGACGCCTGCGCCGAACAACATACCGAACATCGCGCGCATCTTGCCTTCCACAAAGGCCCATTTAATGATAAGGATCACAAGATCGAGGTGAGCATGCCACCCCACGAATGCCGGTAGCGCCATGCCCACGGGGATGTCGTGAATAGACTCGGGCCCACTGAAGGTTTCGATGTTCACGGCCAATATGCCCAGCAGCGCAAAGCCGCGCAAAACGTCCAGCGTCGTGACTCGCGACCGCCGCTCTACGGGCGATAGGGCAGGTCCCGCGAGTTCTTCCTCGATCTGCCGAGGAGGCGTGCTCGCAGAGGCAATTGCCTTGTTCATGCACAGATTTCCTTGTGTTCCGCCGGTTTGTGGATCGGCCGTTGACCGACAGGTGCTACCAACCCCGCCTAGCGGCTCGGTCTGGCAAGTCGGCAGTGCCACATCTTGTTGCTCCGCTCAAAAGCCTTACCATTAACGTATGGTCTCTCGTTAGGTATATCTTCTGAAAGCCGTGAGCCCGCCGGGCGCTTCCCGCCAGAGAGATTCAATCGAAACACCCTTCCACAATAGGTTCGCTCGTGCCGGGCTTATGCATCCTTCGTGTTTCACCAGCGAACATAGGCATTACAAATGTAACAAGTCACGAATGGATGTCCCGCCATGCCGATGTTATCGGATTGGACAATAGGATCGGTCCCATAGACGATTCCGGAGGCATTGATTTTGAGCAAGGTCTACACAGTGGCGTCCTATATGTCGGACGGTGATCCGGCTGCTTTAGCTGCCTATGCAGCGCTCGCCGGGCCTGCGATCATCGCTGGCGGCGGACGGATGATCGCAAGGGGCATGCCCCTTGCGACCTTCGAAAAAGGTCTGGAGAAGCGGGCGATCATCATAGAGTGGGATAGCCTTGAACAGGCGACCGCCATCTATGCGACCCCGGCGTATCGCGCGGCGGTCGCCAAGCTGGGCCCTTCAGTCGAGCGCGATATTCGAATTCTCGCTGCAACCGAATGAATGCTTACCGCCCGCGTTGACGGCAAGACCATTCGGTCCTGCGGCTCCGTGCTCGGGCTCTAAACGGTCATCCACGACCGCGCCGCTAGCTTTTTCTCGTCAACTCATGTCCGGCTCACCTCAAACTGCGCCGGTGCGACCGATTTTGCAGCGTCTCTAGCGGGCCTGCCCAAGAAGAAAGCCCCGATCAGGCTAATGAGAGCCATCGCCGCGAGAAAGGCACCAACCGCATAGCCAGACCCGAACTCGTTGAAGAGCCAGAGTGAAATCAGCGGGGCCGGACCGCCAGCAATGATGGAAGCACCCTGATAGCCCAGCGATGCACCCGTGTAGCGGATATGAGCCGGAAAACTCTCGGTGATGTATGCGGCCTGGGGTCCGTACATGGCGTCATGCGCGGTCATTAACGCGATGATCGCCAAAAGTATAACGATGGGCTGTCTGGTATCAAGCATCCAGAAATAAGGGATTGCCAGGACCATCATGGCAAACGCACCGGCCATGTAGACGCGGCGTCGACCGAGCCTATCGGCGAGGTGCCCGAAAAAAGGAACGGTGAAGCAAGAGATGATTGCCGCAACCAGAACTACATCGAGCATGAAGTCCCTTCCCAAGCCTAGATCCTTTGAGCCATAGAGCACTACGAAGGTCGACAGCATATAAAAGCTGGCCTGCTCTCCGGGCCGGATCAGCGCCGCCAGTAGAATTGAGCGCCACTGAGTCTTGATCGCCTCCACAATCGGCGGCTTGGAGTGACGGGCTACGCGCTGCGCCTTCACAAAATCGGGCGTTTCAGGCACCCCCATGCGCACCACAAGGCCGATGACGAGAAGAATAGCGCTGCCAAGGAAGGGGATGCGCCAGGCACCCGCTTCAAGGTCCGCGCCCGCCCAATGGCTGCATGCGCTCCATGCCAGCACCGAGATTACAAGGCCTAGTGGGACGCCGATATGCGGCAGACTCGCCATGAAGCCGCGATGTTTGCCTTGATGCGACTCCATCGAGAGTAGAACGGCGCCGCCCCATTCGCCGCCGACGCCGATGCCTTGGACAAAGCGCAATATGACCAGACCCCAGCCTGCCCAGACCCCGATTTCCGCCCTACCAGGCAGTAATCCGACGAGCAGTGTCGCGACGCCCATCAAAACGAGCGTGGCGACGAGGGTTGCCTTCCTCCCGACGCGATCACCGATGTGGCCGAACAGCGCAGCGCCGATCGGCCGGGACAGGAAACCGACGAAGATCGTGCTGAACGACTCGATAAGACCAGCTGACGGATTGGCACTGAAATAGAGCTTAGGAAATATCAGGGCGGCCGCGGTGCCGTAAATGAAGAAGTCATACCACTCGATCGTCGTGCCGATCACACTGGCGATCGCAGCGCGCCGCTCGATCCTTCGGGCAGCAGCCGCGCGGATTTCGGGGACCATGAGGAATCCTCTCGTGAGTCGGCCGCCAACTCTTGGCTATGGAGCGGTCAGACAAATTGTTCAAATCATGCGCAAAGCAGCGCACTCTCGGGATCGGCTACGCCCAATTCGCGCAAGACCAGTTCAGTATGCTCGCCTAGCGCCGGCACCGCACCCATGCGCGGTTCGAAGGCGTCGGACCCGGTTGGTGGCAACAGTGCCGGGATCACTCCAACTTCGCTGGCGACGTTGCGCCACCGTCGGCGTGCTGCAAATTGTGGGTGGTCCCAAACCTGAGCCATTTCGTTGACGCTTGCATTGGCTATACCGGCACCATCCAGAAGCGCCATGACCTCGGACCGAGACTGTCGCTCGAAGGTTGCCACGATAAGCTCGCGCAGGGCGTCGCGGTGGGTAACGCGATTGCCGTTAGTCGTGAAACGGGTATCGGCGATCAATTCTGGACGGCCGAGAACTTTCGTGCAGAAGGCCGCCCATTCGCGCTCATTCTGAAGACCGAACAGGACAGTGCCTCCATCGCCTACCGGGAAGGGGCCATAGGGATAGATGGTAGCATGGGCGGCGCCCGCGCGCGGCGGCGGGGGGGCGCCATCAAAACTGTAATAGAGCGGGTATCCCATCCATTCGCCAAGCGCCTCAAGCATCGAGATGTCGATGTGCGCACCCCGCCCGGTCTGGTCACGAAGGCGTACCGCGGCAAGAATCGAAGTGAACGCATACATGCCGGTGGCGATATCTGCGATCGAAATTCCAACCTTGGCTTCTTCTATTGGCGAGCCTGTTACGGACAAGAGGCCGGCCTCGGCCTGAATAAGCAAATCGTAAGCCTTGCGCTCCGCATACGGTCCACCGGCCCCAAAGCCCGAAATGTCGCACACGATTAAGCGCGGATCCGTAGCTCGTAGTCGAGCCGCATCGAAGCCGAGCCGGAGGGTGGCGCCGGGTGCGAGGTTCTGCACGAAGACGTCTGCACGAGACACGAGCGCATGCAAAGTCGCTAGACCGTCTTTGCTCTTGAGGTCGAGTGCGACACTTTCCTTGCTGCGATTACACCAGGCAAAATGCGAGGCGAGCCCACCCCTAATGCGCGTATCGTATCCGCGCGCGAAGTCGCCGCCGTCCGGACGTTCAATCTTGATGATACGGGCACCGAGGTCGGCCAACTGGCGCGTTGCGAAAGGCGCGGCGATAGCGTGCTCAAGCGTCACGACGGTGATGCCGTCCAGTGGACGCTGCCGATCCTCGACCATATCCTCTCCTCTTATTTCTACGTGTAACAGAGAGGCTAGGTAGAGTTTTATGATGGAGAAAGTCGTTTTTCCTTGAGGCGGTCTTCGCGAACAGCGAAGGAGGCCTCATGCGCTTCGATCTGGTAGACCTTTCGCTCTTCGTTGCCTCGGTAGAGAGCGGCAGCCTGACACGTGGTGCTGGTCGTTCTGGGCTTGCCCTAGCGGCGGCAAGCGCCAGAATTCGTTTGATGGAGGAGCGCCTGAAGGTCCGTCTCCTGGAGCGCAGCCGACGCGGGGTGACAGTCACTCCGGCCGGCGATGCTATGCTAGGCCACGCCCGTGTGGTGCTCGCCGCGGTGGAGGCACTCGAAGCCGATGTCTCTGAGTTCGCCGGCGGGATGAAAGGTCGCGTGCGGCTTCTGTCTAACACAACCGCGTTGGCCGAGTTTCTACCGAGGGCATTGGGGCCCTTCCTTGCGGCGCACCCCGATATCAGTGTCGGTGTCGAAGAAAGGCTTAGCCATGAGATCGTGCGCGCAGTCGTCGCCGGAGAGGCAGATATCGGGATCGTTGCCGGTTCGGCCGACATGGCGGGTCTCGAGACCTTTCCGTTTGCCCGCGATCGGCTCGTGCTCGTCGTCTCGGTCTCGTCCGCCATCGGCCCCGAGCCCGTGTCGTTCGAGACCGTGCTCAACCAAGAATTTATCGGCTTGCAGGAAAGCAGTGCAATCCAGACGTTCATCGCGGACCATGCTGTCCAGGCTGGGCGGCCAATCCGCCTGCGCATGCAGATGCTTGGGTTCGACGCCGTGTGCCGAATGGTCGAAAGTTCCGCGGGCATTGCAATAGTGCCGGAAAGCAGCGCCGTCAGAGCCGCCGTGACGATGGCGGTGCGAATTGTCTCCCTAAGCGATTCGTGGGCGGAGCGCGATCTTCGGGTTTGCATCAAGAGCGAAGCCCGGCTTCCGCCAGTGGCATCGCAACTGGTCGCCCATCTGCGCGAATTCGCAGCGACGGCAACGGGTCTTACCACCGCTTGAAGCGATCTGATCGAGGGGGGCGGGGGTTTTACGACATCGCCCGCGCAATGAAATTTCGCACAATCTTTCCCGTATCGCTCTTGCGGGTTGCCAGTGCGATTCTCGCGACAGGCCCCTCCCCCCTAATCGGCCTAAAGACGACGCCTGCAACTGAAAGCTGTGCCATCGACGCCGGCACGACGGATATCCCAAGCGCTGCGGCAACCAGATTGACGACCGATGCGATCTGCGGCGCGGTTTGGCCCATGCGTGGTTCGACATTTACGGCACGAAACGCGCCGATGATGGTGTCGTAAAAGGCCGGTCCGACGCTGCGCGGAAATAAGACTAGGGGGTCTGTCGCAAAGTCGGCAAGATCGACCTCCTCCCGGCTGGCGGCGGCATGCGAGGTAGGCAGGGCCACCATCATGGGCTCTTCCGACAACAGCCTTAGTTGGAAGACGTCCGTACCCACCGCGCCGGGTCGCAGAAAAGCGGCATCGAGTGTCCCTTCATTCAGACAATCCACGAGCATTGTCGTGTTCCCTTCCGAAAGTGTCAGATGCACGTCGGGATAAGCGCGTCGGAATGATCGGATCGCCCCAGGCACGACCGCATTGAACGCAGACGAGGCCGTAAACCCAACGTTGAGTGATCCGATCTCGCCACGTGCTGCCCGCTGTGCCGCATGAACGGCGCGATCCGCCAAGCCCGGAAAATGCCGTACGACTTCGAGAAAGGCTTCGCCGGCGATCGTGAGCTCGGCACCATACGGGACCCGCCGAAAGAGCGAAGCACCTACCTCTCGTTCGAGATCCTTGATCTGCTGACTGAGCGGCGACTGTCCGATTCCGACCTTGGCGGCGGCCCGCGTAAAATTCCGCTCTTCGACGACGGCTAAGAAATAGCGGATATGGCGCAGTTCCATTTGCCAGATGTTAAACCACTGACGGAAGCCTGTCTAATGTGTTGGACGATTGGGCGCACCAGCACCACCTAACTCGCACGGAGCTAGCAGGAGACTGACGATGCCGAGCCACACCAAAGCAACGCGAAGCTGGCTGTTCACGCCAGGGACGCGACCTGAGCGCTTCGAAAAGGCCGAAGCTGTCGGTGCCGATGTGCTGATCATCGACCTTGAGGATGCTGTAGCCCCCGGCGATAAGCCCGATGCCCGCAGGACGGCATTGGACTGGATCGCTGCGAACAAAGCTGGTGCCATCGACCATGCACTGCGTATCAACGGCCTCGACACAGCAGCCGGGATCGCTGACTTGGATGCTCTGCTCGCTCACGACGCTGCACCGGACTACCTCGTGTTACCGAAGACGGAGACGTCAGGACACATTGAAATCCTCGACCGGTTGCTCTCCGCTGCCGATAAGGCCAGCCGCATCGTAGGCATCATAGAGAGTGCCCGGGGTCTTGCCGCTATCAATGCGATCGCGGGCAGCTCGCCGCGGCTTTTTGGCCTCGTCCTGGGCGCAGCAGACATGGCGGCCGACCTTGGATGCGAGACGGCTTGGGATCCACTCGCTTCCATCAGAAGCCGTATCGTGGCAGCGTGCGCCCTTGCTGGCGTTTCTGCCATAGACAGCCCATTCTTCGATGTGCACGACCCGTCCGGGTGCGAGGCTGAAGCCGCCCATGCGGTCACTTTCGGTTTTGTCGGTAAGGCCGCGATCCATCCGGCGCAGATCGCGCCTATCAACAAGGTGCTGACCCCCACGCCAGAAGCGGTGGAAAAGGCGCGCATGATCCTGGCGGAGAATGCCAAGGGCGTCGGCGTTGTTGACGGTCAGATGATCGATGAGGCTGTGGCCCGGAAGGCACGAAGAGTTCTGGCCGCCGCGGGCGGCTGAACGCCGCGGGGCCAGTGCTCCGCATTCTACCATTTTTGACGATAGGAGATGTTCGAATGGACAGCATATTGCCTGCCTATAAGGCAGTTGGTGAACGCCGGTATCGCGAAACCTCGGGCCTATACTTCGAGGACTTCAATGCGGGCGACGTTTTCGAGCACCGACCAGGCCGAACGGTACTGGACGTAGACAATGTCTACTTTACGCTGCTCACGCTCAACACTCAGCAGGTTCATTTCGATCAAAATTATGCTGAGAAAACCGAATGGAAGAAAATGCTGGTGGATTCGACCTTCACGCTGGCCCTGCTGACGGGCATGAGCGTGCGGACGGTTTCTGCCAAGGTCGTCGCCAATCTCGGCTGGGATAAAGTCAAAGCGACACATCCTGTGTTTGCCGGAGACACACTTTATGCCGAGAGCACCATTCTTCATAAACGCGAGAGCAAAAGCCGCCCGAGCCAAGGGATCGTGACGGTGTCCACACGCGGACTCAATCAGAAGGACGAAGAAGTGATGAGCTTCGAGCGGACGATGCTGGTCTATAGGCGCGGCCACTCGCCCGAAGAAGCTTCGAACTACTGAACCGCTAGCGCGCGAGCTGCCCTCGGGGGGGGGGCGGTGGCACATCTGACAAAAGGAAAAAAAGTCATGGACGTGGCATCCCTTTACAGGTCGAAGCTCGTGTCGGCCGCCCAAGCTGTGAAGTCGATTCCATCACGCAGCCGTCTGTCGATGGGCATGGCGATGGCCGAGCCACCAGCATTGCTGGAAGCGCTTTCAGTGCGGGCCGAATCCGGCGACATCGAGGACCTTCGGGTCTATTATTTCGAGGCCGTCTCGACAGCCGGCAAGACTATCCTGCGGTATGAGCTGAACGATCGTATCCGGCCCTACTCAATGTTCATCACCGGGAGCGAGCGAGCGTTGATCAAGCAGGGTGTCCAAGACGGCGGACGCAAGGTGGTGAACTACGTACCCAACAACTTCCACCAGGCACCGCGGCTGCTGATCGACGAAATCGGGATCGACACGTTCATCTGCACCGTCTCGCCCATGGACGAGCACGGCTATATGAGCTTCGGGGTTGGTAACGATTACTCGACCAAAGTGGCGCGGTCCGCCAAGCACTTGATCGTCGAGGTCAATAAGCACATGCCCCGGGTTCACGGATCGGGCGCCGCGCTCCACATTTCGGAAGTTCATGCAATCGTCGAGAACGATGTGCCGCTTCTTGAGCTGCCGACACGTCCGGGGACGAAGGAGGACGAGACGATCGGCCGGCTGATCGCAGATCTCGTTCCCGATGGAGCGTGCCTCCAAATGGGCGTGGGCGCCTTGCCGAATCTCGTGTGCGCGCAACTCGGCGACCGCAATGATCTTGGCATCCACACTGAGGCGCTGTGTCCAGGCCTAGTGGATCTCGCCAATACCGGCGTCATTACCAATCGGGCGAAGACGCTCAACCGCGGGAAGTCGGTCTTCACCTTCGCGATGGGACAGAAAGCGATGTACGACTATCTCGCCGACAATCCGTCGGTGGAAAGTTGGCCTGTCGATTACGTGAATGACCCGAGCGTCATCGCGCAAAATGATCGCGTTATCTCAATCAACGCCACGATCCAGATCGACCTTACAGGCGCTTGCAATTCGGAGCACATGCTGGGCCATCAATATAGCGCGAGCGGCGGCCAGCTCGACTTCGTCCGCGGCGCCTATGCGTCCAAGGACGGTAAATCAATCATCGCGGCGAAGTCGACGGCGGCAAAGGGGAAGGTTTCGCGGATCGTTCCACGCCTCGAGGGCCCGGTAACCACCCCGCGTATCGATACGCACTACATCGTCACGGAATATGGCGCGGTGAACCTGAAGGGCTTGTCGTCCACCGAGCGCGTTCACGCGCTGGTGAAGCTGGCTCACCCGGACTTCCGCGACGGCCTTATGGAAGCCGCTAAGATTCAGAATTTAATTTGAAGGATTACGCCATGGAGAACGACCGTTCCGACGAAACCCAGGACTAGGGAAACACCATGCTGGATCCGTTGAGCCGGAGTGACGCAGTGCTGACCGCCATCGAGACACGCAAGAGCGTTCGGGGCTTTCTCGATCGGTCCGTCCCACTTCCCATCGTGAGTCGCCTCCTAGAGGCGGCATCGCGGGCGCCATCGGGCTCTAACACCCAGCCCTGGCGGATCCACGTGATGACTGGCGTTGCGAAGGACCGTTTGTCTGCGGCGATACTGGCGGAGCGCGCGATCCAAACGGTCGAGCCCGAGACGCCCTACAAATACTATCCGGACACATGGCCTGACCGATATCTCGCGCGCCGACGTCAAGTTGGCTGGGCGCTTTATGGGCTTCTCGGCATCGAGAAGGGCGATCGGGTCAGAACGCGCGCGTGGCATGACCGGAACTTCGAATTTTTCGGGGCTCCCGTCGGGCTCATCTTCACGCTGGACCGCAGGTTGGCGCTGGGCGCCCTGATCGATGTCGGCATGTTTGCCCAGAACATCATGACTGCGGCGCAAGCGATAGGCCTGGCAACATGCCCACAGGCCGCTTTTGCCCATCACAATGAAACCGTTAACCATACCTTGGGATTAGCGGACGACGAGATGGTGCTGTTCGGCATGGCGCTCGGTTTCGAGGACCTCAACGCTGTTCAGAACGAGCTAGTGACGCCTCGCGCACCGGTTTCGGAATTTGCTCTCTTCCATCACGAATGAACCGCAAGGAGGCTTTCATGCCCACAGTAGCAGACCAGATGGTCGACACGCTCCGCGCCGTCGGCGTGCAACGGATCTATGGAATAGTCGGTGACAGTCTGAACGGCTTCACCGATGCGCTTCGCCGTAAGGGCGGGATTGAGTGGCTTCATGTCCGGCATGAAGAAGTGGCGGCGTTTGCTGCGGCCGGCGAAGCCCATGTCACAGGCGACCTCGCGGTCTGTGCCGGAAGCTGCGGCCCGGGCAACCTTCACCTGATTAACGGTTTGTTCGATGCGCATCGCTCACGTGTACCGGTCGTTGCCATCGCCGCGCACATCCCCTCGGCCGAGATTGGATCGGGGTATTTCCAGGAAACACATCCCGAGCAGCTGTTCCGAGAATGCTCGAGCTACTGCGAACTCGTGTCCACCGCCGACCAAATGCCACGCGCGCTCGAGATTGCGATCCGCCGCTCCGTCGCGGAACGCTGCGTGTCGGTGCTTGTCATTCCCGGTGATGTCGCCCTGCTGGAAGCACCCGACGCGCCGACGCCGCGCGAGGCCGGGTTGAAACCGGCTGCGCCAGCGGTCATCCCACCTGAGCATGCGCTCGATCGTCTGGCCGAGATGCTCAACACAAGCGATCGTGTCACGCTGCTATGCGGCGGTGGCGTCGAGGGCGCGCATGATGAGGTCGTGGCTCTCGCAAGCCGGCTCAAGGCGCCGATCGTTCACGCAATGCGCGGTAAAGAGCACATCGAATGGGACAATCCATATGATGTGGGAATGACCGGCTTGATCGGCTTCTCGTCGGGCTATTACGCGATGGGTGCTTGCGATACTTTGCTGATGCTGGGCACCGATTTTCCTTACCGGCAATTCTATCCAAAGGGTGTGCGGATCGCGCAGATTGACCTACGCGCCGAGAGCCTGGGCAGGCGGGTGTCGATCGAGCAAGGATTGCTCGGTGATGTGAAACATAGCGTCTCGGCACTTCTGCCAAAGATCGACGAGAAAACAGACGTCGCTCATCTTAACGCCTCCGTCGACCATTACCTCAAAGCGCGGGCGCAGCTCGACGAACTCGCGGATGGTCGTCCTGGCGGGCGTCTTCATCCGCAGCACGTCGTGCGTGTGTTGAACGAGCAGGCGAGCGATGACGCGGTCTTCACTGTCGATGTTGGCTTACCAACGGTATGGGGCGCGCGGTATCTTTCCATGAACGGAAAGCGCCGGCTGGTGGGATCATTCTGGCATGGGTCCATGGCAAATGCGATGCCACATGCGATCGGTGTACAAGCGGCACAGCCTGGCCGGCAAGTTATCTCGTTGTCTGGCGATGGCGGCTTCGCCATGCTGATGGGAGATCTGCTATCGCTCAAACAGCTCGGCCTGCCGATCAAGGTGGTCGTCTTCAATAACGGCTCACTTGGCTTCATCGAGCTGGAACAGAAATCCTCGGGCTTTGTCGATTTTGGAACGGGCCTCAACAATCCCGACTTCGCGGCGTTGGCGGAGGCCGTCGGGATCAAGGGCATCAGAATCAACGATCCCGCTCATCTCGAGCAGGGGATCGCCGATGCCCTGGCGCATGACGGACCGGTCGTCATCGACGCCGTCGTCGAGCGCATGGAGCTCGCGATGCCGCCCAAGGTAACCGCGGAGATGGCCAAGGGCTTCACACTCTACATGCTCAAGGCGGTCGTGAACGGACGCGGCAATGAGGTCGTTGAATTGGCTAAGGCGAACCTACTGCGCTGAGCGCTCATACACAGGACATCCGACGAGTCTTCTTTGCTCCCGCGTCGAAAATGCGGGGGCAGAGTTGTTAGATCCCAACGTCGAAGCGGCTTTGGCATTATTGTGGTAATTGATCTGTCGCGCGACATCCCGGGATTATCGTGCCGAGGAGCGGTTAGACAGTTCGTGCGGCGCCGTTGACCGGTGAGCGATAGGCAGCGGGAATCGTCGGTGTCGGGTCAGGATACGCGGTATTAAGGAAACGGGATTACTGCCGTAAAAGGGATCAGCAAACGAAGTTAGGAGCCCTGAGCATGTCCACGTTGCCGACCAATATCCAGATCGGAACGCATCTGGGGATCAGCATTTCCGGTACGGCATATTTGCAGCGCAGCGACGCCGCAGGCGTGGCTGCAGGCGTGCTCCCGCGCAATGCGGAGGAAACCACGACGCCGGGAGAAACCGCCACGCAGGCACTAAGCAAGGCTTCGGCCGCCACCATCAAGGCAATTGAAGATGCTCTGCAAAAGGTCGACCCGAATGCATCCTTGACGGGATACAAGGATGGCGAGAGCTTTTATGGCCAGGGTATGTATTTCACGCTTGAAGCCTGAAAACACGGATAAAGGTGCCGCTAAAATTGGGGTTATCGTCAGAGCTGCCGCAGATAGGCTTTGTAGGTTTGCGCCTCAAAAAATCCGTCGTCTAGAGCATCGAGACGGGAACGAGCGGTCTCGTCATGCGCTTGCCGGCCTGGTATGGCACATCGAGGATCAGCATCCGGCCGGCGGGGCTCACGACGCCCATCAGCGCACATTTAAAGCACACGCCTCGACTGCTACGGCCCTAGGACATGCCAAGGCCGCCCCGCGACGAGGAGCTTGCTTGGCTCCGAGCGCGACACTAGCGACGTTGGATTTTCCCCGCGAAGGTCGGGAGTTGCAAACGCGGCGGGATTCTGAGGTGCTGAATGCCTTTTCCCCGCCGCGTCGCGCAGCGCTCAGTCGGCCTTCGGGAAATCGGTCGAGAAAGCGACATCCTTCTGCGACTCCACATCGGCAAGGCGATCGGTGAGCGCCTTTTGGATCATCGTGTAGGAGTCGCTGCCGAGAACCATTCGCTTAGGGGCTGGGGTCTGATCGACGCTCGCAATCATAAGCTTGACCATACGCGCAGGGTCGCCGTTCGGCGCGCGGGCGGGATCCTCTAGTACGGTGCGGATCATACCAACGGGCGTACCTTTGTACGCTTCCAGCTCGGCACCCATCGCAGCGCCTGCAGTGCTACGGAAGCCGGTCCGGGCTCCCCCCGGCTCGACGATGGTCACGCCGATATTGAACGAAGCCACCTCGCCTGCAATCGAGTCGAAAAAGCCCTCCATGCCCCACTTGCTGGCATGATACAGCGATGCGCCCGGGTAGGTGGCCTGGCCCCCATACGTGGAGATCGCGAGAATCCGGCCGCCACCCTGTTCGCGCATGTGCGGAAGCGCAGCGCGGACGACCTGGATCGGACCAACGAGGTTCGTATCGATCTGATGATTGATTTGCTCGTCAGTCAGGCCCTCTGCGGTGCCAAACAGGCCGTATCCGGCATTGTTGACGACGACATCAATCTTGCCAAGGTCGGCGAAAGCCCTGTTGACGACATCCCGGATCGCGGCTGCGTCCGTAACATCCAGTTCAGCCGTCCAGAGCAGATCGCCAAACTTGCCTTTAAGATCATCGATCGATCCGGCCTTCCGGAACGTTCCTGCGACGCGCTCGCCGTTAGTCAAGAGCTGAGTAGCCATTTCACGGCCAAAGCCGCTATTGATGCCGGTGATAAACCAGGTGCGTGCCATCTTGGTGTCCTTTTCGAGTGAACGTGAACGGAAGATAGCGCAGATATTGATTGCGATAATCAGCGCAATCTTGCATGAGGTAGTGGCGTATCACCATGAATGAACGGCCTACTCTCGGTGAGCTTTCGGCTCTGGCGGCAATTGCCAGGCTTCGAAGTTTTCGAAAGGCCGCTGACGAACTCGAAGTCTCGCCCTCGACCCTAAGCCATATGATGCGCGGACTGGAGGCGCGCGTCGGCGCACGTTTGTTAAACCGCACCACGCGTAGCGTATCGCCGACCGAGGCGGGTGAGCGACTAGTCACCCGTTTGGTATCAATCCTGAGCGATCTGGATGGAGCGTTGGCAGAAGTCGACGAGCTACGCGACCGGCCCAGCGGGGTTCTTCGCATCAGCGCGTCGGAAACCGTCTCCATGCTGCTGATGGACACTGTGGTTCCACGCTACCTTGAACGATATCCCGAGATGGAGCTCGATTTGGTAGCGGAACCGGCGTTCATCGACATCGTAGCTGAGCGCTACGACGCTGGCATTCGACTCGGGGATGACGTTCCGCTTGATATGATCGCGGTCCGGTTCGGCGGGCAATCACGTATGCTTCCTGTAGCGTCGCCGGCCTATCTAGTGGGACGAACTCACCCCATTACGCCCGACGACCTTGCTCATCATCGCTGCATCCGGTCGCGGCTACCCAGCGGACGGCCGTACCGCTGGGAGTTTGAACGCCACGGGCACTCAATGACTACAGACGTCAGCGGGCCCCTAACCCTCAACCGAACAGAATTGATGACGAAAGCGGCGTTACAGGGGCTTGGCATTGCATTTGTTCCCGAGCGCATCGCAATCCCCTTCCTTCGGACCGGGGCACTCTGCAGCCTTTTAGAAGACTGGTGCCCGACCTACCCGGGAATGTTCCTATATTACCCTGGTCATAGACACGTACCTGCCGGGCTTCGTGCTTTCATCGACGTGCTGACGCAGACGGACTTTAATGATTGACTCGCTACCGGTTGCTATAAGCAAAGCCACAGTGCCCCTATTCGCGGCCAGCAAAGATGCGATTCTTGAAGCGGAACATTGATCTGCGACTCAACTGGTCGGCAGCCACGGGGGTCTCACGACGCCGTATAGCCTCCGTCCACGACCAAATTGATACCGGTAATATAGCTCGCATAGTCGCTAGCGAGAAAGAGTGCCGCTGCAGCAACGTCCTCTGGCAACCCTATGCGGTTTACCAGGTTTCGACTTAGAAATCGCTCTCTTCGAGCAGCAATAGCGAGACCGGGCGCCGTCACAGGCGTTTCGACGATACCCGGACTGATACAAACTGAGCGAATATTGTGCGCCGCGCCTTCCACGGCGAGCGATCGGCTCAACGCGATGACCGCGCCCTTGCCGGTGTTATGTGCGGGATATGGCTCGCTCGGTGAATGTGTGGCAGCGATAGAGCCGATGATAATCACGACGCCACCCCGCTTCTTTAGGTGGGGCCATGCCCTTTGAGTGACGGTGAAGACGAGATCGACCTCGTTGCGCATCCCGAAATTCCAGTCGTCCAATGACAGGGTCTCGATACCGCCGGCTCGCGTCGCGCCGGCGTTATTGTAGACGATATCGATCCTGCCCTCGATTGCTGCGGCGTCGTCAACCCACTTCTGAGCTTGAATTGGATCTCCTAAGTTGACCGGCTCCATGGTCGTTATCTTTCCACCGCTCGCGCGAATGAGATCCACTGTCTCGCGGTTTCCGTCCGCCTTCAGGTCGCAGCCGATGACGTGCGCGCCCGCCTGCGCGAAATATTCGGCAGCGGCTCGACCGAGTCCACCGCCCGTGCCTGTGATAAGCGCGACCTTGCCGTCCAAACGTGGTGTCATTCTGGTTCTCCTAACTACGGCGCGACGACGCTAGAGTCGCTTCTGCCCGCCTCACTTCGGCGCCCCTGCGCGGCCCTCTCTAAAATGGCCAAAGTTCCGGGGGCGATGGTTTCGCTGCGCGGTGGTCTACTAGCTCGCGCGGCCGCTATTCTGTGCAAGGGGCTTGGACGTCAAGCCGTACAACTGTACTGGGCTTCCAGGACGGGTATGCTATTCCCATCTCGGGGTGGCCGGGTCAAGTGTGCGAGGCCGCGGGCGTCGCGAGGAAAGGTTTCAGGTGAAACAAACAAGGAAGTTTGATGGTCGCGCGAAGGTCCTGGATGCGGCAGAGTATCTGTTCTCAAAAGAGGGGTACCACGGGGTATCCCTACGCCAGGTGGCCGAACTCGCTGGTGTAGAATTGGGCGCGTTGACCCATCACTTTCCGTCAAAGGATCAGCTGTTTTCCGAGACGCTTCGACGCCGCTTCGATGAGCTAAGCCAGGATCGTATGCGTCTTCTGGACGACGCGAGAATAAGGGCAGACGGGCGCTCGCCCACAATTGATGAGATCATCAGCGCTTACGTCGAGCCCGTGATCCGTCGGAATGCCGAGAGTCAGGAATGGCGCAACTACAGCAGACTATTGTCGCGCGATATCAGTGACGCCAACGTCAGCGCTATTTTGGCCGATGTGAAGGAGCCCACATCGAGTCACTTTGTTAGCGCTTTCCGGATGGCCCTTCCCGGCGTGCCGGCTGAGGATGTGTATTGGGGCTACCAGTTCATGCGATCGGCGTTGCTGGGCATCACTGCCGAAACCGGCTGGATCGATCGACTTTCGCGAGGGCTGTGCCGATCAGATGACATCGAAGGTGCAGCACGCCGGATGATTCCGTTTCTTGGCGCCGGTTTCGCCAGGCTTTTAGCCGATCGCTCACCCCAGGCCAGCAGCGGCGCGGCCTGACCAGACCTGCGCTCAGTCGAGCACCGAACGCTATCGAAAAGGCTGCCGCAGCCGCGACAGCGCGAGCCCGCACGTGGCTTCGACCACTTGTGAATGCGCTATGCGCCGCTGAACCGAGTTGACCTGCCGCTGCGCCCCATAGGGACAAAGGCCGAATACCCACTAAACTTGACAGTACGGTTTAACCCGTACATATGTTCTGTCTAGGCAGAACGGTTGGCGAGTCTCGCTTGATCGTGCCGTGGAGCCAACCACATGACCGACCCTACAGGACCCATGGAGGGTGATGCTCGCGCGGGCTGGAAGCGGCATATGCGCACGCCCGCCCTGATTGCCGGCCCCACACTCGCCATTATCGCCGCGCTGTTCTTTTATCTGCACGGAGGTCGTTACGAAACGACGGACGACGCGTATCTTCAGGCAGGCCTGGGTTCGGTCGCCGCCAATGTCAGCGGACCGGTCGTTGAAATTGCAGTAAAAGAGAATCAGCGTGTCGCCGCGGGCACCCTGCTCTTTCGCGTTGATCCGGCCCCCTTCCAAGCCGCAGTTGACGAAGCGGCGGCGCAACTTGCCGAAGCCCGCGCGCAGGTCTTGTCGACACGAGCAACCTTTCGGCAAGGCCAATCGCAACTTTCTACCGCCCAGGCGCAGGTCGATTATGCGGCCGCGGATGTTCGTCGAAAGCAGGAACTCCACGATCGGGGCATCGCGTCGCAGGCGCAGCTGGATCAAGCGACGCTGGAATTGCGAACGGCACGGCAATCTGTTGCGACCGCCATGCAAGCCGAGACCGGTGTTGCTGCCAGCCTCGCGGGCGGCGTCCACGTCCCGATCGAGAAACAGGCGGCCGTAAAGCGCGCGCAGGCAGTGCTCGAACGGGCGCTGCTTAATCTTAACTATACAGCCGTGCGCGCGCGCGAGGAGGGCATCGTCACACGGGTCAATCAGCTCCGCTTGGGCGATTATGTCAGTGCGTCTAAGCCCGTATTCCGGATAGCGGGTACCCGCCTGTGGATCGAAGCGAATTTCAAGGAAAATCAATTACGGTACATGCGTTTGGGACAGCCCGCGACATTCACGATTGATGCTTTTCCTGATCTCAGGCTGCATGGCCATATCGAGAGTTTCAGCCCGGGAACCGGGAATAGCTTTTCCCTGCTTCCCCCGGAAAACGCGACAGGCAACTGGGTCAAGGTGACCCAAAGACTGCCTGTCCAATTTGCCGTGGACAACCTTCCGCGGAATCTTCCGCTTTCAGCCGGCCAAAGTGTGGACGTCGACGTCGACACGGGCCACCGCCGTCACCTTCTGGGGGCGGATACCCCACCGGTATCGCCGGGCCACTCATGAGCACGTCCGACGGGTTGCCGACAGCCGGGACACGCCGGCTCATCACCATCTCCGTGATGAGCGCGTCGCTTATGATATCGCTCGATACTACGATCGCTAACGTCGCGCTCCCTCACATTCAAGGCAGTGTGTCAGCATCGCAGGACGAGATCAGCTGGATGCTGACATCCTATATCGTCGCGCAGGCGATCGTCACGCCACTCACCGGATGGCTTGCGGCGCAACTCGGACGCAAGCGGCTGATGGTGCTGGCAGTCACGGGGTTTACCATCGCATCCGCGCTGTGTGGAATCGCCACCAATATCGGCGAGCTTGTCACATTCCGTTTGCTTCAAGGCGCGATGGGCGCAACCTTGGTCCCGCTTGGCCAAGCTGTCCTACTCGACATTTATCCCAAGGAACAACATGGTCAGGCAATGGCCACTTGGTCCATGGGCGTTGTTCTTGGACCAGTCATTGGACCTGTACTCGGCGGATGGCTGACCGATTCGTTATCGTGGCGTTGGGTGTTTTTCATCAATCTACCGATCGGCGTGCTGTCCGTCATCGGGCTCTCCGCGTCGATGACGGGTTCGCGAGACGCCAAGCGCCCGCAGATCGATTTCATGGGCTTCGCGATGCTTTCGCTGGCGATTGGATCGCTGCAACTTATGCTAGACAGAGGACAAACCAAGGACTGGTTCGGTTCACTTGAAGTCTGCATCGAAGCGGGAGCGACGCTACTATTTGGCTATATGGCGGCAGTTCACACTGTAACCGCCCGCCGGTCTTTCATAAACCTATCTTTGTTTTCGGATCGTAACTTCGTGGTCGGATCGCTCCTTGGGTTTTTCATAGGGCCCGTCCTTTTCGGCGTTCTCGCGTTGCTTCCTACTATGCTGGAGGATCTGCTCGGATACCCCGTTACGACTGCAGGGCTTGCAATGGCGCCGCGCGGGCTCGGCACGTTCATCGCTATGACGATGATGGGTAAGCTACTCAAGCGCATTGACGCTCGCATCCTCATATCCGGTGGCTTCATAATGATCGGCGCGGCCATGTACCGGATGAGCGGCTTTTCTCTCGGAATGGACCAGCGCCTCATCATGACGTCTGGCTTCGTCCAAGGGTTAGGCATTGGTATGGTATACGTCTCGCTGACCACTGTTGCCTTCGCCACACTTGATAGTCGCTATCGAAACGATGGCACAGCCATGTTCTCGTTGATCCGCAACATTGGCTCGTCGGTTGGAATATCCATCTTGCAGGTAATGACGGTTCGCAACGCGGCAATCGTTCACGCCAGACTGGCGGAGTCGATTGGGCCCGACAATCCCAATCTCGCATATTCTCTACCTGACTTTGACTTCAACCTACCGGCCTCAGTCGCACAATTGAACGCCGAAATTACCCGGCAAGCCGGGATGGTCTCCTATATCGATGCCTTCTGGGCACTTTTCATCATGGCGATCGCAGTCACACCGCTGCTTATCCTCATTCAGCCGCCGGGAAAGGCCGCTACCCCCGTGCCCGGATCCCGTGGCACCGATTCCTCCAAGAGCGAGGCCTGACTAATGCGCTGGATCATATTCGCATCGCTGCTCTCCTGCGCACTTTCCGGATGCACGGTGGGTCCAGACTTCCATCGCCCCGACCTGCCTAACGTCGGTAACTACGTCTCGTCGACCGACCCGGTTCCGGTCGGTATAACATATCGGTCAGCCAACCCTTCGTCGGTTCGATGGTGGCAAGCCTTCGGCTGTCCTGCATTGAACGAACTTGTCGATCAGGCGATTGCGCACAACCGGACGCTTCAAGCCAGTGATGCGACACTGACCGCCGCGCGCGAGACGGTTCGCGCGGTTGCCGGCGCGCAGTTGCCACAGGTCGGCGTCAATGGCCAAGCGGCCCAGGAAGAGGTCAACCTCGCTAATTATGGCTTTGAAGGCTTGGTGCCTGGCGGCAATCCTGAGTTCCACCTCTACTCAGTAGGTGGTGGCGTAAGCTATGATATTGATCTGTTTGGGCGGGGTCGCCGTCAGGTCGAGCAGGCACGCGCGAATGGCGAAGCACAGCTTCACCAGACAGAAGCCGCGCATCTTACAATCGCTGGCCAAGTCGTCAATCAGGTGCTCACCATAGCGGGAATCAGGGCTCAGATGGCCATTGTCGATTCCCTCCTCGCCGATGACCGCAAAAATACTGATCTGAGCCAAAAGCGCATGCAGGCGGGCGACGGGACGCTTGTCGAAGTACTTAGCGCGCAAAGTCAGTATGCAGCTGACCGAACACAGATTCCGGATCTTCAGCAGCGGCTGGCGCAGTCACGCCATACACTCGCTATCCTGCTTGGCGTGGCGCCAGCGACGCTCGGCGCCACGGATTTCGACCTAGCTCAGTTTCGACTGCCGATGGACATCCCCGTGGCACTTCCCTCGAGTCTGGTACATCAACGCCCCGACATCTTGGAGGCCGAAGCGGATTTACATGCCGCAACTGCCGCGGTCGGAATTGCGACCGCGAGACTATACCCAGATATTTCTATCGGAGCCACGCTGACTCAGGCTGCGTCTGGCGCAGGTAACATCTTCAAGGACGCGTTCCGTGGCTATGATCTCTTTGCCGGCCTGACCGCACCGATATTCAGCGGTGGAACACTCAAGGCGCAACGTAATGAGGCGGTTGCTAATGCGCGTTCTGCCGATGCGACATATCAGCAAACGGTATTGGTCGCTTTCGGTCAAGTCGCCGATCTTCTGACTACTTTGCGAACCGACTCCGACGCAGTCTCGGATCAGAGGCAGGCAGCGAACGTTGCGTCTCATGCTCTTCAGCTTTCCAGGCAAAGCTTCGACGTCGGTGACGCCGGCATTCTGCAGGTGCTCGATACCGAGCGACTATATCAACAGGCGACGTCGGGCCTGGCTGCCGCGCAGACACGCCAGTATGTCAATGTCGCGCGCCTCTATGTTGCTACGGCGGGCGGCTGGGCCGAGCCTGGCCCTCAGGTCACCCGCGCTCGCTAAGGATGTTGCAAACGTGTCTGATACCCATTTTGCCGATCTTCGGTTGTCATATAATCTGCGGGCTCAACTGACATTCATCCGCGAGCTCGATGCTCTCAAGAATGTCGCCCGTCGGACACTGCTGCTCGACCGCTCGCGAACAGAAAACGACGCCGAGCATAGTTGGGAAATGGCGACGATGACACTCGCGCTTGCGGCCTATATCCCAGTCGGTGGCGACATCCTGCGCATCTTGAAAATGCTTCTGATCCACGACCTCGTAGAGATAGATGCTGGCGATGCGTATGCCTATGATGCGGCGGCGAATGTAGGACAGAGAGAGCGCGAGGAAGTGGCCTCCCGTCGAATCTTTGGATTGCTACCCGATGATCAGTGTGAAGAGCTCCGGTCGCTCTGGTTGGAATTTGAAGCGCGTCAGACCCCAGATGCGCGCTTTGCGCGCGCAATGGACCGCCTTCAGCCGCTTTTGCACAGCTATCTAACTGAAGGCAAAACATGGCAAGATAATCGCGTAACCGCGGGTTCGGTCCGTCATCAGATGGCGCTGATCGGCGACGCGTCGCCAGCACTGGGTGATTTGGCCGAACAGCTGATCGCGGATGCGCTAGGCCGAGGATTTCTCCTCGCCGACGGTGTTGAATGACGGTTGGACGTTGAACGATCAGCGCAACCGCATCTAAAGGCAGAGACCTCGATGATTTGCTCCTTCGGTCAGGATTGCAGCCTATCCAGCGGGCGCTCGCTGATGCTCCAAGTCGAGGAATGACGCGCACGGTTCTCATGGTCAAGTAAGGCACACACGAAGTCGCAGGGGTGGCAACATCGCACGTCGCCGAAACGGCAAAGCGCGCCGGACATGGAAAAGCGCGCTACAGTTCTACTTGGCGCCGTAGCGAGCAGTTTCATGAGCGAATAGGGTATTATCCAACTTGAATATCTATAAGTATTTTGCCTCGAACACCTCCGTCTTCAAGAACCGACTGTGCTACCGCGATCTGATTCAGCGGATATCGCCGTGCGATCTCAACCTTAATCTGGCCTGTGTTGATCAACGACGCGATCTCCGTAAGATTGTCCCTGCTGGGCGTCGCCATATACCGCTTTCCTGCCCGGGCCTTGTGTGCCGCGGCGAGTTCGGGATCCGGGTCTTCGACTGTGGAGATGACCGTACCGCCCTCTTTAAGCACACCCCAGGATCGGCGCTGTGTTTCGCCTCCGATCAGATCGAAGACGAGATCAATATCTTTTCGGTCATTAAAGGGGCTGGTTTTGTAGTCAATGACTTCGTCGGCCCCTAGCTCAATCAGAAAGGCACGGTCTTTGGCGGACGCCGTCGTGATGACAGTGGCACCGGCTGCCCTTGCGATCTGAATACCAAAATGGCCCACTCCGCCTGCGCCGCCATGGATGAGCACGGCTTGGCCCTTCTCAAGCTTACCATGTTCCATCAGCCCCTGCCACGCTGTCAATGCTGCCAGCGGGACGGCGCCGGCGTCGGCCAGACCAAGGCGACGTGGTGCGACGGCTAGCTCGTTTTCGTGCAAAATGACAAATTCAGCGTAGGTCCCCCGATCGAACCCTGGCATCCCGAAGACCTCATCGCCTATTTTGAACGACGAAACATCCGCGCCGACTCGCTCCACGATTCCGGCGGCATCTCGCCCGAGCACATAAGGCAGCTTGTCAGCGAAACCCGGTACGTCGCCATTACGGATTTTGAAATCGACAGGATTGACACTCGTCGATGTCGACCGAACGAGAACCTCCCGAGCTTTGGCGGAGGGTAGCTCAATAGTTTCAAAATTGAGGGCTTCCGCGCCACCGAAGCGATGAAGCACGACGGCATTCATGCTCGCCATATCCGTCTCCCTATGATCTTCTGCGAACCGGTCGAGCGTCGTGAAGTTCCGTTCATTGCGGTGGACAGCGTCAGGACGCGACCAGCCGTGTGCCGCGTCCTGAATGAGCCTGGGCAGCCGGAAGCAATGATTATGCAGATCGCCCAGGGGACGACGTTTGCGCCTAGCAAGCGAAGCGCTGCCTCCGCTTGGGCGTTCCGTAAATGTTGGCAATCGTCCTATCTAAATCCGCCCGTCCAAGCCAATTTGGCCAAACTGCACGTAGCGCGACTGTCACCGGCTGACACAACTGCTCGATAGTTGCTCCCCGTCAGCCGATAGATATGGGACGGCGGCGAATTTCCACCTCACCGTGCTCGGTGTGAACGCCAAGCGCATGGACTCCCGGGGTTTTACCATTGCAACGCAAGCCAAGCGAGGCGGCCGGGACGCCGAGATAGGTCGACATCGCCTGCTCGGCTCCGCCGACTTCCAGCCACGCGAGTCCAGCCGGCCTGACGTTGAGCGGAGACGGTGTGACCGCGCCGGGCGAAGGTATATTTTCGAGATTTTCTCGGTAAAAGAAATTTGGCATCCCTCTTTTCCACGCTTCGAACGTGTTAGGTGTCATGACGGATGAGCCGGAATGCCCGTTCATCCCGACCTTGAACGCTTTTTCGATAACTTCGGTACCAAGGCGCTTTGCGATCGCCTCGATTTCTTCGCGGGAAGATACTCGGCAGGACCATCCCCAGAAGGCATCGCCATCGCGCAGTTGGTCGTGGCCCCAGATCGCTAATGGATAACCACGGCCTACCGCGAAGGTGTCAACGACGCTTTCGACTTCCACGTACGTCCCTCCCCCGAGCGGCACATATTTGTTGGCAACGCCGGTATCGGGAAACCAGCCGCCATCATAGTTGCCAAGTCCGGTTTCGCGCCGCAATCGGTCCACGCCCTCGTACAAATTCTGAACGCCGAGGCTGATATGATCAATCGCAACCGAGCTTTTCTGCAGCAGTGCAGCGGAAACGGTTCTAGTGATAGCCAAGGATCCAACGAGCGCGGTTGCACCGCCCAGAAAATGGCGGCGGTCGACAACAGTCAGGTCCATAAAACGCTCCTTCTGGTCTCAATAACGATTGACGGTGTTCTACGAATGCAATTGACGGGGTGCCGACGGCGGACAGATTAACGATAATCTCTCACCGACTGTTGATGAGACGTTTGACAGAGCCAAAACCCCACCCGGATGATCCCCTGAGATCTCAGTTGCTCGCGGTGCCATAGGAAAGCCGCCGCCAGGAACGCGGAGCATGAATCCGCGAATTCAACCGGAACGGGCCGCGAGCTATATCATGACGGCTGAGACAACCCAAACTATCATCCAAAGAAGAGATGTTTGGGGATCGGGAGACGCATATTCTCACGGGCCGTCCGACCCTTATATTCGGTCCGGTGTAGTCCTCGCCGTTGTAACTCAGGCACTACCATCTCAACAAAGTCATCAAGGCTTCGAGGCATCAGCGGATGAGCGACTAGAAACCCGTCACATGCACCGTCTCGGTACCAATCCTCCATCTGATCTGCGACGTGGACACCGGTGCCCTTGAACAAAGCATGTCCCATATTCGGTAGAGCACGTTCGTATGTCTGGCGAATGGTGAGACGATCGGTCTGTGCCGTATCGCCCAGCGCCTTACGAAAGGCGTTCACGCCGACGACGTCACCCTCGATGGCGGGCAACGGATCGTCAACAGAATAGGAACTGAGATCAACTTTCAGCATTTTTGAGAGGAAACTCACGCCAAGAGCGGGAGAGATAGAGCTGGCGAGCTCGGAATAGAGAGTGTCTGAATCGGCTACGGTCTCCCCAACATAACTTGTCATGCCGGGCAGCACGCGGATGTCTTCCGGCGCGCGACCATAAGATCGTGCACGCTCCTTCATTTCTAACCGAAAGGCCCTTGCTTTCTCCTTGTTGTTGGCAACTGTGAATACACAATCCGCGTAACGCGCAGCAAGATCCCGCCCAGCTTCCGACTGGCCAGCATGGAACAGGATCGGACGCCCCTGGGTCGGGCGTGTTGCGTTCAGCGGTCCTGATACGGTGAAATGCTTGCCGCGATGGCCTAGGACGTGAACGCGATCGGCATTAAGATAGCGGCCTGCTTTCCGGTCCTCCACGAACGCGTCCGGCGCCCAACTGTCCCATAAGCCTGTGACAACCTCCACAAACTCGGCCGCGCGCTCGTATCGTTCTTCTTTGGGAATATGATCTTCTAGCCCGAAATTGCGACTGTCGCCCTCATGGGACGTGGTGACAACATTCCAGCCCCCCCGCCCGGCACTCAGATGGTCGAGCGACGCAAAGCGCCTAGCAAGAAGAAATGGTTCATCGTAAGTCGTCGTCGCGGTCGCGATAAGTCCGATATGTTTCGTCGTCATCGCGAGCGCGGTCAGCAGCGTTATGGGCTCAAAGGTCGCGGGTCTGGAGGTTGGCGCCATTGCTTCGAAGAGCGCGCGATCTTCCATGTCCCGCACACCATTGCCGTCGGCAAGAAAGAGGGCGTCAAACAAGCCCTTCTCGGCAGTCCGCGCCGCTTCCCGGTAATGGTCAAGGTTCTCGATGGTGTCAGACCATGCTGATGGGTGCCGCCAAGCGCCGAAATGACCGCCAATCGATGACACCGTGGTTACGAGATTCATCATGCTGCAGGATCCTTATGGAAGGAACGTAAACGGCAGAGCTGTCGATCGCCGCTGCGGTCAGACCGATGCTAGATCGTCATCGACCGCACTCGCGGCTCGAAACAACACGAGTGCTCCGATGGCCTGCAGCACAGCTACAACTATCAGGCCAGCACGAAGCGAATGGATGCCGAGCGACGGTCTCGTCAGATCACTGACGACGCCGGCCAACAGAGGGCCAACCGCCATCCCGATCGCGCCAATGCCGATGTTAAGGACGGCCGCCGAGGTCGAGCGCATGTGTGCCGGTGCGAGCAACTGTGCCGTCGTGTAGACCGGCGCGGTCACAAGCGCGTATAGGAACGTGCTTGCAAAAAGGCAAAAGGCGGTCACCGAAACGTGGTCACTCGCCCAGCCGACGGTCCCGATGCAGGCCGACAATAACACGGTCACCGCGGGAACAGTCAAGGCCAGTCGGTAGGAACGGCGGCCAAGCCAATCGAACAGGCGGCCGCCCGTAAGCGCACCGACGGTCGCACCGACGCCCACCGTTAAGGCGATATACCGGCCTACCACCATCGTACTAAGACCGTAGCTGCGGATAAAGAACGGGCCGGAATAGACAAGGTAAGCACTCTGGCCGATGACCATCAGGCCGGCTGCAAGCCACAACATCCGGTACGAGCGAAGCGACGCAAGATATCTAACCGTGACGCCGAACGTACCGCTTTCGAGGGTTGGAGCTGCGGCCACGCTCCCGTCTGTCGACTCCTGATCTCGCCGGATGACGAAATGGATCAGCGGCGTAAGTAGCAGGCCACACAAGCCTAAAGCGACAAATGTAGCGCGCCAGCCGAAGCGTTGGTTGGTCCACCCGCCCACGAAAGCCGCCAGCGCCGCACCGATCGAGCCGCCGACCCACAGGAGTCCTATCGCCGATGCTTGACGCTCTCTATCGACCTGAAGCGAAATCATCGCGTGGCTGGCGGGAAGAACGCCTCCCTCACCCAGGGCCACGCCGATCCTGGCGATCGCGAGCTCCCAGAACGTTCTCGCCAGCCCCGCACTGCAGGTCATCGCACACCACACAAAAACAGAAATCATGACAACCCGCTTACGCCAGCCACGGTCGGCGACCCGCGCCGCCGGCAAACCCAAAAGGCTGTAGGTGACGGTGAAGACACCACCTGCGATCAGGCCAAGCTCGGTGTCGTTGAGTAAGAGATCACGTTTGAGGGACTCCCCCAATATCCCGATCAGCGAACGGTCCATATAATTGACAATATTGACCAGTAACAAGCAACCAATCAACGCGCGCTGATAGCCACGTGATATCATTCTCATGGAGCGTTCTGCCTCTCAAGCGACACGAGTGCTACGGCTTGCCGTTTAATATCGGCACGACACGCGTAACTAATCAATAGCGGAACGACAGCTGCACCCCGTAGGTTCGGGGTTCGGTCACACCGACGGCATCGACGCGCAAGCTGCTCTGCGCGAAATAATAGCTGAACTGGTTAAGAACGTTCTTCGCGAAGATAGCAATGGAGTATGTGTCATGAAGGTTCAGCTCGGCGCGCAGATCAACACGCGTATAACCAGGTCCCTTTACGTCTTCCCTCGCGGGGATAAGATAGATCGATGACCGGTAGTTGGCGCTTCCTCGAAGCAGGAGTCCGATATCATCCGTAATCGCGGTCTTATACGTTGCTACGCCGGATGCCGACCATTTCGGGGAGTAAAGCAAGGGCGTTCCACCGACGTTAATGATCGTGCTGGCCCGTGTTATCGGATCGCGGAAGTTCTGTAGCGTACTCCCGAACTTGGCATCCAGATAATAGAGATCGGCCTCCAGCCTTAGTCCGGGGACCGGCCGAACGGAGGTTTCAAGCTCAACGCCGCGGCTTCGCGAATTGGCGTTCCCGGTAACGAAGCCGATTGTACCATTATAACTGACCTGCTGATTATGCCAGTCGAGTTGAAACACCGTGAGGTTTGTCGTGACATCACCACCCAAGAAACTCCCCTTGACGCCGGCTTCGTAGGCGTTCGCAGTTTCCTTATCAAATTCGTTCTGCGACGGACTGAACGTGCCGTTGACGTTAAAGCCGCCAGGCCGGTAACTTCGGGAATATTTGCCATAGACAAGCACCCCATCGGTGACCTGGTAGGAGAGCGAGGCCTCAGGCGTTGGCGCAGTCCAGGTGTCTCGTTGATTGTAGACGTCTTGCAGATAGGGCATTGATAGATCGCTGCGCAGGACGGTCTCAGTCTTGTTGAACTCACGGTGATCGCTTGAATAGCGAATCCCCGCAGCAAGCGTGAGGCGACTTGTGATCTTATAGTCTGCTTGAGCGTATGCAGCGACTGAATATGTAGCGTAGCGCGGAACGAGAATATCAATCGAGACGGGGGCTGCACTGACAGGGAAGGGAAAGAGATTGTTGCCGACATAATCGCTAAAAAGCCCCGTCAGCGCCATCTTCGAATAGTAGTACTGCGCACCTAATATCCAGTTAAACCGGCGCTTCCCAGGAGACGTTATCGTAATGTCTTCGCTATACTGACTTTGCTTTTGGTTGTTATCGTATACAGTATCGACCGCGCCTGTGAAGTCGGAATCGCGCTCGTGTGTCGACGTATACCCTCGATAGGACGAAATAGACGTAATGAGAAAATCATCCGCGTCATACTTGGCGGTAAGATTGGTGCCCCATATTTTGATCCGGGTTGGGTCGAGCTGGGAACTCGACGACGTATTTGTAAGACCAGGCGCGAGGCCGTTCGTGGGCTGTGGAAGTGATGTATAAACAGTTTTATAGTTGCCAATGTCGCGACCGTCATTGTTATAGTCTCCCGACAGACTCACAGTTAGCCTGTCGGTGGGTGTAGCGCGGATTGCACCCTGGAAGCCATAGTCCTTGTGCGCATTGACATGACGGTTCAGAAAGACGTTTTCAAACGTACCGTTATTTTCGTCATAATAACCCGACAGCAGGAAATCTACGACCCCCTTAGCAATTGGACCGGTAACGGTACCGCGCACATCCTTAGAGCCGTAATTGCCATAGCTCACGGATCCATTCGCGTGGAGGTCGTCTTCGGGCTGACGGGAGGTGACCACGATCGCGCCGCCAAGCGTACTCTTGCCGTAGAGGGCGCCCTGCGGCCCTCGCAAGACCTGGATTGACGCCGGGTCGATAATGGCAAGGTTTTGAGCAATGTCCTGCCCGATATAAACGCCGTCATAATAAAGGCCGATCGCGGCATCCTCATTCGAGCCTTGGACACCTCGAAGAGTCGCATAGGTGCGATAGTTGCTTTCGCTTGAAAAGTTGAAGCCAGGAACAAGTTGAAGGACAGCCCCTATATTGGACGCGCTGACTTGCCGCAATGTCTCCGCTCCAAACACCGAAACCGCGACTGGGACTTTCTCGAGCGCTACAGGCCGGCGCGTCGCGGTCACGAGGATCTCGCCCGAAGGCAGGGAGGTAGCGGTCGTTGGTAGCACGCCAGGACTTGGATTCGCTTTCTTCGTCGTCGGCGCAGCGTTAGGCGGGATCGCTGAGGCATCCTGCGCCTGTGCCGGAGCCGAAACAAGAACCAGTGTTGATGTGGCGGTCGCAGTTAGCAGTATCGTACGCACGGTATTGCACGGCATCGGTTATCCCCCCAAAGATTCCTTATCCTCCCGGGGCCAGCGGTGCAGTCTATGCCGCCTCTACCTGTACCTTACTTATTAGACGTCCCAGGACTACAGAACCCCATCTATTTTCCACAATTTTTGGTAATTTGGTAAGCTTACTTAGCCGTCGCAATATCACTGTATGCCTTGTTGGGGATTGTGGCACGAAGGCGATCATCTTGGAGAGAGCCATCGCCCCGTCGCGCCTCCGTCGCCTGCGCGCCGCATCGTGGTTTCGAGCGGCTCGCCGATGAGTGCGGTGTCGGCATCATTGCCGAAGAGCCATAATCCGAGATCATCTGCCTCATGGATTTGCGCAACCCCAGCCCCGGAATCCCACATCAGTTCCTGACCGGCCGCGGCGACCGTAGGTCCCCCACTGCTTCCTAGGCTCGCGCTCGCGACGGAGAGCCCCGCTGCGTCGGCGAGCGCAATGTGACCGCTTTTCACGCGGAGGCGGAAGTCCTGACCAGTCATCGTTATGCTAAACCGGGCGTCACTCGCGATGATGCTCCTGCTCCCGGCTGTTACGATCAGGGGGCGCCTTTGTCCCGGCGCGGCAATGACATCAGCACTACCGGATAGCAGCATCACAATATGGCGCTTGTCGTCGGCGTCGATGGACACCCGCGCTCCAGGCCGGAGCGACACGCCAGAACCGTCTGCAAATTGCACGTGGCGATCGTGCCCCGCCACGCCATCAAACGCCCGCACGGTGCTTGACAACATATATGCGCTGGAAAAAAGGAGCAAAGCGACGCTTGCCGCGGTCGCAAGCGCCCAGTGCCAGCGACTCCTGTACGGTTTGGCCCACCGAAGACGATTTGTACGACGAAGCCAATCGAGCGCATCGACGCGGTAGGAAATGATTTCGGGCCGATCGGATACGCTTCCAACTCTTTGCCAGACCGCCTGCGCTCGTTGGAACGCCGGCTCATTGCCAGCATCCTCTTCGAGCCAGACTTGGAAATCGCTCCAATCCGCTGGCGCTAGATCAGTCATCGAGACACGAACACTCCATTGCACCGCACGCTCGTTGCGCATCACGTCAGAAGTCTCAGCGAGCTTCACTCGCGCTCTCCCATCTTTTCCATCAGTCTCATCGTCGCGCGATAGACATGTTTTTCAACGGCACTCACGGAGATGCCGAACGTTTCTGCGATCGTCTTCTGGTCGATCTGCTCATAGCGAAAAAGCAGAAATATGCGTCGGGTTCGCTCTGGCAACTCAGCCAGCACAGCCGTCAGCCAGATCAAGGTCTCACGGCCAGCGGCGATACGATACGGATCGATCGCGTCAACGTGGCGGTTCTCAGCAGATGCTGTCGCCCGTGCATAGTCCTGTCGCACCCGATCAGATCTCGCCCGATCGCGCAGCAAATTCGCTGCGACTTGGAAAATATAGGCATCTGCTTTCTGCATTTCCAGATCCCGAGACGCAGCGATGCGGACGTAGACCTCTTGAGTGAGATCTTCGGCTTCGGCATAACCACGTGATCGGCGAAGGAAGAACGCCATCAGAGCCGGGCGGATATCCCGGTGAAACCGCGCAAGCTCGTCCGTAGCCTTGGTCTGCATCTGCCCCCAATTCCCGCAACGCCTATCCATAAGACGACTGATCCGCGACGATCCACAAGGCTCTGAATAATATTGAGGCGCTCAGGCGGCCGACCGCCTATCTGCTGATACCGGAAGTCCGCGCCGCAGGATTGAGGGTGTTTCAAATGGCCAAAGACGAAATCACAGGGCCGCGAAGACTCTCGTGATGCACAGTGTAGAAGGCGACGCTGGGCCTACCGCGTATACGCGCAAAAGCCTCCCGGCCGGCTTATCAGAGCGATCTGCGGGCACAATTCGGTCCTGGGATCAACGAGCGCGTCGTGCCGACGTCTGTGTACAGTATCAAGCCGACACACGATCGGTGATCGTTGCTCATTACATGCGAACCGGACCGATCATGAGGCGCAGGCATGTTGCGAATTTGGTGATCGTGTCGATCCTACGCGCCGCCGTGACCACCTATCGGCGACGTCTGCCGATTGGACTCATGCGGCCCCATATGGTGATCAGGCCGACGACTGATTGCGGATTTCCGCCATCGTGCGAGCCCCGACCCCCCAATGCTCAGGAGCGACCTCCGTTACGATAATTCGGATTGCTTCCTCCGGCACGTTTAAAGTCCGAGTTACCGCCCCTGCGAGCTCTCGAACCAGGTCCTTCTTCTGAGCAGGGGTGCGTCCTTCGAGGACTTGAATATTAATGATCGGCATATTAGACCTCTCGTTAGCTAAAATAAAAAGCCCGCCAGATAAGACCTTGGTGCAAGAAAAAGATCCGCGGCGTTCGTTTACGGGCACTTACCCGCGCTAGTGAGCAGCCTGACGGCTTCGACAACATGAGCCCTTAACTCGCTCGCGGTGAAAACGTCGATGCCATCAGACAATGAACCGAACGGATTGACCGCGGTCCAGCTCGTGGCAAGGGACCGAATGGCTGTCAGCAAAAAACCCGGGGAAAACGTTTGTCCAAGCCGGCTCTCTTCCTGCGCCTTGGAAAGAGCCGCCAATTTCGCCTCGTACAGTATGGAACGCAACGCGAAATTGCTGCTCCGCCCTTCTAGACCACACCATGCCATAAGACGCATTAAATCCGGGTTTTCCATAGCATAGTCGAACATTCGCCCAGCATATCTGGGGAGATCGCATTCCTGAAAGTCAATATCCTTGTAGATACGTGCCAGGTTATTCTCGAGCACGGTCCTGAATAGACTTTCCTTGCTTTCAAAATAAATATATACGAGGTTTTTATTACATTCAGCCCGCTTTGCAATCCGATCCATCCGTGCGCCCGCGAGACCGTAGGCTGAAAATTCGGCTAGAGCAGCTGCAAGAATGCGCTGGCGGGATGCCTCGGCGTTTTGCGTAGGCTTCGCAGGAAACTCTCTATCCACCACCCCTAACTAACTGGTTAGATTTGACTAGGCAAGCCGCTTCGGACGAAAGCTCAGTCGGACCGGCCGCCGTTGCCGAGGACAGCGACCCGCCTGGCACCGGCCAATCAATTAAACCTCGGTCTCCGCATAAAAGGTTTCGTTCCGAAGGTTTTTCTGACTTTCCGGTTGAACCGACTTCATTATAGGTTTCCCGCCGGATTCCGACCGCCACGGCAATCGATCGACCGCGACAAAAATCCTGCCCTCCGCCAAGCGCCGCGCCGTGCGGATCAGCGAAGCTTCGGTCACGTCATATCCTTCACCCGCTTTCGCAAGCGCGATATCTACATCCATAACACCAGACGGATGCCCGATGCGAACCTTGCCGGTCAAGCCACCCTTCCCGGAGACCGAGTTGACGATAGTGCCCGGCAGGAATGCAGCGGCGGCGGCACAACTGCTACCCGTCACTTGATAGGATTTATGTATTAATTGGTCAAGAAGCGAAAATGCATAGAAATCACACTCACTCGCCGTCCGCCGCTGTCCTGACCCGTACTCCGTCCAATCCTGGGGCTTGGAAACAACAGCAAGGAAAGGTGAGTTTGAACAGGCAATCCGAGCTTCTTTGGTATCTTTGGCGAAACCGAGCTTAACGCCAACAGCAAGTCGGAAGCGTTCTAATGACGCCATCAGAAGTTTGTCGCGGGATAGATCGTCGGGACTTTCGATACCTGATAGGCCGAAAGCCTCTGCCCTGACAAAGACAATGTAATTGGCGAGGTCGATAGCGGAGAATTCCACCTCGCCGAGACCTTCGAACTCGATCGCATCCATCGCGCGCCCGGTTGGGAGCAATCCCCCGCCGTGCGTTCCGACGAGTCGATGAAGGTCGAGCGTCAGCGGCGAACCAGTGCCGGGCACCCCAGAGATTTGCTGGTCGCCAAGCACCCTTGGAACACCGTTTTTCGTCAACACCTTGATGGAGATAATCTCTCCAAAATTGGTGGCATGAACGCGAACTATCGTCTCATCGCCGGTGGCCTTCACAAATCCTTCCTCAATCGCATAGGGTGCGATCGCGGAAGATATGTTGCCGCAATTCGCGTCGCGGCTGACGAATGGGTCGTTGATGGCGACTTGGTAAAATGTATAATCGATGTCCGCATCCGACCGTGTGGGCGGCCCGACAACGGCGAACTTGCTGGTCAATGGGTCCGCACCACCTAAGCCATCGATCTGCCGTCGATCAGGTGATCCATAGGCGGCCAGTATCCATGCCGCGAATTGTTCTTCCGATTCCACCGGCAGATTGCGACGGTCGATAATCACGGCCTTGCTGGTCCCCCCCCGGTAGTACACCATCGGTGTCGCAATCTGTTCACCTGTTTGCTCCGACGTGCCGGTCTTCTCACTCGACTCGCATGACATAAAACAGGGGCCTTTCTGTTTGAGCGGTGCCGGCATGGGCGTCCAGAAGCCGAGGCGGTAGGGCCGGCCTGGATGGCTTCCACCCTGCCTGCCTGCTAGCGCTCACATCCGCTCATACCGGTGCGATTATGGCCATGTCGTCACCACGAGGTCAGAAGTCCAACATGCGGCGCAGTCCTTCGCCAGATGTTTTGTCGATACCTGGATTAATGTCCTCGATCAGCCCATCCTCACCCGTTCTGCAGCGAGATCTGAGGCAAGCTACGGTATGGTCGACCGAGAGGTTTGTCTCCCGGCCTCCAGGGTTATTGCGGCGGCGCATGTCATCCCGTGCCGGTAGCCGGAGCCAATCTGTCGATCGCAGCCCTGTTGGGCATCGAGGTCTGGGCGCCGGCTGCGGTACAGCTTAGTGAAGCGCCGACGAGAGCCCGGTATAATCCGCTCTGCAAATCATGACCCTCGGCCAACATTGCGGCCAGCCCTCCACAAAATGTGTCGCCTGCGCCCGTCGTGTCGACCACCGCTACGGTCGGAGGCCGCATGACCGTAAGAGTGCCGTCCGGCGAGCATGCCAAGGCGCCATTCGCTCCGAGCGTCACCACGCAGATCAGGCCATGGTGCGTGGACAGCGACACCGCGATATCGGCGACGTCAGCAGCGGGCAGATCGAGCAGAGTCGCGACCTGGCGCGCCTCATGTTCGTTTGCGATGAGGTAGTCGGTGTTCGTCAGCAATGCGACGATCCGGGCCACAGAAAAGCTTGCTTGCATCGGGGCGATATTCCACATCACCTTTACGCCAAGCGCATGAGCCCGCTTTGCGATAGATAGCGAGGCCTCGAACGGCGTCTCCATCTGCAGTACGACGATCTTCGCGTCTGCAAGGTCGGCATCAGGGAGCTGTTCGTCGCTGAGGACACAATTGGCTCCGCTCACCACCGTAATGGCGTTCTCGCCCTCTGCATCAACCATGATGAAGGCGAGGCCGGTCGCCCACTCGTCAGACCATTTCAAGCGCGGTTCGACGTCCTGCGCGCGCAGATTCGCCGCAGCGAGCGCGCCATAGTCATCATGGCCCACCACGCCGACAAATGCCACAGGCACGGCTCCGGAGGACGCCCGTGCTGCGGCGACGGCCTGATTTGCGCCCTTCCCTCCAAAGAAACTGCGATAGCCCTCGGCCAGAACGGTCTCGCCGGGAGCCGCGATCCGCGTGACTGACGCCACTAAATCCATGTTGATCGAACCGAAAACCGTAATCATGCTTGGTCACTCGCGTCATTTGTCAGGACGCCTTGGACAGCGTCGAGATTAGGAGTTTTGCGAACTTTCCTTCATCGGCGTCGAAGGCGACGCGGGCGTTGGGCGCTTGCGCGCCCCTTTCGCGAATGTCGATGACAGTGCGCCCAATGGTCAGGACATTTGCGGTCTCGACGGCGACATGAGCCGGACGTGAGGTCAGTATCGTCTCGTCAATTATCGACGCGACGACCAGAGCGTCATGGACAGGCGCTGCAGCCTGACCTCCGCCGGTGCCCTCACTATGGGCGTCGATACGGCGACCAATGAGTTTGGCTGCGGCGTGCCCGGCCTTGGTCCCTGACGCTACCAATTGAGCGCAGTCCGCCTCAGAAATCTTGGCGGCATGGGTCGCATCGAGCGGGACGAGGGTGATTTTACGAAAGCCGGCGGCAAAGACGATCGCGGCGGCTTCGGGATCCGCCCAGATGTTGAACTCGGCCGATGCCGTCATGTTCGCCACCGCATGCCCCCCGCCCATGATCACAACCTCTGGAACAAGGTCGACAAGCTTGGGGTAGAGCAGCAGCGCTGCCGCAATATTGGAAAGCGGCGCGGTGGGGACAAGCACGATTTCGTCGGTCGCCTGCCGATAGGTCTCGATCAAGAAATCGACAGCGCTACCCGACGAAGCTACGAGCGTTGTCTCAGGCAGAGGCAGCAACGTTCCATGGGCAGCCGATACCAGGGTGGCGCCTTTACGGGGTCGAGGCGTGTCCCAACGAACGATAGGACGTGATACGCCCACATGCACCGGAATGTCGCCGCGATCGAGCAGTCCAAGTACGCGTAGAGTGTTTTGCGTGGTATGCTCCACGTCGACATTGCCGTTGACCGTCGTGCATCCAAGCAAATTGATATCCGCGTGGAGCGCCGCCAGCATGATTGCAATGGCGTCGTCGGTCCCCGTGTCGACGTCCAGAATGATGTTACGCGGCTTCATCAAACAACTCCGTTGCAGTTCCTCAGCCGAATGGCGGCGGAGATCTTAATTGCAATCTGCTATTGCGGGTCCCCCATTATGGACCTCCACCTCACCCTCTCGCCTCGTCACCGACGTCCGCTCCTGATGCGGCTTCGAATGCATCGGTCCCCATCATCTTGCGCAAAAGGTGGACCAGCCGACCTCGCTCCACGTTGCTCAGCCTGGAAAGCGTTACAGCGGATATATTCTCGCCGGCCGTCTCGCCGCGATTGACCAACGTCATCCCCTCGCTTGTAAGCGTGAGAAACTTTCGACGGCGATCGCCGGGATCCTCCGACACCTGTACGAGACCTCGAGTGCGCATCCGTGCGATCACGCCGTTCACCGTCGCTGTATCCAGCGCAATCGCGCGGATCAGATCGCTTTGGGAACACTGCCCCAACTCTTTTATCTTTGAAAGAGCCGCGAACTGAGTTTGGGTCAGATTTTCAATCATCAATGACGTGAACACCGACGTATGATATTGAAACGCCACGCGCAGCATGAAGCCGATTTGATTTTCGACGCGATAAGATCCTTGCTCCGTACCGGATTTGGGTACCATTCCTGTTCTCACTTCGCCTAAAGACATCTAGCGAGCGACTTCCCGCACGACGTCCCTAGCATGTCACTGAGCGTGCAACAGCCGTGAAGACCGCTGTCGGAGGCCCCAAAAATCGGAAACTTCCCTTGAGTCAGCTTCGGCACCCTCTATCAAAACTCTTTCTTGATCTTCACGCCGAACTCGCTGCGGTCGTTGCTGCGAACAATCTCAGTGAAACCCGCGCCGGGCTGGTCATCGCGGGCCTCATCGTAAATTTTGTTAAAAATGTTTTTCCCGTACACCGATAAAGTCAGCTTTTTATCAACAACCGCGTAGGCCAGATTGAAATTGACGAGCGTTCTTGATTTCATCCGATTATCGGCATCATTGGCGGGTTCGCCGAACATATGACTTCGGTAGGACGCATCAACTCGTGCCGTAAACGTGTTGCCGTCTGCGAGATCGAATTCATATTGAGGACCAACAGCCACTGTCCAAGCTGGCGTGAGGGGCGGTTTATCTCCGGCCGCAACGCCAACGGTGCCAGCGTCAACCTTAGTGATCTTTGCATTGTTATAGCTGATGCTATTGTTGAGCGATATGCGGTGCCCAAGCAGCAACGTGCTCTCGAACTCAGCACCGTAGGTCCGCGATCGTCCCGCGTTGACAGTCAGGGTAACGAAACCGATATCTGTCAAGTCGCTGACCGGTAGCGCCAGGTCCTTGTACTGTGTGTAGAAAAGTGCGGACGAGAACCGCAGGACATCCGCAACTCGCCCCTTCAGACCGACCTCATAATTGGTTGCGTACGTCGGGTTATACGCGACAAAAGTTGCGCCCCCCCCAAATGGGCGAGGCGGATAGCCGCCGCTTTCGTAGCCGTGCTGGATTGTTGCATAAGCATTGAGACGGGGCGCAACCTTGTAGTCAAGCGAAGCATCGTAGGTTGGTGCGCTCCATGATCTCGCGCGGAAGATGCCGGGATCGATATCATTCTTGATGAAAACGAACGCGCGCTTGTGATCATGCGTGTATCGGACGCCGCCTGACAGCTTGAGATTATCCGTTAGATCAACACCGGCGTGAACATAGGCTGCATAGCTAGTTGTCTTTTGCCCCTCGTCGAATTCGCCCCCCGGAACTAAGTCGTAGGTATATTCCGACGTTGTAAACCCTGTCTCATGAAAGGCATATAGTCCTGTGACGAAATTAAATCGACCATATTCTCCGTTTAGCTGAGCCTCACCAGTATATTGGCGTGCATAGCCCTGCTCAGGGAAGTTAGAGAAAGCTGCAACCGAATCCGTATCATCAAGCCCCGCCGTATAAGCGTTATAACGCTCGCTCGCGATGATTTTTGCGCTGAGATGATCATCAATGCGGTATTTCGGCGTAAGCGAGAAGCCATAGCCCTTTGCGGTGTCCTCGGCGAGACGATAATCGCCTGTGCCATAGTCATCCGCCTTGCCCGGTAACGACGACTGGCTGAGATACGGCGTGCCATCCGTCGTAGGGGTAGTGAATTGACCGGTATGGTTGAGAATGACGACCTCGAGTGGTGCGACGCCGTAATGACCGCTCATACCATCCATGGCGAAGAGAAGTGAGAATCTGTCGGAGGGTGCCCATTTGGCCTCGAAACGCCCGGAGCCCTGGTCAATTTCGCCAACACGGCGTTTGACGCCGGGCAGATTGACATAGTCGCCAATGCCATTGCGATGCTCATACGTGCCGGTCAGGCTGATCGACAGCGTATCAGTTAATGGGGTATCCCCATAGAAACTGGCATTGGCGCGGCCGCGGCTCCCAACCGTCCCGGTTATTTCGGCATGCTCATTCTGATCGGGCTCGCGCGTGGTGATGTTGACGGCGCCGCCAATCGTATTGCGCCCTGACAATGTGCCCTGCGGTCCGCGCAAAACTTCGACCTGGTCGATATTGGCGAGGCTCATGTTTGAGCCCATCGACCGACCAAGGTAGACGCCGTCGAGATAGATCCCAACACCGGGATCAGTCAGAAGAATGTGATCCGCAGTACCGATACCGCGGATAAAGACGGTGTTTTCCGAGATATTGCCTGCGCCGAAATTGGTGATTGTCACGCTGGGCACCGCACCATCAAGTGCGTGAACAGAATCGATCCCCCGCGCGGCGAGCGACTTGGTATCGTAGGCCGAAATCGCCAGTGGCGTTTCAGTAATATTTTCGGAGCGCTTACGCGCTGTCACCGTGATTTCTCCGAGCCGCTCGGGTGCGGGAGCCTCCGCTACCGGGTCAATCTGGGCAGACACTGCTGAAGGCGTGGCTTGCGGTTCGCTCTGCGCATGAGCCGCCGATGACAGCAGGGTTGCCAACGTCAGGCACCCCACCCCCCGCACGCTCGGCATTTGCGACCAAGACGAGCGCATTCCCCTAAAAGCTATCATGTCCACCCTTTCTTTATCGCCCGCTGCGCCGTGGCGTCCGTCTCGGGAACGCCTTCGGCGCAGTCATCCTCAAGACATATGGAACAGCGCGACCGCGCGGAGACGTTCCGGCGAAGAGAAGCCACGCCCCCGCACGATGGCGATCAACCACCCGTACGATCATATCCTGCGAACGATCGCGGTACCGATCTTGTCCCGGCCTTTGGATTCCGCACGAACCCATTCTGCCGACCCGTCGGTGACTCACTGCATCGTCGAATCGCAGATTGTCGGCATATTCGCTCGTGTGCAAGTGGTTTCTTGTTTTTTTCTTATAGGCCAACATATCGGGCACCCGTCCGGGAGTACCGCATACTGGGCTGCCGCCGCCCTTCCCTCGCGATTGCATGGCATCTTTATTTGCTTGCACGCCAGCAATATCCCCGTAGCATCGCGTGGATCCGATCGATGCGTTTCGAGGACGCTGGTTGGCGAGTGCCTTGCTTCCCCGTCTGAATGGCAAGGCGTTCCCAGCCTGCGCAGAGATGGTATCCGATTGAGCCGATGGACTGAATCCAGGGATTCAGAGTTAGGAGTTACGCTATGGAAGTCGCTCGCAGCTTGCTCGGCATGCTCGTTCTTCTGGTTCTGGGCGCGCTTTTGTCTGACAACCGCCGGAAAATCCGTCCCCGCGTGGTTGTCACAGCCCTGCTCAGTCAGACCGCTATTGGAGCTCTGGTCCTGTTCGTTCCTCTCGGGCGAATGCTACTTTCGGCGCTCGCGAGTGGCGTCAGCCAGCTGCTGGCCTACGGGAACGCTGGCGTGAGCTTCATCTTCGGAGGTTTGGTCGGTCCGAAGATGTTCGCCCTTTTCCCGGACGATGGTTATATCTTCGGGCTGCGGGTGCTTCCAATCATTATCTTTGTCACCTCCCTGATCTCGGTTCTGTACTACGTTGGGGTCATGCGCTGGATCGTGAAGGTCCTCGGCGAGGTGTTCCATCGGCTCCTCGGCGTTAGTCGCCTTGAGTCCTTCAGCGCGGTCACCACACTTTTCGTCGGCGTCGCGGAGATGTCGGCACTGGTCAAACCTTTCATTGCCAACATGTCGGGGCCGGAGCTTTTTGCCGTCATGACGAGCGGGCTTGCAGCCGTGTCTGGCTCTGTACTCGCGGGCTACGTCGGCCTCGGGGTGCGGATTGACTATCTGATCGCTGCATCCTTCATGGCAATTCCGGGCGGCTTGCTATTCGCCAAGATCCTATGCCCGAGTACCGGGCCGAGCACAGTGACATTCGATGAGGCACGCTTCGAGGATCATCGCCCGGCGAATGTCATAGAAGCCGCCAGCGTCGGAGCGGAGGTTGGGCTTCGGATCGCGATGATGATCGGCGCGATGCTCATTGCATTCATTGGACTTATCGCTTTGCTCAACGGCGTGGTCGGGACGATCGCTGGATGGATGGGCTACGGAAACATCACCCTGGAATCTCTATTTGGCGTGGCCTTTGCACCGCTCATGTTCCTCCTCGGTGTGCCATGGCGGGATGCCGCGATCGCCGGGGGGTTCGTCGGACAAAAGCTCATTCTCAACGAGTTTATCGCCTATGCTGGGCTTGCCCCTTATCTCAAGGATGCTGCAAGTGTCGTAGCATCGGGACGACAGGTTCTCGCCCCCAAGACGATTACGATCATTTCCTTCGCCTTGTGCGGTTTTGCCAACTTCTCTTCGGTCGGGATTTTGACGGGATGCTTCAGTGCCGTTGCGCCAGATCGTCGTGGAGAGGTGGCTCGCTACGGCCTACGCGTCGTGGCAGCAGCCACGCTGTCAAATCTGATGAGCGCGGATATCGCAGGCCTGTTCGTGTCGATGACCTGATCTCCGCCTTATGGCTGCGTGCACGTGCTTACCCGACCACCACCGCCAAGGGGCAATTTAATGACGGCTTTCAAACACGCGACTGCTATCATGCTGTGCTTGCTTTGCGCGACGCGAACCCTCGCGTCTCCGCCTGAGATAACGATTTCGTTCCAAGTCGATGGGCAGACTGTGGTTGGAACACTTGAGCTTCCCTCCACTACCGGCCGTGCGCCTGTCATCCTGATGCTTCATGGCTTCAAAGGCAGCCGTGATGAGCTGATGATCCCATCGCTCAAGGAAGGCATATTCAAGCGCGCAGCCGATGCGTGGGCTGACCGCGGTCTCGCTAGCCTGAGGATTGACTTCCGAGGGGGCGGCGCCAGCGGTGGCGCCTTCGAGGACACCACAATCTCCGGCCAGGTGAAGGATGCGCTTGCCGCGATCGACTTCCTTCAAACGGAGAAATCCGTGGATCCGAGAAGAATGGCTCTCGTAGGATGGAGCCAGGGTGGCGCTGTGGCCGAGACGATCGCCGGTAGGACGTCCCATCCCATCCGTGCGGTGGCATTATGGAATCCGATGTCGTCGCCCGCGGCGGTCGCAGAGGCGATTTTCGGCGTCGAGACCGTCAAAGTGGGCGTCCAAGGAGGCAGCGCACCTATTACTGTAAGACTTCCCTGGGGTGGGCAGACGATGCTCAAGCCGGCCTACTTCGAGGACCTGTATAGGCTCGATCCAGTAGCGGAATTCGCCCGGTATTCCGGCCCGGCTTTCGTTGCGGTTGGAACGACCGACACCGTCATCTATCCGCAACCCGATAGCGGCAAGACGCTCCTTGCCTATCATCATGGCCAAAGCGAACTCTGGGTCCGTCCAATGGATCATGCCTTCAACGTCTTTCAGGAGACACGGACATTGGATGCCCTAATCGCAGCGACGGGCAATTTTTTTACAAAAGCAATGCAGCACTGACGGTTATGTGCGGCGACCATAATATCGGGATTCAGTCTTGTCGGTCGCGAAGGACGATACATCTCGCCATGCGATCGGGGCGGCCCGACGGGAAGCATGCCGCCCGGTATGCCCGCTTTCAGTTCAACCCCGGGTTCGTTGCTTTGATCTGCGACGGATCGGGCGCGAGCGTCGAGGTCTCGAGGGATGCCTCCTCAAGGGCGAGTCCCGCTGTCTCGACCCCATAGATCAACACAACCACTGCCGAGACCAGATAGCCGGCTGCAAACATCAGGAATATGGGGGTCGGGCCAGAAGGTAGCAGAAAACCGACCGCGACCGGCGCTACTACCGAAGCTATCCGGCCGGCTCCGATTGCGTAACCCACGCCGGCGCCGCGGACCTTCGTTGGATAAAGTTCGGGAGTATACGGAGTAATCGCGCTCAAACCGCCGTCTTGGAAGAAGGAAAATAGCATCCCCCACAACAGCAATGTGGACCCCGACATTTGCTGACTGAAGATCAGAAGCGAGAGCGCCGCCAGAACGCCAAAGGCGCTGATTGTATGAGGGCGCCCAAAGCGGTCGATGATCCCCGTGACAAGGAGGCGCCCTGCAATCCCGGCGCCCAGAAATGAACTTATGTAAAAAAGGATGGCAGGACCGGATATCTGCCGGAAGTGCCCAAGTAGGCTCGGCAACCACAGCAGCATCCCGAAATAAGAGAAACTCCAACCGATCCAGAGCACCCAAGCCATGATGGTCCGACGCCGGTAAGCGGCCGAGAATAACGTTCGCAGTCCAGCCCGGGACGGCTCTTCGGGCGTCCCCATCTTAACCGCTCGGAATGCACTTTCTGCCGTTTTTGGTATGGAATAGCCAGCCAGCCATCCAATAGCCGCACGAGCTTCATCATCGCGCTTTTGGCTAAGCAGGTACCGCGGGCTCTCGGGGATAAGCAACCTGACGAGAAGAATCATAATCGCCGGCGCGACGCCGACAAGGAATAATGGTCGCCAGCCGTATTGTGACCCAATGGCCCAGGCTGCAAGTGAGGCCAAAACCCCACCTAGAGGAAAGAACGCCGCCCATAATGCAACCAGCCGTCCCCGATGGGCTCGCGGCATGAATTCGGTCATGATCGCGGTATCGATCGGGGCGAGCCCACCGATCCCAACCCCCGTCAAAAAGCGCAGGACGGCCAGCTGCTCGACATTTTGGGCAAAGGCGGACAGCCCGCAGAACAGACCGAACAGGCCGATCGTCAATTGAAAGCCGCGCCGACGTCCGAAACGATCCGAAACGGCTCCAAAGGCGACTGCGCCGATCGCCATTCCAATGACCGTAACGGAAAGGATCGCGCCCATGCGTGCCGGCGTAAGGTGCCAATCCTTAGCAATCGCCGGGGCGGCTAGCGCCATCAGCTGAAAATCGAAGGCATCAAATGCGAAGCCGGCAGCGCAGACACCAAAGATGAGCCAGTGTTGCCGGTTCATCGTCAGCCCGTCCATCAGTTCACTGTAACCACGGGATGGTACGGTCATGCTCTACCTCCTGCTTGAAATGCTTTTGCTCGCGCGGCTACGCGGCCTCCCATTCGTCGCGCCTCGCATTCGACAGAATCCTTGGAGACACTATCGCCAATCCTCAGCAAGCATCGACTACGAAGGCGAAACCCGCCGACAATCTACCAAGCGCGCGGCCGTATCGTTGTTGCGATGACGGCAGCTTAGGTTGCAAACACGGACATTGACCATGCTGAAAACGGCCAATGTGCGGGACGCCCTGAAAAACGGGCTGACAGCCCTGGCGATGTATGAAAGTGTCTGCCTGTGCAAAAACCTACATCGGTTAGATGACGGACTGATGAAGGCGGCATGCTCGATTGTGGGTCCGCACCCCACAATGAGCGGTATTTTGGTCAGAGGGGACGATTGCTAAATACTTAGCAGTCGGGCCCGACGGACTTGTCGTCGAATAGCGGCAGCGTCTGATGAAGATATGGTGTTTGCACCATATTATATCCGGGACGCCTGCATATTTGGGGAACGCTAATGTGCGGATCTAGCAGAAATCGACTTATGGCGACCGCCGGTTTTCCGAGATCGCTGTCTGGTTCGCGATCTCACATCCCGTTGAGGTACATTGCCCGTCTACCGCAGCGAAACTCGCAGCCGCGACGCCCAACGAAGTTTACCACTTCAGACGCCGCGAACTCGCTTGAGCGGAGGTAGCCAACCCATGCGCATCCGATCGCGGTCAGAGAACCCGACGCGTGCATGATGGATCACAACGATAAGACCTAAAGAATGCGGAGAGGAGCCTGCAATACCGGCAGCAACACGAAGGGGGAATGTTATGTCGATCACGTGTGAACACCATTACCGGCAGACTCAGCGGCGCATGCGCTACCGATGGCTCGCCCCCCTCGGCTCGACCGCTATTGTGGGGCTTACGACGATCCCTGCGTTTGCGCAGATTTCGCCCCAGCCCACCGATACCACCGCCGCATCGAGCACCGACAACGCGTCGAACGCCGCGATACTTGTGACGGGACGCGGTTCGAGCCGTCAGGTACAGACCCTAACGGCCGCCGCGATCGCTCAGACCGTTCCAGGTACAACGCCCCTCAAAGCGCTCGGCGCTTTACCTGCGGTATCGTTTGTCTCTTCGGATGCCTTGGGAACCGACCCTTACTCCCAAAGCATCTATATCCGTGGCTTCGCTTCCGATCAGCTTGGATTTACACTCGATGGCGTTCCATTAGGTAGTCAGACATATTTTGCCTTCACCGGACTGAACATAAATTACGCGATCGGCCAGCAAAATATCGGTCGGGTCAATGTGTCGCAGGGGGCAGGCGCTGTCGACGTGCCATCGTCGAACAACCTCGGCGGGGTTATTCAATTCCAGAGCAGCGATCCCAAAGCCGGGTTCGGCGCCACGATCTCGCAAACGTTTGGGAGTTACTCGACCTTCTCGACAAATGTAAGAGTCGACAGCGGAGTCCTGAATGGGACTGGAACGAAGTTCTATGTCTCTTATAATCGGAGCGATGAGAATAAGTATAAGGGCTCTGGTAGTCAGTTCATGCAACAGGTCAACGCGAAGCTTATTCAACCAGTATTCGGTACTGGGCAGCTCTCGCTGTTTTTTGATTGGTCCGACGTCTCAGCCGCGACCTATGCCGATCTTTCGCTGGATGCGATAAAAAAAATCGGCACCAAGCTTGATTATCTGAAACCTGATTACGCTGCCGCCTATGATATCGGACTTCTCGTGCGGGGCCTGCCCGGCGGGGCCCTGCCCGCTGGCTACGCGGCCCTCAACGATCCGATCGATGCGTCCTATTATGATGGCCCTGCAATTGCGCATAACTACTTCGGTTACGCCAAGCTGGAGGTTGAGCCGTTTGATCATGCTCGGTGGACTACGACGGCGTACGGCCAGGGAAAGTCGTTCTACGCTTGGTGGGTGAACCCGTTCGTAAATTCTCCCAATGGAGCACCACTAGCAGCTCAAAATCGTGGCGTAAATTCACAGCGCTTCGGCGTGACATCTGACTTCAAATATAGTTTTGGCAAGCACGAGATAGATGCTGGCGTCTGGTACGAATATAGCCACGAAGACCCGTTCTTGTCTTATTACCAAGAGCCTCTTCTTGGTCAAGGTAGTCCGGTTGACGCGACCAAGCATATCCCAACTCCCTTCGCTACCGCTTGGAAATATGCCTATCGCAACGATACCGTGCAGACCTATCTCCAGGACACCTACAAGCCATTTTCGAATTTTACAATCAACGCCGGTTTTCGATCTCTTTTCTTTACCGGGAAAACATCGATACTTCTGAATAATCAGACGTACACGGGTGTCCCGACTATCCCCTCCGGCAGCATTAGCAATAATGCGGCGTTCCTTCCACAGTTCAGCGCCAATTATCGTCTCGGCGGCAAGCATGAGCTTTTTTTTGATTTTGCTAAAAATATGCGAGTTTTTCCGGAGCTCGGCTTCAACTCGGCTTCGCCGTGGGGTGTGACGACTCAGGCTGCGTTTGACGATGCTAAGGCCAATTTGAAACCCGAGACTGCATATATCTATGAACTCGGCTATCGTTACGCTTCGAGCAAGTTAACGGCCCTGCTTGCACTTTATCACACCGATTTCCACAACCGCCTGGCGACCATATCGACAGGATCTATCGTCAACATTGCCTCGATCCTGGCAAATGTTGGCAACGTTGATATGAACGGTGTGGACGCCAGTGTCACCGCTCTGCCGGTCACGAACGTCTCATTCACAAACAGCGTCAGCTATAACAGTTCAAAATATCAAAATGACGTTACGAGCGCAGGCGTAACGTATGATCTAAAAGGTGCTCAGGAGGTGAACTACCCTAAGTTTATGTATAAGACGAATCTTTCTTACGACACCAGTGGCGTCTTCGGCCATATTGATGCGATGTACATGAGCAAGCGCTTCATTAGCTATACGGATGACACCCATGTGCCGGGATACTGGATTGCCAATTTGGGTTTGGGATATCACTTGGGAGATCATGGTCCCGCGCACAATGCGACGGTGAGCTTCAACGTCTATAATCTATTCAACAAGGATTACATTGCAAACATGGGCGAGCAGGGCAATCCTTTCTCGGGTGACGCACAGACGTTGATGAGCGGGGCGCCCCGCACCTTCTACGGGACAGTCAGTGTGGATTTCTAGCTAGCTGAGCGTGATCACTCGATCGCGACAAGAACGATGGCAAACGTAAGGAGATGGTGCACGATGATCGGTGAGCGGACATACAGAAGGCTCAATCGGCCTGATCATCGCATACATCTCCGGCACATTTCTTTCGGCCGCCAGACTCAGCGCTGCGCTATCGCCTTGGGCAATAGCGCAGCCTGTGGCAGCATATCGACTTGCCTAAACGCCGGCCGAAGGATTGAACATGAATAATCGTTGGTCGGCGCTTGCGCTCCTCTTTCTGTCCTTCCTTCAACTCACGCTCAACTGGTTTGATATAATACCGCTTTTTTCGAATCTGATCACCGAGATGCGGCTGTCACCCCTTCAGGTCGGTGGTATCCCGAGCGCCTTCATGGCGGGCTATGGTTTGGCACATATACCCGGCGGCGTCATCGCCGAGCGCTGGGGCATGCGAGCGGGGCTTTTGCTTGGTATCGCGATTGAAGGACTTGGCGCGGCAGCGAGTGCCACGGCACACAGCTATGAGGCTCTTCTTGCGGCCCGCTTCCTTTGCGGAGTCGGCGGTTCGCTCTATATTGGCAGTGCGTTGGGTGTTGCCGCTGGCTGGTTCCGTGAGCGCGAACTGGCGACGGCAAATGGGATGCTGACGGGCGTGGCCTATTCGATCGGCGCTGCGATCGCGCTCTATGGATGGGGGTTGCTCGGCGCCGCGATCGGGTGGCGCGAGGCCCTGTTGTGCGGAGCCGGGGTCAGCGTCTTATCCCTCCTGCTCATTGCATTCGCCTACCCAACCCCGCCCCTGGCCGACATTGGCACGACGAGTCAGGGGCACAGCTTGGCCTCGCTCCGCCGCAGTGTGGCGTGCGGACGCCTCTGGCTCATGAGTTTTGCCTTCTATGGTGGATACGGCGCCTATTTTACGGCAATTGCCATGCTGCCAAGCTATGCGGTTGATGCGCTGCATCTTGCGCCCGAGCAAGGGCATATGATCAGCGCTACCCTTCTGCTCAGCGGGATTGCCGGATCTTTCCTCGGCGGCTGGCTGAGCGACCGCGTGTTGGGATTTCTTCCGACATTCCTACTGGGCTCAGTGGCGGAGGCATTGGCGTTGCTCGCCATTCCCTATGTCGGACCGAGCGGGCTTCAAATTGTGGCCGGCGTAGTCGGCGGTGGGATGATCGTTGCGTTAGTGGCCTGGATTGGACTGCCCGGCCTGATGACGACCCGGTTTAGGACGAGCGACATCCCAACCGCGGTCGGCCTCATGTTGACGTTGGCCGCCGTCGCCGGAGTCATAGCGCCACCGCTATACGCAGAGGCTGCGACATATTTCGGTCCGACCGCAGGCTGGAGCATGTTGGGTGCTCTGACGCTGGCCTTTTCCGGGATTGGATTGATCGACGGTTGGAGGCGCGGGCGTTCAGCACAGCCGAACAGCGATCCGGTCATCTTCGCAGGCGATGTCGCCTAGGAGGCGCAATGCCGGCGATCGCACGATGTCTCAAATGCGTTCCTCTGGTTCGATCATCCGCATAAGCGTTTGTACGAACGCAAGGACAGCATGGTCGGAGCCAGGTTTAGCCATGACCATGACACTTGGCGGAATCGCGCTTTTTGCCCAACGCGGTATCGGAACGGCCAGTGCTGGACAGCCACAGAGGTTTGCGAGGCAGGTATCGGCGATTAGTGCCGACAATGACGGTAGCGATACGCCGTCGATTTCAACGCGCTTTTGGCCAACTTTGGGGGGCAGCACGGGCAGGGTCGGCGTGATGATGATGTCTGCCTGCGCGAACAGAGATTCCATTGCGAGGCCGATTGACACCGATCGTTCGATTGCTCGCTGAATCAGTGAGGCGGCCAATGGCGGACCCGACTTGAGCGCCCGCTGGGCGGCCTCGCCTAAAAGCGCGTGATCGTCGGGCGCCAAATCGCGGTACACGCTCTGCGCCTGCTCAAGCGTGAGAATGCCATGCGCTTCGACCGTCTGGTTGCGATCGGGGAGTGTCGCGGTCGACACGGCAAGCCCCGCTTCGCCGAGATGTTCGACGAAGAGGCGAAAAGGTTCGGCAACGGTGCGATCGCAGCGTTCGAGGCGTGCGGGATCGAAAGCGATTCGCGGCTGTCGGGGTTCGTGGTCCTGATCGCGTGCAGGCAGCACCGCTGCAACGACGCGATTCAGCGTCGACATGTCCCTCGCCAGAAAGCCGAGATGGTCAAAGCGCGGCGCTAGCGGCCAGACGCCTCCGAGGGGCAAAGCCCCGAAACTGGGCTTGAATCCGTATAGACCGCAGCAGGCAGCCGGAATGCGAATGCTCCCCGCCGTGTCAGTACCGAGGCCGAAATCGGCGAGCCCTGTTGCCACCGCGACTGCCGCCCCCCCCGACGAACCGCCAGCGATCCGCGCGCCATCCAAGGGATTGCGAAGGCCGGGGCTGGTTACCCCGAAACCACCGGCATCGGTAGGAGAGACGCCCACCACCATCGCCCCAAGCAACTTGAGACGACGGACCACCACCGCATCTTCCCTTCCTACTCGTCGGGAAAATAGGGGGTGGCCCGCCGTCCATGGCAAGCCCGCAACTTCGATATTGTCCTTCACCGAGAAGGTCAGCCCGCACAGCGGCAGCGCCGCGTGGGTTGGCGGCGGGATGTGGCTGTCCATATCGGGTCCGGATATTTCTCTGAGTTCAGCGGTCGCGAAGCCGATCCATAAGGGCCTTCTCCTGGCCGCCGTCGACTTCGATCATCGTGCCATTCAAATAATGCGCAAGCGGGGATGCCAGGTAGATCACCATGTTGGCAACTTCCTCGGGCTCGGCGATGCGGCCCATCGGAATCGATGATGGGGCCAGCGTGTCGGCGACCTCGTGCGTAACCTTCATATCGCGTGCCATCGCGTTGACGAGGCCAGCCCAACGTTCCGTGCGCACCGGACCAGGATTCACAGCAGCGAAGCTGATTCCGTTCTTGCCATATTGACCAGCAAGCGACTTTGTCAGGTTCATACCGGCGGCGTTAGCAGCGCCGGGCGCTATCTCCCAGTAGGATGGCTTGATGCCGTCGTTACCGATTAGATTGACGACGCGGCCGCCGCCCTGCTTGACCATGATCGGCAGCGCATAACGAAGCGTGCGGACATAGCCGAGGAACTTGAGTTGTAGCGCGCTTTCCCAATCCTCTTCGGTGAGCGTCTCGATCACGCCACCGGCTGCAGAGCCCGCATTGTTGATGAGGATGTCAATGCGACCGAACGCCTTATGGGCTTCTTTGATAAAATTCTCGGCATCGACCGCTTTGGTCAGGTCAGTCGGGATCGCGATAACCTTTTGGCCGGTTTCCTTGGCGATCTCTGCAGCGGTCGCCTCCAGCGGCTCTTTGCGCCGCGCGCAGATCGCGACATCGACGCCTTCGCGCGCGAGGCCGAGTGCGATCGCCTTGCCAATGCCCTCGCTTCCGCCCGTGACGAGGGCGGTCTTTCCTTCTAGCTGCAAATTCATGGCTTTTTCTCCTCCTTGGCGGACAGCGAAATTGGTGTCCGTGTACAAAGCGATGCGAACCGGGCGCGAAGGTCGGCTTTGAGGACCTTGCCCATCCGGTTTTTTGGGATCTCGTCGACCCGGACAATGCGCTTCGGTGTCTTGAAACCAGCGATCGCAATGCGAGCGGCTGCAATCAGACTGGTTTCATCGAAGCTATCGTCGGCGATCACAGCGGCCACCACCGCCTCCCCAAAGTCCGGGTGAGGGACACCAAAGACAGCGGATTCAGTCACACCATCGATTGCGTCAAGTATGGACTCCACTTCGAGTGGGTAGACATTCAGACCACCCGATATGATCAGGTCCTTAGTGCGCCCAAGCAGCCGGACGCAGCCGTTGACATCGATCTCGGCAAGATCGCCCGTGTTAAACCAGCCGTCGATTGTAAACGCGTCGGTATTCGCTTCTGGATGTTGCCAGTATCCTTTGAAGACATTATGGCCTCGGGTTTCGAGGACGCCGACGACGGCATTGTCCGTGTCCGATCTGGCCCCGGTCTCCGTTGGTTCCGCCAGCCTGATCTCCACACCAGGCAGCGGCCATCCCACCCAGCCCGATCGATCAGTGGTACCTGCCGGGATGGCGGTAACGATCGCGGTCTCGGTCGCGCCGTATCGTTCGAGAATGGTATGGCCGGTGTGTGCTAAGAAGCGGCTCGCAAGATCGGCGGATAGCGGCGCCGAGCCCGAAATGAAGAGGCGGAATTGCGGCGGTATAGCGTCGGCAAATCCGGGCGTTTCAAGCAGGCGAGCGTAGTGTGTCGGTACACCCATCATGACGGTGGAGTTGTGCAAACCAGAACTAACC
>Ga0302220_10000242_pt1 | contig 49123 bp, 34 predicted proteins | sample II_Palsa_E1_3_FD_194572 | JGI IMG/M metagenome (GOLD analysis project Ga0302220, IMG submission 194572) | Peat permafrost microbial communities from Stordalen Mire near Abisko, Sweden - II_Palsa_E1_3 | ecosystem: Environmental > Terrestrial > Soil > Palsa > Peat permafrost | place: Sweden...
ATCGTTATCGCAAAGTGAGAGTCTCGCGCAACGAGGCTGGGGAAGAAGAGTCACGATGGAATACTACGGAAAAGACCTCAGCAGGCGAAAACTTTTGATACGCGGCAGTTCGCTCATCGCCGGAGCTATCGCTGCCGGAATCCCAACTCGCCTGCTGGCCGAAGAGTTGGCCCGACTTGACGTTGCCTCTGCGGGATCTATTCGCTCGATCATGGAAGGGCCTATTAAGACGTCGATAGCGCAGACCCTGAAGCTTGACCTGCATAGTCACGCGCAGGGGGCCGATGCTGTAGCGCAGTCGATTGTGAGCGGAAGTCTTCGAGCGGATGTGTTCATACCCATCACCCCTGGTCCTATGTTCACCGTCATGCGAGCCGGCATAGCGGAAGTAGCGCAGCCGATCGCTCGCACGGAAATGGTCATTGTGTATAGTCCGAAGAGTCGTTTTGCTCCTCAGTTTCAGGCAGCCGCCAACGGCAAAGCGAACTGGTGGGAGATCCTGCAGGAACCTGGACTGCGTTTCGCGCGCTCCCATCCCGCTGGCGACCCGGGCGGGCGCAACATCATTTTTGTAATGATGCTGGCTGCCAAAAAATACAAAGATTGATAGCAGTATCGTTTTGCAACCCTGGCATTATTGCTCCAGGTAAAACTACCCCCTTGACATACCCCTCATTGCTACCCTCGACAAGCCTGGTTCCTGATTTCTGATAAGAGCAACGTGCATAACCGGACGGCTGTGAGGCCAGCTTCACCGCTCACAGCCGTTAGCCCTCAAACTCCGGTTCTGGCGCCGGCAGTACATCGTGATCGCCCGCGATCCAGACGTAGAGTGTTGGCAGCAGGAAGATACTCATCACAAGATCCGAGATCAGCCCTCCAACAATGACGATCGCAAAGGGTCGCTGGGAGTCGGAACCGATTCCATGCGAGACTGCCGCAGGAAGCAGGCCCAGAGTGGCAACAAGCATGGTCATCATGATTGGACGCAGTCTGAGAACAGCTCCTTCAACTGCTGACTCCTCGATCGAATGACCTCGAACCCGCAGTTGATTCATGTACTCGAGCATGATGACACCGGTTTGGACAGACACGCCAAACAAGGCGAGAAAGCCCACGCTTGATGAGACGCTGATGTTCGTATGCGTTACCAACAGCGCCAGCAATCCACCGACGCGGGCAAGGGCTACGTTGATCAGGATCAGGGTCGCCCACTTGAACGACTTGAACATCATGTACAGAATGATGAAGATCAACAGAATTGTCAGCGGCACAATGATTGCCAACCGTTTATCGGCACGCTGCTTGCTCTCGTACTCACCAGCCCACACAAAGTGGTATCCGGTAGGTAGAGCAACCTCTTTGTTGACCTTGTCAATCGCCTCCTCGACAGTGCTTCCAAGATCACGATCGCGCACGCTGTACTTGACCGCAATGTATCGTTGTTCGCCTTCGCGGTAAATCTCTTCGGCGCCATCGTTAGTGTCGATTCTGGTCAATTGTGCCAAAGAAACGCGCTCACCGGAAGGGGACAGGAGGCGCACGTTCTCGATTGCCTGTCGCGTGTCCCGGTATTGTTTTTGGTACCGAAGCACCAGGTCATACCGCGCCTCGCCCTGCAGCACCTGACTTACGGCGTTGCCGCCGACCGCGGTCTGAATCGCATCCTGCACGTCTGCAACGTTAATGCCCCATCGAGCTGCCGCCTGGCGATCAACGGTGAATGTGAGGTTTGGTTGGCCAATGATACGGAAGAGTCCAAGATCCTGAACGCCAGGGATTTTGCTCATCACGTTGACGACCTCATCGCCCTTTGCTTCGAGCGTCTTGAGATCATCGCCATATATCTTCACGGACAACTCGCCCTTCACTCCGCTGACTGCCTCTTCCATGTTGTCTTCGATCGGTTGCGAGAAGCCCCAGATCACACCAGGATTTTTTTCCAGCTGTTGATTCATCGAGGCGATCAGATCGTCTTTGTTCTGGTGAAAGACCGGACGCCACTCTTCCTTTGGCTTTAGATTGACAAAATATTCTGTGTTGAAAAAGCCTGTCCAGTCTGTGCCGTCATCGGGACGTCCGATCTGATCAACTACTTCTGTAACTTCCGGGAAACTGGCCAGCGCGATGCGAGCCTTGTTGGAGATTGCCAGGCTTTCGTCTGGTCCCGTGGATGGGGCCAGGGAACCGCGCACCCAAAGAGCTCCTTCATCCAGATGAGGCAGGAACTCTGAACCGATGACTCCGCTGTACAAGAGGAAGATCGCCAGCACAAGCCCCGCGACACCAACGCCAACCGTGTATCCACGATGATGAATGGCCCAGCTCACGCCCTTCCGATACCGGTCTGCCAGATACTCCATCACCGGGTTCTTCCACTCGTCTGCTCCCTTGCGGAACATGAAGCTGGCCAGCACCGGGGCAACAATCATCGAGTAGATCAGAGCTCCCAGGAGAGCAAAAGCAACTGTCCACGCCATGGGTTTGAATAGGCGGCCTTCGACAGCCTGCAGCGTAAAGATGGGAAGGTAGGCGGTAATAATGATGCCGATCGCATAGAACACAGGTCGCTGGACCTCGTGTGCTGCGCTGCGAATCTTGTCCTGCGGAGTTTCGACGCCATTATCCGGACGATTCAAATGGCGCACGATATTTTCAATCATGACCACCGCGCCGTCTATAACCATGCCGAAGTCCAGCGCGCCCAGGGAGAGCAGATTCGCTGGAATGTGGCGGAGACTCAGGCAGATCGATGCAAAGAGCAGGGCAAAGGGGATCGTAAGCGCAACGATGATCGCACCGCGCACATTGCCGAGGAAAAGCATCAGGATGATGACAACCAGTATGATGCCTTCCGTCAGGTTGTGCAGTACCGTATGCGTCGTCAGATGGATCAGGTCGCTGCGATCAAGGAAGGGAACAACCTTCAGTCCAGGCGGGAGCAGACCACGCTTCGCGGGCACGGCTGGCGTGGCTCTGTGAAAGAGGCCGCCTGGCTCTGACGGCTGGGCATCGATGCCGTTGAGTTCCGTGACTTTGGCTTCAACTCCTTTCAACGCCGGATCCGCGTCAGCTCCTTTTTGCAGCAGCAATGCGCCTTCGACCACGTCCGGATTGTCGATGAGCTTGCCGTTCTCAGCGCGGTAAGTCTTCGAAATCTGTCCCAGACGGATCTTCGGTCCCTGTTCGACTATGGCAATATCTTTGATGCGTAACGCAGTGCCATTCTGTGTCTTGACGACCGTGTTCTCGATCTGCTGCACGTTTGCAAAAAGACCCACGGCCTGTACGTTGATCTGCTGCGCACCTGCGACGATGAAGCTGCCGCCCGCATTCGTATTGTTATTCGCCAGTTGCTGCTCAATCTGGGCGATGCTCAACCCATAAGAGACGAGTTTGTCGGGGTCCAGACGAATCTGGTACTCCTTGGTCAGGCCACCGAAGCTGGCGACGTCGACGATTCCGGGAACACTCTTAAACTGCTTCTCGAGTGTCCAGTCTTCGAGTGACTTCTGCTCCATCACATCAAAATTCGGATTCTTACTGTCAACGGTGTACCAGTAGATCTGTCCTGCGGGACTCCAGTCGGTCTGCAGTTGTGGCACGAGCCCCGCGGGCAACGTGACCATGCTGAGCCGCTCCAGTACACGTTCGCGGTTCCAGTTATTATCCGACTCATCATTGAAGTTCATGATGAGGCTCGAAATGCCGGCAAGGCTGAAGGAGCGCAGGTTCTTCATGTCGGGAAGACCCGCCATCTGAATCTCAGTCGGAACCGTAATCTGCTTTTCGATGTCCTCAGCCGAATGCCCTGGCCATTGCGTGATGATGTTGACATAGTTATCTGCAACATCGGGATAAGCATCGACCGGAAGATTATGAAACGAGATCGCACCCCAGACAAAAAGCAGGAGAGCAACGGCCATAATCAGAAGCCGGTTGCGAAGCGCAAAGTTTACGAGATTCCTGATCATTGGGACTCCAACGTTGCTTCGAGCTGCAGTACGTTGGAAACGACCTGCTGTCCAGAGTTGATACCGGAGAGAAGCGCTTGCCGATTGTCAGGCAGCATCTCCCCACCATGCACTTCGACTCGCTTGAAGCGATTACCTCCGGCGGGAATATAGACCCAGTCCCGGTCGTGGAGATGCAGAATGGCAGAAGCTGGCACTACTGCATGGACCTCGTTCGTTTTGCCAATGAAGGTGGCAGTGACGAACATGCCTAATTTCAGGAACCCAGGATTGGCAACCTCGATTCGTACCTTTGCGGTACGGATACTGGGATCGAGGGTCGGATCAATCTCCGAGATTCTTCCCGTCAGCAGCTTATCAGGATAGCCATTAATCCTGATTTTTGCAGACTGACCAATTGAGATCTTCGGAAGGTCGTTCTCGTATACGTCGCACAAAACCCAAACGGTGGTGAGATCGGCGACGGTAAAGGCCGTGGATGACCCGGAGTACGTTACTCCGACAGCCGCTGCATTCGTAACGTTTTGCGAGATAATAACGCCGGTGATGGGAGCGTAGACAGGAACGATACTGCTCGGGTGATTCTTGCTGACACCGAGCGTCTTCAACTGCTCATCGGCAGCGTTCAGATCCGCCTTCGCATCCTTCTCGCTGTCCTCGGCCTGCTCCAGCCCGCTGAGCGGAATTGCTCCGTGTTCATAAAGATCTTTGGCGCGAATGTAAGCTTTATTGGCCAACTGGTCATCGTTAGCAGCCTTGAGATAAGTATCGAAGGCGCTGGTGATGTCATTGCTCTGTACCTGCAGCAGCAGTTGTCCCTTCTTCACCTCGTTCCCGAGACGCGTCTTGATGTCGATCACTCGGCCACTGGCAAGTGAGATGACTGGTATCTCGCGCGATACATCCGGATTCACAGTACCCGTAACGTTCAACTCAGCGGGAGCGTCGATCCGGTCAGCTGCGACCAGCGGAAACAAATCCGGCTTATCGACGGAGACCAGGCTCATGTCCCCGGTCTCTGTGGGCTGGGTGGCCTTGGGTGCGCCATCGGCGGGGTTGAAGGGCTTCTTCTCGCATGCAACCAGGGTGAGACAGGCCGCAACGCACGCGGTGAACCTAAAAATGGATTTGCTGTTTGTCATTGAATCACCTCGCGACCGACAGCAAGATTCAGCTGGCTAGCGGCTGTCAAATAGGTTCCGATAAGTTGGAGATAAGCCAACTCGACGTTGCGAAAGTCGCTTTGCGCATTGAGCAAATCGAGAAGGGAGGCGCCGCCACGCTGATACGCGTAGGTCACGGTGTCTCGGACGCGAGTCGCCTGGTCCAGGTATTTCGCCTTGTACGGCCGGAGGAGATTGAGTGTGCTCGCGGCCTGAACGTAGGCGGAATCCACGTCGGAAAATACCTGGGCATTCGTCGCATCCTCCTGGCGCTGATTCTTTGCAATATCCAGTTGCGTTCTTTCCTTCTCCCCCTGGTTGCGATCGAAGATACGCAGCGGGACGGTGACGCTCAGGCCAAGAAATTGATTGGCCCCTGTGTTAAAAGATCCGTTGTAGGTGTACCAGACACCGAATGTTGGGTCGGTTGAGCCATTTGAGATCGCCAGCCTGTGATTGGTGTAAGCCTGCTGAACCGATTGGTAAGCAGCCTTCAGGTCGGGCCTGTTTTCCAGCGCGATCTGCTGAAACGTCTCAACCGACTGCAACTGGTTGGAAAAATCGAAGTCACCCTTGATGTCGAACTGTTCTATCGGAGTCTTATCGTCGAGAAGCTGTAGCAGTGTGATCTTCGCCTGCCGCAGGTTGACGATGGCTGTCTCGAGATCTGACTCATACTGCACGCGCTGAAGCTCTATTCTGTCGAAGTCGATCTGCGCAATATCTCCCTTCTGAAGGCGAAGACGGCTAATGTCGATCAGGTGATCGTAATAGTCGAGCTCTTCTTTCGTCAGAGCGAGCACGGCCTTTGCCTGCATGGTCGCCACGAACTGCGAACGAAGATTGAACAACAGGTTTCGTTCAAGGTCAGCGTGCTGCGAAGCGGCGATCTGCGTTCCTTGCTGTGCGCTTTCACGTCGCAACTCTCTCTTGCCATCGCGCTCATGCAGATAGCTAAAGTTAGGAGACGGCGCGGTCCCACGCAGTGGCTGCCAACTACCGCCGTGCGGTGCGATCTGCGTACCGTCCGCACCGATCGTCAGCTGAGGATTAGGTCGCAGATAGGCGGTGATCTCCTCGGCCTTCATCTCCTGCACATTGATCGCATCGGCTTTAAGGGTTGGATTCTGCGCCTCGAATCTGAGCTTTATGTCGTCCCAGCTCAGGCCGGACGGATTCGAAGCTGCTGCCTGCGCCTCCCTGGCCGACTGTATAGATTGATTCGGCAATCCTGCCACGCCCGACTGCTGTGTCTGTGGAGCCTGGGGCAGGTCTGACTGTGCGCCTGCACTTCCGGAACAAGCGATCCTGATCACAAGAAACGCCAGGAAACCTAAGATCCGGGAAAGCCGCTTGCAGCTCTGAACATCAGCACCTGATCCAGGGAACGCGTACTGCCTTTCACTGTTCATAGTTGCTCTCAAGAGCGGCGTTGATGGTTGTGGTGGGAAACTACGCGCACTCATTTTGTTAAGGATAGAGTTGCCCTAAGAAGTGCGGAGGCTATCTTTAAGCCGCATAAGGCTATCTTTCGGCTAGTCGTCCACTTTGGAGGTCGATCCAGGCACATCATGATGTCTGGAGGAGATCGCTACGGGGAATGATGATGCGACGTGCTTTGATTACGCCTGCCATCGATGGCACTGACTCCGGGCCATATCGGACAGAGGGTCCGGGGCGACGGAGAGCTGTGTTCCCATCGGTATTTCGCGGCAGCAGACGTTTCACTCTGATCTGGTCAGGCGCACTCATTGCGCTCATCGCGATCGTTGACTGGCGCGTGGTCGATGAGTTGCCTTTGGGATTTCTTTATCTGCTGCCTATGCTGATGCTTGGCAGAGTGCTCAAGCCCTGGCAGACATTGCTTGTCGCTGTACTCTGCACTTACCTCACGGAGGAGTTTGACCAGTTTGCCTGGAATCTACGCACAGGTATGCCGCGGGATGTCCTCTACTTCATGGCGTTTTTCTCCATCGGTGTGTTCGTTCATGAGGTGAACCGTAACCGTCAGGTCATCATGGAGCAACTCCATGAAATTGAGCGTCAGAGCGATGCTCGGCTGGAAGCCGAAGAGCAGCTGAAAGTCCTGATTGAAAGTAGTCCTGCTGCAATCATCACCGCCGATGCAGATGGATGAGTGGTGATGGCGAATGAGGCGGCGCACCGAATGTTGGTACTTGAAGAACCGCTGCTTTTGGGGCGGTCGATTCACCGCTATTTCCCGTCGCTTACGCATGTCTCCCGTCGCGAGACGAGTCAACACCTGTTCCGCGCGGTCATGCAGGCACGCGGTCATCGTGAAGATGGTGACGCATTCCTGGCGGACATCTGTTTCTCAACATACCGTACCGCTTCAGGATCGCGTCTTGCAGCTATGATTCTTGATACTTCGGAAGAATTACGTACTCGGGAAGAATCAAGCCTGCACCAGATGCTTGCAGGTTCAAGGATAGCGGTCGGAGCGGTCTCACATGAAGTTCGCAACATCTGTGGAGCTATTGCCGCTGTTCACCAGAACCTTTCTCTGGGCCAGCTTCTGACAGGGAATAAGGATTTCGAGGCGCTGGGGAATCTTGTAGTCGGATTAGAACGCATTGCGGCGGTGGACCTCCGTCCCTATTCAGAGCAGGCCTCAGAAGTAGACCTCGCTGCCGTGCTGGACGATGTGAGGATTGTGATTGCTCCCTCATTGGATGACGAATGCGTCATCTGTGAGTGGAAAGTGGACTCGGACCTGCCTTTAGTGTGGGCGGATCGTACAAATTTGATGCAGGTATTCCTGAACCTGACCACCAACAGCATCAGAGTCCTTTCAGGGAGAGGCGCGGATAGACGCCTGTCCATCGTCGCCAGGGCGGAAGACTCTCGGGTCACTGTAAAAGTCATCGACAACGGCGGAGGTGTTGCGGACACTGTGGAATTGTTCCGTCCCTTTCAGGCGGGTGCCCAAAATACAGGCCTGGGCCTTTATCTTGCGCGGGCATTCGCTCGCTCATTCGGTGGAGACCTGCGCTATCAACCGCTGCCTGGTGGCGCGTGCTTCATCGTTGAACTGGCAACAGTACGTGAACTGGAGCGGGCGTGATGGTCGACCCGGTCCGTATCCTTTTTGTTGACGACCACAAGCTCTTTCGCGAGAGTTTGGTTCGATTACTTGAGCGCGAGTCGGAGCTCAAGGTAGTCGCGCACTGTGCGACGCTGGCTGAAGCGAATCGGATCGTTGCCACGACTCCCATTGATGTCGTCCTGCTTGATTACGATTTGGGCGCGGAGGTCGGCACGGATTTCCTGAATGCCCTCTACCGAATGAGAAGAGACGTGAAGGTATTAATGGTCACTGGAGGAATGAGAGCAAGCGCCACTCTAAAGGCTGTCGATGCGGGGATCTCAGGAATAATTCTCAAGCATAGCGACCCGTATCAACTGGTAGAAGCGATTCGTCGAGTGGCTGCAGGAGAGACCTGGTGGGACACTGGCGTTCTGCACTCGTTAGGTGCAGCCTCAGACAAGTCATCGATGCCTGTCGAGAGAGTCAAATCTCTGACCGATAGACAACGTGAGGTACTTCGCAGCATCCTGGATGGGCTTACGAATAAGGAAATCGCTTCACGGATGCAGGCGTCTGAAACATCGATAAAGGCCAGCATTCAGGAGTTGTTCCTCAAAGCCGGTGTAAGAACTCGAAGCCAGTTAGTGAGGATTGCAATAGAACGATTTTCCTCAGACTGGTTGCAGGAAGAAGATAAATCGAGCTGAGACTCTCAGTTCTGCATGTCCGACTGTCGCCATTAGGCTGTTAGAACATGAAGTTTCTGATTCGAACATAGTCAAGATCGGCCACAACATATGCTCGTCGATTATTCAATATTGCCTAAATGTAGGCTCTGTTGACGGCCGCGTCGTCGTCGATCTATACTCACCGACATGCGCTCATCTTTCCAATTCTGTTGTTGTGGCCACTCCTCCTCGTGTGCCCTCGCAGACATGCGCTGTTGTTAGTTACGCTCTTCTGTAATCGCTCCTTCCTCTAAATTGCAGGGCTTTAGAAAGACGATCTGTGTCTGACCGGATGTTATTGTGTCCCGCATGACAACCGCTTCTGTCCGGACTGCGTTCGTTCGAACCGGATCGTCCTTATGCCCTGTGTTATTGCAATCGATTTGAGCAGGTTCCAAACCTCGCAACAGAAGCCGGCGGATGGTCTCGCCAGAGCCAGGTAACTCGAGGTTCTCTCAATGGAATCTGAGCGGACTATTCGGCCTAACCGCATTATCTATTCTGGAGGCAGCACCGATGAAGTATTCAACACCGTGGCGGCGTTTGCAACGTCACGTCATCTGCAGCCTGGTTCTTCTGGCGACCTTGATTATTCTCACCCTTCCCTTAGGAGCGCAAACCGGCGGCGACGGCGCTATTACCGGTACGGTTGCTGACTTCACGGGAGCGTTGATTTCAAATGCCAGCGTGTCTGCGACCAACAACGCCACCGGCGTTGTCACAACGCGTCCGACATCATCGAGCGGGCTCTACCGGCTTGGGCCGCTCATTGTCGGCACTTACACCGTTACGGTCACGGCTGATGGATTTGTGAGCGTGAAACAGGAGAACGTCGTCATCAACGCTTCGCAGGTGTTCGGGCTGAATCTTACGCTGCAACCAGGTGGGCAGTCTGAAATAGTAACTGTGAGCTCCGCTCCACCTCCTCTTGAGACGACCAACGCCACGCTTGGTGGCACCATTACCAGCAAGGAGTACATGGAGCTTCCACTTCTGGTCTCTGGCAATCAGCAACGTGATATTACTCAGTTCTCGAACCTGCTGCCGGGTGCACAACCTGGTTCGCGCTCTTCGCTTTTCTCAGGAACCGCAAACCGCGTGCAGGAGGTCTACCTTGACGGAATTCCGATCTCTGAAATCAGCCAGATCGGCGACAATCGGCCTATCTTCAACCTCGTTCCATCCGAAGCGATCGATCAGATCGGTGCCACGACCAGCGGACAATCCGTAGACGCACAAGGCGCAGGATCTGTGAATTACACCATGGCGTCCGGCACGAACAAGTACCACGGAACAGTTGCCGACTTTATTCGCAACACCATCTTTGATACCTGGGGATTTACTGCACCTGCCGCGACCAGACAGGAGGAGATCAACGGGGCAATTGTGTCTGTGCCAGCAGGGAAGCCTGTGGATCACCAGAATGAATTTACCGCTACCATCGGCGGACCCATCAGTGTCCCCCGCATCTTCAATGGGCATGACAAGCTGTTCTTTTTTGCAGCCTATGATCTCACTCGTGCCAACACTGCTCCGACTTACTCTACGGCGACTGTTCCAACGATGTTGATGCGGACGGGCGACTTCACCGAAGTGCCTTATACGATCTATGATCCCACCTCGCTGAAGTGCCCGACTGCAACTACCTGCACGCGCCAGCCGTTCATGGGGATAAAGAATGGTCTGCCGACGGCAAACGTAATTCCGGCGAGCATGCTTTCTCCGATTACGCAAAGGATGCAGTCTTACCTACCTACGCCCACAACTTCGGGCATTCAGAACAACTATCTCGGCGGGTATCCACAGGGAACGCATAACTGGCTCTATTCCGGCCGGGTCGACTACGACATCTCACCGAAGAACAGGTTGTCATTTGTAGTCACCGGCGGCAACACGCATCCGATTCCCTATACTTCGAACAGTTCAGTTCTGCCGGTGCCGTATCTGGCGTCGGTCTACACGCAGACCGGTGGACACTGGGCAGATATGCAGGATGTCTACACCATCCGCCCCAATCTCGTGAATCAGTTTAAGTTTGGGTTCAGTAACTTCGGTGGACCACCGTCTCAAAATATCACGCAGGGGGTATCGCAGTATGAGGCTGTCAACATGGGCATCAACTTCAGCGGATTGCCTTCCGATGCCCAAGCGCTTACGGAGTTCCCCACTTCGACTTTCAGTGGCAGCAACGCGCCAACTCAGTGGGGCGACGGTACACCTGGCACGAGCAAGACGACCGTCGACGAGTCCTACACGACTGTGGATAATCTGACGTGGCTCAAGGGCAGACATGCAATGGTGTTCGGTATCCAGATTCAGCGGCTGGAGTTGAACCAGTCTGCACAGGATGGTCCCACCTCAGGTATTACCCTGGCCTGGGGCGTCGATGAGACAGCCGGGATAAGTGGCACCTCGTATGCGAGCGGCACAGGTTATTCGTACGCAAGCTATCTGCTGGGCGCAGTAGCGAACACAGGCGTGACCGTACTCCCTTTCTCCGTACTGGGTGGACGGTTCCATCCCGTCTCACCGTACTTCCAGGATAATTTCAAGGTCACGCCTAAACTGACTCTGAATCTGGGACTGCGTTGGGATTACATACCCACTTACAATGAAGTGCAGAACCGCTTCTCATTCCTGAACCCAAACATCACGAATCCGGTGACGGGTAATCCTGGAGCGCTGCAGTTCGCCGGGAACTACGGCGGCCCCGGTGTCAGTTGCGGATGCAGCTCTCCAGCCCACAACTACATGAAAAACTGGGGGCCGCGACTCGGGTTTGCCTACTCGGTGAACGATAAGACCGTTGTGCGCGGCGCATTCGCCATTGTCTATTCGCATGGCGGTGGAACCGGTGGTGCGGGGGGAGCCTATCAGGGAACGGGATCGCTGGGACTGACCAGCTCGCCTTCTTTCCCCGATGTGGGAGCAGGTCCAGGCGCCGGCCCGGCGTTTTATCTGAACAACAGCAGCGGTTTTCAGGCGCTCGGCCTGGGTAACAGCACCTTTGGCGGTCCTGGTTATAGCGTGCCGGCGATCACGGCTCCTGGCGCCATTAGTCAGACCCTGAATGTTGGTAACTACGTAAATGGTTCTGGAGCATATGTCACTCCGGGAACCATCAGCTATCTCGATCCGTACGTCTCGGCCCGTGCGCCGGAGTTCGATTTCTGGAATTTCGGAATTCAGCGGCAACTAACGCAGGACCTGACCATCATGGTCAACTATGCCGGCTCTCAGAGTCACTTCATCGCGGGGGCCAGCAACATCCGTGGACTTCAGTCAGGTCAGATCGATCCGAAATATTACGCCCTGGGCGTAGGAACTTACGGAGCCGGTCTGCTGTCAGCTCCGGCTACCGCAGCGAATATCGCCAAAGCAGATGCCATCATTCCAGGTATCGCGGCGCCCTACGCCGGCTATATCGCCGCAGCCGGCACAAAGACCGGCTCAGGCCTGGCGACGATCGGACACATGCTCACCTGGATGCCGCAGTTCAGCGGCACCACCGACACATGGGGAAGCCAGACGGCCAACGCGTCGTACAACGCATTGCAGCTCTCTCTGGCGAAGAGGGTATCGCATGGACTGACTCTAAACCTGAACTACACCTACGCAAAACAGCTCGACGATGCCGGCACAATTCGTAGCGGCTATGCGATTCCGGCAAACCTCACATTAGCCGGAAAAGCATGGCAACAAAACCGCATCGACCGTGGCCTGAGCGCGACCAGCGTTCCGCAGAACCTCTCGATCTATGGCGTGTACCATCTTCCCTTCGGCAAGGGACAGTGGGGTGGAGATCACCTTATCTCTCGTGCTGTATTGGGAGGATGGAATGTCTCAGGAATCTTCACCTATATTTCGGGCACTCCGCTCGCTCTGACTTCTACAGCCTGCACCTCGTCTACGGAGCCGGGGGCGGGACAGTGCATGCCCGACATAAATCCAAACTTCAGTGGAAAGATTCGTCAGAATGGCAGCTGGGGACATGGCGCTACTGCGGCGAACCTCGGTGCCTATTCCTACATTACCGGAGCTGTCAGCAGCACCGCTCCCGGCGCGGGAACAGGAGGTACCTCATGCGTAGCGGGCAACGGCCCGTTCTGCAACTCCAATGCATTAATGTTCGGCGATGCCCCTGTTACGGCACCGTTCGGCCTGCGAGGGCCCGGAGTATATAACCTGGACATGGGAGTGCGCCGGTCCTTCGATCTGACGGAACAATTCAAATTCATCTTCGCCGTCGACTGTCAGAATGTAACCAACAAAGTTACTTTCAGCGGAATCAACACCGCAGTGAACAGCGCGGCCTTTGGGCAGGTAAGTAGTGCAACAAGCAATTCGGGAAGCCGTGACTTCCAGTTCTCCGGAAGACTACGCTTCTAAGCTGGGGGGACGATTCACACGTATATAAGATACTGTGTCAATCACAACCCCACAGCACCATCTTCCATCCACCGCATGTCGCGCAGCCAAGGAGTCTTATGTCGAACGACAATCGATCCCGCAATCCACTCCAGCCAGCAGGGAACTCTCGCCGCCGCTTTCTTACTCAGGCTGGCACAGCTGTAGCCGGAGTCGCGGCCTCCCTCGCCACACATGGCGCTGAAGGGCAGCGCGCCGCAACGCACACGCAGACGCCCAGGCACTCACGCCCCAATATCTTATTCCTTATGTCCGACGACATGTGCGCTGAGCTCAGCTGCTACGGCGCCCTTGGCCGCGCGCAAACCCCCAACCTTGACCGCCTCGCAGCGGAAGGTGTACGTTTCGATCGCAACTACTGCCAGTTTCCGCTCTGCAACCCGTCACGCGCATCCCTGTTCACCGGTCGCAAACCGACCGTCACCGGAGTACTCGGGAATCGTACGGATTTCCGTACCGACCATCCTGAATGGGTCAGCCTCCCGCAATTCTTCCGCGAGCATGGCTATGCCACTTATCGCACCGGAAAGATCTTTCACGGCGGCATCGATGATCCCAAGGCTTGGGACGTCGTCGGCTTCGACGAGAACAGGATCGCAGGCACTGAGTTGCCGCTGGAACACCAGCGCGTCATCCCTCCGCAACCCGTGCTGCCTCCACCGCCTGGAATTCCAGTAGCTAAGCGTATTCCCGAAGGAACGCCGGACCCCAACCATGGCGCACACTCCGACCGCATTCTCATCGTCGAAGGCGATGGTACCGGCCACCCCGAGAACGGGAGCGCCGATCGTGCCATCGCTTATTTACGTGAGCACCGCGATGCGGGCAGTGCCAAACAACCGAAACCTTTTTTCCTCGCCTGCGGCTTCTCCAAACCGCACAGCCCACCGGCAGCTCCGCAAGGCTTCTACGATCTATATGATCTCGACGCGCTCGATCTGCCACCGAACTTCGCTGCATGGCCCACAGTTCCCCCGGGCTTTCCCAGTGCCGCCATTCGCAAACAGAACGCCGACCTCTTCATCGGCCGTGGCGCAAGCGAACTCGAAGCCAAAGAAGTTCTCCGCGCCTACCTCGCCTCAACCTCCTGGGTTGACTGGAACATCGGTCGTGTCCTCAAAGAACTCGACGCAACCGACTTGCGTCAAAACACCATCGTCGTCTTTGTTGCCGATCACGGGTATCAACTCGGCGAGCGCGGCAAATGGTCGAAGGCGGGCTCTCTCTTCGAGATGGGAACACGAATACCACTTATCATCCGTGCACCCGACGCAACAGGCAATGGCCGTTCCTGCTATCGCACTGTTCAGTCGCTCGACCTCTATCCCACGCTGCTTGAGCTTTGCGGGTTCTCTCCTTCGGCGGAACAAGAGGGGGCAAGCCTTGTTCCGCTCCTTCAAAACCCTCAGGCAACATGGGAGCAGCCCGCCTTCAGCATCTGGAGCGAAGATGGCAAAACGGTTCACGGCACATCTATCCGCATCGAACGCTATCGCTACGTAGAGTTCGGTGACAAAGCAAGCCACGGAGCCATGCTCTTCGACGAACACGTCGACCCCTACGAACTGACGAATCTTGCCGACGATCCGGCTCATGCAAAACTCCGTGCGGATTTGTCTATAAGGATTGCCAGATATCACAGTAACAACATCGGCATATCGATCAGCGAGGCACGTGGCCGCACCGATCTCGTGTAGTAGATGGATTTTTCCTAAGTTCGTTGACGACTTGTTTGGCTGCTCGACTGAAGAGTGTCATAAAGTGCAAGAGCAAGTCTGGTATCCAGGATAGGATTTCGGAGGCAGTCTTAGAGAAGTGACAGCGGATACGAATGAGCCTGTGAATGACCCATTTATCCGAGAAGGCGACGATGCGGACAAGTTGAATGCTCTCACGTGCCAATGAGTGTATTGGCAATTTACCGGCAAGTGAGCCTGGGCCGGATTATTTCCATTCGCCGACCACCAGGGAGCTTGTAAAACATGCAGCACCTGGCTGCGGACCCCCACCGGTGTGCCGGATCGTCTCCGTGCGTCAGGTACAAAAGAGAGGAATCGGAGGAAGTTCCAGAGAGTCCTCAAGAGAGTCAGCCAGGGCCCTCATGAGCCTACAGGCATGTCGCCAACCGAGTGCTCACCAATTCGATTCGGAAACCACGCATCTGTGATTGTCTTAAGGGCATGCAGATCCTGCGTGACTCCTGTAGCGGTCATCGTAATGTTTCTATCTTCCGTCCACCGTTCGTACCAGGTGCACGGTTCGAACGTATCATTTCGTTCTTTACGCCACGCCTCCGAGAGGTTTCGATAATGGCTCAGCCTCGCGATATTTGAGCGCTCCTCGGCAAGGTTTATCAGTTGATACGGATCCTTGCGGTGATTGAAGAGCAGCTCCTTGCGATCGCGCTGGTAGATTGCATAGCTATATTCGTGATCTCGCAAGCCTCGCCACTCGGAGCCGTCGGCCCACGCTGCAGTAGCACCCATACCCTGCATGTGCGCGGCTTCCGGATTCGATCCGGCTCCTTCAAGGATCGAACGGCTGAGGTCTATACCTTCCACGGTGGACGGGATCGGAATCCCCATCATGGAGAGAAGCGTCGGCATGATATCGGGTGTTCCTAAGAGAACGTCCGATATTGACTTGGGGCGAATCGCCTTTGGCCACCGTATGAGGAACGGGATACGGGCAGCCTCCTCGTAGAAAATAAGCTTTCCATGCCGCCCATGCGAGCCGAACATCTCTCCGTGATCTGAGGTGAATACGAGAAGGGTGTTGTCTCGGAGGCCCAGTTCGTCGAGCGTCTTCATGAGGCGTCCGATGTTCCAATCAAGATTAGCTAGCTGCGCATAGTAAGCCTTCAACTCATCATGAACGATTTTGTCGAAGTCTGGAGGTAGCTTCTGCCACGCATCTGCATAAGGGTCTGAGATCGTGGAGTAGTTGGGGGACAACGGGAGATCGGTGTCTTTGAACAATTCGGCGTACGTCGGGTCGACGTTGCCCTGTCCCCATGGAGAGTGGGGTGGTCCCCAGGAGAGAAAGAGTGCGAATGGTTCGTCTTTCCGGGAGGCATCCTTCAGGAAGCGGATGGCCGTGTTTGTCTGGCCATCGGGTTCGTATTGCTGACGGATACTTGGGTTGGCGTCGTTATTGAAGTAGGGAGACCGGTAATAGTAGTGGTTGAAGTTATATGCTTCCCAGACTCCGTCAAATCCGAGGCGGTAAGGGCCGGGGGGCGTGAAGCCGTTCTTGATCAGATTATGGTGACCCAGCTGGTTCGCCCATAGGTGCCACTTTCCGATATATGCGGTGTTATAACGAGCTTTGGCGAGCGCATGCCCAAAGCACTCGTGCTCAGGGCTTAGGCGGATCTCATTGATGATCATCCCGGTGCTCGATTGGTACTTCCCCGTCATCAGCGAGGCACGGTACGGGGCGCAGACCGGAGTTGAAGAGATGGCCTGATGCAGGTTGCATCCTTGCGCCGCTAAGGCGTCGATGTTGGGCGTACGAGCGTATTCATCGCCGGCATAGCCGCACGACGCATAGCGCAACTGATCTGCAAAGACGTAGATCAGATTCGGCTGCCTGTGATTTGTCTCTGCCGGCTTGCTTTTCCTGAGCGGTAAGGAGGCCGCGGCGGCTGTTGCCGCAGCTATGAAATCACGACGATCCATCATGGGCTTTGTCCTTTAATTTATCGGTCTGCCTGTGATGCGGAACGAACGCTTGCGACGTCTGCCATCATCGGGATGGATCTGTTTTCCAGTGCTTTGCGATCGCAGGATCTGCAAGCGCCTTGATGAAGATGCCACCTACGACCGAGCGAGCCTGAAAGCCCATCTGCTTTCCGCTAATCGTATCGTAGAAATCAGTGGTGGGAACGCGTGACGGTGTTGTGTTCGTCCATAAGACGAGATGATGGATGAGGTCCTGATACTGTGCCGGGTTGGAAGCCAGAGTAGCTGTCCAGACTTCCCAGTCGAGTTTGGTGATCGTTTTACGGCTATCGAGCGGGAGACCATAGGGTTGCATGTGTTGCGCATAATAAGACCATTCGGTTTGCATCACCTTCGGCGCAAAGAGATGCAGATCGAGGATGTTGTCCCAGACGAGATTGTATTTCTGGCTCCAGGTTCCTGGCTGATCGAAGGCGAGCTTATAGTGGTCGCCGTCGAACGCCCTCTGCTCCCACTGCGCAGGCATCGGCTTCACGATCGCTTCGTAGTGCGTCGCCAGCTTTGTATCCCCAACACCTTTTGCTATCTGGACGAAGGCCCCAAGAGCCTCGATGGCCTTGATCGACAGATTGGTATTGTGCGCGAGGTGACCGGCAAAGTCGTCCGTGCTTAGCTGGTTCTCGGGGTCCAGGCCCTTCGCGCTGAGGTACTCGGCCCATTGCGTGAGTTGTGGCATGTAGCGTTGTGCGAAGTCCCAGTTTCCTTCGGCGTGTCCAAGCGCCGCAATCATCAACAGGAGGTTACCGCTCTCTTCAACGGGCATTTGGTCGTCTTCATTCAACTCGCCTCCACCGTAGACCTGCCCATCCGCCAACGGGAAGGTGCCGAGATCATGCGGCGCAAAGGGGAACTTCCAACGCGGCAGTGCGGCGTACCGCATTACAGGATCGAGCTGAGCCTTGAGCAACTCCGGATTGAAGAAGAGAAAGAATGGCGAGGAAGGATAAGTGACGTCTACCGTATCGATGCAGCCGTTGCTGTCGTTCTCCTTTGAGAAGAGCATTGGTGTTCCATCGATATCGGCAACCAACTTGTGGGCTGCGATAGTCTGACGAAAGAGCAGCGCGGCGAGATATGCGTAGTCATCACCTCCAGCCTTCCGCATATCGGCCGTCAGGGCTTCGTCGAACTTCACGCCGCGCGCTTCCAGTGCGGGGTAGTCCTTTTCTGAGGTCTCCAGCAGTTCGGATGGTGTCATGCCATTGCGTTGCCAGTAGCCGCGCAGCCGGCGTCCCAGATATTCGATCGAGTAGCTGTCTGTATAAGCGAGTAGCACATGCCGCTTAACCGGAGTAGCGGTCACCATCCCAAACGGAAGCCTGACAGCAAGATGGGCTGCGCGAAGTCCCGAGCCGCCAGCAGGGCGCGGGAAGTTCAGGTCGTCCGTATCACCAGGATCTCCAGTGGTCAGAAAATTAGCGATGGCGCTCGTAGTGAGAGCACTGGTCGAGGGTTCGTTGTCCGGCACAGCGAGGTGGAAGTAGCCCCAGTCGATACGGATGCGATCGCCAGAACGATTGAGAATAGCTTGATCGCGCGTGCCGGTGCTGAGCACATCAAGACCGGGGACATGTTCCCTGGACCAGGTGACCTGTTCCGCGGGATCGGTGACGGCGATGGCAGGGTCAACGTCCAGTAAGAGATCGACCTGGTGTGCTTTACCGTCGGTGGACGCAACGTTCCAGGTAAGGTACGTGACGGGACGCGACATTACATCGAGGTCTTGAGGGAAGAGCGGCGTGAAGAAGGTGACACGCAGCTCTACTCCAGCGGCTTCGAACCGGTAGCGCGAGTTAAGAGGCGAGATTTCGACCGACGCCTGCCGCATCACCTTGCTTTCGGGCAGGCGAAAACCCCGCGCAGGACCTCCCATCCAACGAAATGGCTGCCCATCGATCCTCGCGAGACCTGTCAACGGCTGGGATGCCTCCGACCAATGCTTCGTTGGGCCATCCGTGAGGTTGTCGAACATGGACCACACACTGAACGATGGGTCGTTTGCGATCAGAGGAACGGCAGGCGGGCGCTGTTGTTGTCCATGGGTGTTCGTTGCCAGGATGAGAAACAACGCAAAGATCACGGAAGATCTGGAACCAATTCGCATGAGGTACCTTCTCGAAATTGCTGCAGAGAGTGGAGTGTAAGAAGAACCCATAAGCTACCAGGTGCTGTGACGCTCAGGTAGCGGATCAGCGGTTTCGATCATTCGGGCGACTAAGGTCTGCAACATCATCTCCTGCGTGTCTTTGTGGTGTGGGTCATTCCAGAGATTGGTGAACTCGCCGGGATCGTTTTCGAGGTCGTAGAGTTCGCCAGAGCGGGGCTTGTCGCAGAGATTGAGTTTCCACTTCTGCGTACGAGCACAACTCATCATGGGCGGGATCGCATAGGCTGCGTTGGCATCGAGATACTCCATAAAGACCGAGTCGCGATGCTCTGTTGTTTGCCCTGTCAGCAGAGGCATCAAAGAGCGACCCTGCATCCCCGAAGAAACCGGAATTCCTGCAGCTTCAATGAGTGTGGGCGCGAGATCGATCAGCTCGACCAGAGCGTCCACCCTGGTTCCACCTTTGAAGCGATCGGGCCAGCGAATCATCAGCGGCACCCGAGTGAGGCAATCGTAGAAGTAGGGGCCCTTCAAGTAGATGCCATGATCGCCGAGCATCTCGCCGTGATCGCTCATGAAGAGAACGATGGTATTGTCGGCCTGTCGTGTCTCTTCGAGCACTTGCAGCATACGGCCCACCTCGGTATCGACCTGCTCAATCATGGCGTAATACGCCGCGATCACCTGGCGGTGCTCCTCCGGTGATGTTTTCGCGAAGGAGATGTCCGTTCCCGCGTATGCCCCGTTGTGGTCGACCGTTTGGAAGATCGGCTTGTTCGCGAGTTCTCCTTCGCGATAGGCGGGGTTGGGCATCTTCGCGGGATCGTAGTGGCTCAGGTACTCCGCCGTTGGAAAGAATGGGTGATGGGGCTGAAAGATATTGCAGGAGAACATCCAGGGATTGAATGACTTCTGCTGGCGCATAAACTGGATGGCCATGTCAGAGCACCACGCGGTCTGGGAGTACTTAGGATCAATGGGCATGCCCCAAACGTGTTGTCCCGGAAACTTAGGAAGCTTCACTCCCTGGCGTTCCAGCCATACGTACCATTCGTTGTGCCCGGGCCACTGGTCACTGATGTCGTGGCTCCAGTGGAAGGCCTCATAGCCGTCATCGATACGATCTTCGATGCGTCCACCGAAGCAGGGTGAGAGGTGCAGTTTTCCCGAGAGCCCGCACGTGTACTCGTAGTCAGCGAGAATCCTCGGCGCGAGACGTTCGGTCGGGCGAATGCGCTGACCGTTGGCCCTCAGGCTTGTCACGTGCGGATAGCGGCCCGTCAGGAAGCTGCCGCGTGAAGGGGAGCAGATCGGCGTCTGCACAAACGCGTTGGTAAAGGTTACGGCGTCTCCCATGAACTTCTGCAGATTAGGCGTTTTGATGATTGGATTGCTGAGTCCCTGGATCGTATCGAAGCGCTGCTGATCCGTGCAGATCCAGAGGATGTTCGGCATAGGTTCGCCGTTGGTCTTGCGTGGCGGATGAGGAAAGCTTTTGTGTTCGGCCTGGTTTGCGGACTGCTGCTGCGGTAGGGCGTGGCCCGACGAGACGGCTCCCGCCGACAGCAGTGTACTCTTGATCCATTCGCGACGATTCATATAGTGACCCCTGGAAAACACTGTCTTAGAACGAAATCTTGAGAGCGAACTGAATCTCGCGCGTCGGAGGTGAGGGGATAAGGCTGGTGATGGTCCCAAAGGCTGTATCCTGAACATTCATGTCTGGCATGCCGAAGTGGGGCGAATTAGTGACGTTGAAGAACTCAGCTCGCAGCTCAGCGTCCACGAGTTTGAAATGGGTATCCTTCTCAAGAGAAGCGTCCAGGTTTTGTACGCCTGGCCCAAGAACCCTGGTATAAGTACGGCCGATGGTGCCAAACGTATAGGCAGGTGGTGTTACGAAGGCAGCCTTGTTGAACCATGCATTCACGCGCTGTTGATTCGACCGGCTACCCGCAATGAAAGGATTTACACCCGGTACGGGATTCGGACGCGTGCCTGCGCCTGTGCCTGCCGCTGTGAGTGTTAGAGGGAAACCACTCTGCTCAGTGAGGATGGATGTCATCTTCCAGCCCCCTGCAAATTTGTTGGCGACATGTCCCAATGAGCCAAGGAAGTACTTGCCCTGACCAAACGGCAACTCATAGACGGCATTCACGACAAGGTTGTGCGGCTGATTGAGTTCTGAAACTGAACGCTCGCCCCGGAGGTTGTAGTAGTTCTGAACTCCGGTATTGTCGGTAGTCCCGATCGGTGCGTTTTGGGCATTGACATTGGAAATCAACTTACTCCAAGTGTATGAAGCGAGTAATGTAAGGCCATTGCTCATCCTTTTCACGAGTTTGCTTTGCAGCGAGTTATACGAAGACGAGCCGTAGGGATTGTTGACCTCTTGCACGCTGAGGAACTGCGGATACGGCAGCAGCAACTGACGCTGCGCCACCGTAGCATTGGCGAGCGTCCCGATGCTCACGTATGGCCGGAATGGGTTTGCGACCTGGTTGGTCAGCGCCGTACCCAGAGAAAGATACTCCGGATTCAGCGTGTCATGGTCAAAGGTCCCGGTTAGATGCTCACCGCGAGATCCCGCATATCCAATGTCAAACAGAATAGAGCTTGTTATCTGCTGCTGCACATCCAGATTCCATTGGATAGCGAGGGGCGTTGGCGGATTGTGGTACCAGACGGTGATTGCCTGCCCGAGTTGAGTGCCTGCACCCAGTTTGTTTCCAGTGGGCTGAACAAGACTTTGCGGGAAGGGATTGCTAAGTAGATTGGCCGGCGTATAGCCCCCGTCGTTGGAGTAATTCCACGACGTGGAGGACGCGAAGCCCAGGCTGGGCGAAAAACCTACGGCGTTGTTGGAGATCTCGAGCGGAGCGTAGGACATGCCGAAGCCTGCACGAACGGAGGTGGTGGGTTGCGGGCTATACGCGAAGCCTATGCGCGGAACCACGTTCGCGTGACGCGCAGAGTAAACATTGCGCGGATTGCCTGCCGTATCGGCAAAGGAGAGACCTCCCATTAGGTTGGGGAAGGCAGGGTTTGCTGCCGGGCTGGCAACCGTTGGATTAAAGTAATTCAGTTCGTTATGACGATCGAGATAGGGGGTTTCGCCGTCGTAACGTACACCGAGATTGACGGTAAGTTTTTGTGTAACGCGTATATCATCCTGGGCATAGACCGCGCCATAGTAGTTCTGCATCTCGACGCCAGACCCGATCGGGATAGTGCCTCCCGAGGTGCCAAAGCCCAATAGAAAGCTCGCGTAGGCGTTGCCATTCGTGGCGACGCTGGCAGTGGGACCTTGCGTTTGCGCGACGGCAAAGCTGTAACTGCCCGCGCTGTTGCTGACGTTGAAGAAGTTGATTCTGTGCATTCGTCCGTCAACTCCGACCGTCAGAGTCTGCCGGCCGATCAGCTTCGTCGCTGAAATCAGCAACGCGTGCGAGTCATTACCGTTGTTCAAATAGCTTTGGTTTGCAAATCCCGAGTAACCGGCGCCAATATTGATTGCGGGAAACATGGGTATGGTGATGTCGCTCACGAGTGCTGTTGGAAAACCAAGCGTCGCATTGTTGAAGCCGTAACTCAGCGTCTGACGGGCCTGATACCAGCGAGCGAATCCGTAGTTGAAGTTGAACAGCAGATTCGGCGTCATCTGGTAGAGATTGTTGAGATCGAACGATTGGTTGCGGAAGTCGGTCGTGCCGACGGCAGCTGTTCCCGGCGAGGAGATATTTCCGTAGTAGTTTGGCTGTGTGAGGGGGGTTCGGCTGAACGCATAGCGGCCTGAGAGATGGTATTTCTCCGACACATTCTGATCAACACGGCCACTGAAGACATCCTGAGAGATGCGTGTCGGTGAGTTGCTGATGAAGTTATTAACGATGGCGCCGACACCGCCCGTGTTCGGTTCTGGGTAGTAGGCTTCCAGCGCTTTCGCCACAGGATCGATCAGATTGGGAGTGATCATATTGTTCGTAAACTGCGCGCGAACTTTGGTGGTGGAGTTTGTGGTGTATGGGTTATAGATCGGGTTGAGTCCAGGCGCAGAAAAATCGCCATTCTTTTCTGCGTCCGTTGGCACCGTGGTAAGAAAGCTGCTGCCCTGCACGCGTCGAGTTCCCTGATAGGCAAAGAAGAAGAAAGTCTTATTGTGGCCGTTGTAAAGATGGGGGATGGTGATGGGCCCCCCAATCGTGCCGCCGAACTGGTTCATCCGAAATTCTATATTGGGATTGCCGGCACGCTTGTTGAACCAGTTATTGGCGTCGAACGCGGAGTTCCGGAGAAACTCGAAGATGTTGCCGTGATATTCGTTGGTGCCACCCTTTGTGGTGACGTTGATCGCGCCTCCGGAGTAGCGGCCGTAGACCGCGGATAAGTTGTTGGACTCTACCTTGAACTCCTGCGTTTCATCGACGATCGGCAGTGTCGTGATCTGGTCGAAAAAGCCAGCCGAGCTGGGAACACCGTCAATCAGGATCTCGCTGGCCAGAAACCGTGGTGAGACATCCTGCTCTTGCGTCGTACCGGTCACTTCAACTTCGTCGCCCAGATTAAGCGCGACATGGTTCGAAAGCTGCACATTAATGCCGCCACTGTCGTCCTGGATGTAGAGCGGTGAGGTGAGGGTGACCACGCCCCGAAGCGTGATGTCGCTCGGTTGCGACGGGGAATTTCGCGCTGTTGCGATCGACATCCGTAGACCATCGCTTGCATTGTTGCCCGAAAGGTTGGCTGGGCGATAGCTGCGGGCAGGCAGATACGTGGAACGGAAATATACCTCTCGCATGTGATTGTAGTCGTCCTCCCGCGTTGGATAGACAGGAGTTTCAAGGAAAGCAGATTGTGCCTGGATTGCGGCAAAGGCAGCGGGCGTAGTCGTTCGGACACTGATGTTACGCCAGGCCCCTCCTGTCGACATGGAACGAAGACCGATCTTCCCTTGCTCAACGCAAGGTCTTTCTTCAAACGCTGCATACGTTGTTTGTCCCACGGCGAGGTTCGTGGCCTGAGCGCCAATGTCGCATCCCACCATTACGATTCGCAGGTGATACCAGACACCAATCTGGACGCCACCCAACATCGCTGCAGGCCGGCCTTCCATCCAGCCGTGGTCAGCACGGCCTATGACCAGTGCTGAGTCCGGGGAACGGAGACCGATATAGTAGCCGTTATAGGAGTCTGCCCCGTGCTCCTCATCTCCAACCCGTGTCATAAGGCCGACATCGCCATCGTGACCAATAAGCTTCACATCGGCATCGAGTTCATAGTCTTTCCAGTGGCTGGAGCCAGTGACGAGTTTCGCACCATTTTCATCCGATCGATTGACGACTGCACCGTCTATCAGCTGCCAATCTCCACCGATAGATGTCCATTCTGCAGCCTCGTTCTTTGCGAATGAATCATGATAGGGTAGCCGTCTTTCCTTGAGGATGAGCGATGTATACGAGCCCACCGCCATCACCAGCAGACCCAGCGCCACCGTAGCTATAACCGAGCTCGAATGTGATCGAATCACGGACTGGGTCTCCAATCCATCTTTATTCGTTGCTGCATGGTCTCGGTGTCAATGTTTGTTTGGGTCAGGAGCATGGGTTCGAAATATGAGACCGATGGAACCGCACGACTGTCATGGAGAGAAACTATGTTCTCGACTGCTTGTGCCCCCATACCCCGCATGTCTTCTATCACCAGCGAGTCGATGACATTCTCGCGGACGAGAAATAGAAGATCAATAGTCTGGTCGTTTCCGATGAGGGCAACTTTCCCCTCGCGACGAGAATCGCGAATTGCCGCAACAGCCCCGTGCGTAACGCCCGGATTGAGTGAATAGATAGCTCTAAGTTGTGGATGTCCGTCAAGGATCTCCTCGATGGCAGTTTCAGACTGACCCGGCGTATACGGACCAGTGAGTCTGCTAACGATACGGATATTGGGGGCAATCTGATGCAACGTTGTCTCAAAGGCCACAGCACAACTAGTGCTGCCCGGAGACATAGAGTCGATGCCAGCTAACGCGATTTCCCCCTTGTCCCCAACAAGCTGATGAATTCGCTCAGCCGCCAGTGCACCGCTGCGCTGAGAGTCATTCAACACAAACGAGAGATTCGGATCGCGGGGTAGTGATATTGGTGCGCCGAGGATGACGACCGGGATTTTATGGGCTATAGCGCGTTCAATCACGGTGTCCAGCGCAAAGGGAGCAGTGGGGGTGAGCACAATGCCAAAATGTCCTCTGCTGATAGCTCGTTCGACCAAGGCGATTTGCTGCTCAATATCATTGGTGCCGCTCGGCCCGTTCCAGTAGATAGAAATGTTGTGGTGACGGGCTACGTCTGCGAGCCCAGCATGTTCGGAGACAAAATACGCTTCGGTATCATCGCGTGGAATGGCGCTGATGAACCTATGGGACGAAGCGGAGTCGCAACCGCAACTCAAGGAAATCGCTGCCGCCAAGACCGCCTTCAAGCTGAGAGCTGAGCGCATCGGATCGATATTACACGCCGGAGTCAAGCTTCGCTCTTTCTGGCCCTGAGTCCGAGGTATTTCTATTGCTCTGGCCCTACGAGAACGAGTCGAACTCGGAGCCCAACAACTCTTCCGCCTGGTCGGCGTCGGATTCAGCCACTTTCGACTGGATGTGGAGTCTCCACTTTTGAGAACAGAGACATTACGATGAGTGCGGTGCTGGCCGTTTAGTTCACCCGACATCCTGCGCTAGACAATCTCGAAAAGTCGCCGCAGAAGTGCCCGTTGTTCCTCGCGAATATATTCGTGTGCGTCACTGATTGAAAACCAGTGGCCACGATCCACTTCGGGGATTTCGAGACGGTGGCCTGAACGTGGAGGCCATTCGATCTCACACGTATTGCTTATCAGTTGAGCGGGATCGCAATCACCCTCAAATGCCCATGCGTTTACGATCTTTCCACTCTTCTGTTTGATCAAGCCCAGATCAGCGAATTCTCCAGTGGCCTGAAAACCGGTCTCCTCCTCAAATTCCCGCCGTGCTGCCGCAAGCGGATTCTCGTCCTGCTCATATTCACCCTTCGGAATTGTCCATGCGCCTTTGTCCTTCCTGGCCCAGATCGGTCCTCCCGGATGAACCAGAAAGACTTCCAGCTCTTCGGCCAATCGGCGATACATCAAAAGACCTGCACTTCGCTTGGGCATTTGCAACCTAAGTGTTCCTTCGACATTTTCTCATCCGGTCACAGGTATCGAGACATTTTGGGATTGCGTCGACTTCCTGACACCATGCAAGCTGATATCTATGCCAGAGCTGCCAGACATCGCCGCCTATCTCAGTTCGCTGGAAATGCGCATCGTCGGTCAGCCACTGGAACGAATACGCCTGGCCAATGCATTCTTGTTGCGGACGGTCCATCCACCTATCGAAGCCATCGAAGGGCATGCGGTTCGTTCGCTGCGGCGGATTGGGAAACGGATTGCTGTCGAGTTCGATAACGGGATCTGGATGGTGCTCCACCTGATGATTGCGGGGCGCCTTCACTGGCGACCTGTTGGAGCGAAACTTGGCGGACGAAACAATCTTGCGGCCTTCGACTTTCCCAATGGCTCTCTTATGCTCACTGAGGCTGGAGCCAGGCGTCGCGCGTCGTTGCATCTCTTCCAAAACGAAGAAGAGATGCAATCGATCGATCCTGGTGGAATCGATGTCTTTGCTATCGATCTTGATGGGTTCCGTGCTGCACTTACAGCAGAGAATCGAACCTTGAAACGAGCACTGACCGATCCACGCATCCTGAGCGGGATCGGCAACGCTTACTCGGATGAGGTTCTGCATGCGGCCCAACTCTCACCCATTCTGCAGACGCATAAGTTAACACCGGAGGAATGGCAACGACTATTCGCGGCGACTCGCGAGACGTTACAACTTTGGATAGACAGACTTAAGGCGGAAGCGAGTAAAGACTTCCCAGAGAAGGTCACGGCGTTTCGGAAAGATATGGCGGTACATGGACGGTTTGGCCAGCCCTGTCCACGATGTGGCCAGCCGGTGCAACGTATTCGCTATGCCGATAACGAGACGAACTACTGCGCTCAGTGTCAGACCGGAGGCAAAGTGTTGGCAGACCGTAGCCTGTCCCGACTCCTTGGAAAGGACTGGCCACGAACCCTGGATGAACTGGAAGCGCTGAAACGGAAATAGCTCCTTCTGGCATCCAGGTACAACAGGAAGGAATTCCTTTATGGCCTCAGGCACAGAACAAAGTACGGCTCCATCTGTGCCGGATGGCCAGATTGAGGCTGATCTCGCCAAGCGGATTCCTTCGGCGCTCACGCCTGCGCCGCGAACCATACGCCCGGTTGCGGCTATCGGAATTTCAGACTATCAATGAACTACTGGAAGACGGGCTGCCTTCGATATCGTGCTGCCGCCGAACAGACGCAAGCCAGTATTCTCCTTCTCACCCAGCACCTTGCGCGAAGAGCAGCACGGAGCTGTTACTGCGGCTACAGCCAACTGCCCAACCGCTCCCAACAATCTGCCCATAGTTCTTCAGTGCAGTGTGCATAGGATCAAAGCCGGTGAGAACCAGGACGTTTCCACCCGTGATCGGCGCAGCAATAGCGCCCGAACCAAGATCACGCTGCTCCTCAGACAAGAACGCGATTAAAAGAGGATAATGTCTGGCTGATGAGGCGTACACTGGTGGTATCGCTTCAAAATTGCAGTTCACCCGCGAGTCAGCAGAATATTAGCCTGAGACGCCGCAACGAATGGGAGAACTTATGCGCTCAGAGCTAATATTTCGTGCCAAGGAAACCGTCGATAACAAATACCGGCTCTGCCAAACAGCTTCAAAGGCGACCCGACGACTTCACATTGCATCAAGAAACACCACGGACACCATCAACAGTGCTTTTTCCCGCATAGCTGAAGACTTCAACGTTCCTGTCGTTGTTACACCGGTTGCTGTGCTGTCCTAAGTGGGATGAGGTCAATCAAGCTCATCCATTTCTGCCCATGCGTTCATTCCCAATGCCTTCTCAATGATCTGCAGATGTCGGGGAGCAATAACGATGGGTGCGATGTGCAGCAATTCGGGCCTGATATCTTCCCAAGTTCTTCTGAAGAGTGCCGGATTGGGCAAACTCAGTGATAGAGCCTGTCACTTTCGAGTGGTTCGTGCGCAATCGCTACTTTCCGATCCGGCAGGAAGACTGACGGACTGAAACGGCGAGGGAGAAGAAGGCTCAGATCGAAATCGACCTCGTGGTAAAGTTTGGGTCACGAGCCATCGAATCGATCGACAAGTTGGCGCTGCAAGCGCACCTGAATGATCTGGTTGGCAGATACTCGCAGGACAGAGTTAAGCAGCAGGCGCGCTCTAATCTCAGGTCCATCTTCGATGAAGCAATGGAGCAGGAGTTCCTGGTCAAAAATCCGACCCGGAAGCTGAGGATTCACAAGAATCTGAGGCCGAAGGACAAGCAGATTTTGACTTGGGAACAGCTTCGAGCAGTTCTGGCAAACGCGACACGCCGTGATTGTCTCATCCACTTGCTCGACATGACCGACGCCTTACGGCCGAGTGAATTGTTTGCTATTCGATGGCGTGCCTTCGGGGAGAGATTCGCCCTTCGGGAAGACCCCAAAAGCCTCGGCAAGATGCATCTTCCAGATGATCTTGCAACCGAGCTACGGCAATGGAAACTGAAGTGCCCAGACCCCGCATCGGACGCGCCGATGTTCCACAACGCGGACGGCGAATTCATGGACACATCCAACTACAGGAACCGGGTTTTGAACCCCCTGGCGGAGTCGCTGGAGAGTCCGAAGCTGAACTCCCAGGTGATCCGGCGCACCATCGCCACGAGGGCACAAAGCCTCGGTTCGGTGAAGGACATCCAGTCGCACCTGTGGCACTCGCGAGCAGACACCACCACGAACGAGTACATGCAGGAACTGCCGGAGAGCGTGCAGCAGATGGTAGGAACGGTTTATGACATGTTCACCACAACGGCACAGCAACAGCAGGCAAGCGCAGCTTCCGATAGGTAGAAACCAGCGCAGTTGGTGCCAGTTTTTTGAACTTTGGCACCAAATGGCACCAAATCGAGATGCCGGATCTTTGTAAGTTGTTGATTTGATGGTGGGCACAGCAGGATTCGAACCTACGACTTCCACCGTGTGAAGGTGCGGAGAGTTCGGCCGGATGTTGATTCTAAAGTATTTAGAAGCCGGCTGAGTGGCTTAAAACCGGCGTTCTGGACGCTATTTGCTACCAAAATGCTACCAATCGCGATGCAGCGGTGGGCCGTCAAACTGTGAGGGGGGCGGCCCAAATGCTTTGTCGGTGAAGCTCTCTCATTACACAGATCTGTGCCACACAACTCTGAGTGATCGCCATTGCGTCCGGTTTCGTTTGCTTCGCTTGATTTCATTTGCTTCGTTTAGTACGATGGTCTCGTGAGGTGTCTATGTCTCCTATTGCTGTCCTAAGCCCTGAAATTCCGTCGGAAGCGGAAGCCCTCGTTGCTCGTGAGACCAAGGAGATACTAGCCCCTCGTCTCGGGAATCTGGCTACATTTGATCTGAAATCGTTGAACCACATTTCGGAACCAACGCTCAAAATCCCTGCGTCTGCCGCAAGGCTATTGATCCAGATTCTTGATGAGATGAGCCGCGGGAATGCAGTGAAGATTGTGCCGGTTCACGCAGAACTTACGACACAAGAAGCTGCTGATCTTCTTAATATTTCCCGCCCCACATTGATCCAAATGTTGGAAGAGAGAAAGATTCCGTTTCGCAAGGTAGGAACGCATCGACGGATTCGCACGGAAAACCTTATGGCTTACAAGCGTCAACTTGAAGCAGACCGCAAAGCGGCCTTGGCCGAACTCGTAGCCTATGACCAGGAGATCGGCCTCTGATTCATGCCACCTTTCATCGCTTTTCTCGACGCCAATGTCTTATATCCAGCTGAGCTCCGCAGCTTCCTTATGTTCCTGGCGGTCCCTGGAATATATTGAGCCAAATGGTCGGCAGATGTGCACGCAGAGTGGATATTAAATCTGCTCGCCAATTGTCCCGATTTGACCCGCAAACAGCTCGAACGGACGCGCGACCTGATGGATAAACACGCGCCCGATGCCCTGGTTACGGGATATGAAGATCTCATCGCTGGTCTGACTCTGCCCGACCAAAACGATCGACATGTTCTAGCGGCGGCCATTCCTGGAAAGGCGAGCGTGATCGTGACGAATAACCGTAAAGACTTTCCAGATGCCGAGCTCGAGAAATACGACATCGAAGCGCAGACCCCTGACGAGTTCATCGTTCATCTGCTCGATCTGTTCCCGAGTGCCGTTCTACAGGCGGCCGAGGATCACAGGACAAGCCTCCTAAATCCGCCCAGGACAGTAGACGAATACCTGGCCTCATTGCAGTTGCAAGGATTGACTAATACGGTCGCAGCACTGAGAGCTCTTTATCCTTGACGACACCTGACAAGCCACGGCTGTAACTGTGAGTACTTGCGTCGAGGGATCGGCCCGCAGCATCCACGATGTACAAGGGGTACATCGCCTCAGCCCTGGAGTTGCCGTAGATGCAGAGGATCAGAAGCACTCGCAAGCGCAGCATCCAGCGAGCCAGCGTCGCTTCCGCCAGCCTCCGCCAGATCAGGCCGTCCACCGCCTTTACCTCCAACCTTCGCCGCCAGCAGACCGACGATCTTCCCAGCCTGCATCCGCGTTGTCAGGTCCTTCGTCACGCCGACGACCAGCGAGACCTTGCCCTCCGCCGCCGCGCCCAGCACAACCACACCCGAGCCCAGCTTCCCGCGAAGCTGATCCACCAGCTCCCGCATCTGCGCCTTCTCGATGCCGTCCACACGCTGCGCCAGCACCTTCACACCCTTCACTTCAACCGCCGAAGAAGCCGCATCCGCCACCGAAGAAGACGCAGCCTTCATGCGAACCTGATCCAGCTCGCGCCGCAGCTTCTTCATCTCCTCTTCCTGCGCTGCAATCCGCGCTCGCAGAGCGTCCGCCGGAGCAACATCGGTCGACCCAACCAGCGAGCCCACCACCTTCACCACATCGAACCCGCGCCAGAACTCATGCAGCGCGCCTGTCCCCGAAACCGCCTCCACGCGACGCACACCCGAAGACACCGAGCCCTCGCCCACAATCTTAATCAGCCCGATCTCGCCCGTCGCTCCCGTATGCGTGCCGCCGCAAAGCTCCGTCGAGAAGTCGCCGATCTTCACCACCCTCATGGAACGCATAGCTCACGCCCTTGGCGATCAGCAGCTCCGTATGTCACAGCCAAATCCAGCAGAGCCACTGGCAGGAGGGTGATACCGGGATAGCTGTGACCAGTCCACGGAATCAATACCACAAGCGGAACATGCAAAAGGATCAATCGCGTGGGCTCGACGCCCTAATGTATTTGCTCGCGGTTCTTCGTACGCCTCATATTGACCACACTGGAAGTGAGTTTTTCTTCTATTTTTTCGGAAGTGGCTCGCTCTGTTTCGTCGCGCTTTTGCTCCTTGGCATCGGCTCCGGAAGGGGTCGAATATTGTTGATGTTGATTGATCTGATTGGCTTGTACGTATGGTTCAGCTACCGAGGGCTGCTGGAGCAACGATTGGGCCAAACCCTCTAGTCTTCGCAGACACATCCGGAGCGGGTCAGCCTCACTGCTTCACATACACAACTTCGCCCGCGTATTGCGGCTGACCTGCGGGCCACGAGATATCGACCCAAGCTTTGCCATTCTCGACCAAAGTCATTCGACCTTCACCCTCAGGCTTGCCATTGCGAGCGACCTTATAGATAAGCACCTCCGGACCCTCTGCCGTAACACTTAGCGTTAGACCCGGTGAAGGCTTGGTCCTATGGATCTCCATCGGCAATCCGTCTGTTTTGCCTGTTACCACTTCGCTAAGGGATGGAATCTCCCATTTGATTTGCCCATCCGGTTGCAGAGTAAATCGGTAGGCATCCGCAGCCTGATCCTTGATTCCAGGCGTGCTTCTGCTGGCATCGAGAACCCAGGTACCGTTCCACGGATTTTCTGCCGGCGTCGTCGCAGGGGCTAAAGAAGCAAGAAGGAGGATAGCTGCCAGGAAATATCCCATATTGCACCTCTACTTTCTGATGGCCGAGCCACCGTTCGTTATCGTTACGGGAAAGGCAGGTTGGCTGGACGTGAGCTTTCAATCAAGCAGTCGAGTCTCAAGAGCCGGTCTGCGGTTGCTCGGACTTCTCACCTGCCACCTGTTCGCTCTTGATCCACCCATTGATCCGAGCGTCCAACATGTCCATGGGCAAGCTGCCGGCATTGAGAATCTGGTCATGGAACTTGCGGATATCGAAACGCGGGCCAAGCTCCTGTTGTGCCCGCGCGCGCAATTCACGGATCTTTAGTTGACCAATCTTGTAGCTGAGGCTTTGAGCAGGAATGGCGATGTATCGATCGACTTCAGCCTGTACAGTAGGCTCATCGGCAGCGCCACTCTCGCGAAAGTAAGTGACCGCCTGGTCGCGGGTCCATCCATCCGCGTGGATACCAGTGTCGACAACAAAGCGAACAGCCCTCAGGAGTTCGAGATTCAATCGGCCGTAATCCGAGGCGGGATCCTGGAAGAATCCAATCTCCTTGCCAAGTGCTTCCGCGTAAACGGCCCAACCCTCTATATAGGCACTGTTTCGAATCCTGAATCGAAAGGCCGGTAAGTCCTTCAGATGCTGCTCAATGGTGACCTGGAGTTCATGTCCCGGTATGCCTTCGTGATAAGCCTGTGTTTCATCGCTTATGAGCCGTCGATGGGCGTAGTTGGAAGTAGCCACGACGACACGTCCCGGAGTGCTTCCGTCTGCGCTCCCATCGACATGATGCGTACCCATTTGGGGCTGAGATGCGGGTATCGCTTCGACGACCAGCTTTGTTTTGGGATGGTCAAGAAAAAGCTCAGGCAGGCGGGGTTCCATCTGGTTGACGTAATGCCTAAAGTCCTCCACGATCTGGTCCGCTGACGTTGGGATGTACTTGGGATCACTATTAATCGCGGCCCGAAAGCTTTTCAAATCGGGGTATCCCGCCTTATGAGCGAGGTCGGTGAGGAGACCATTGATGCGAGCGATCTCTCGAAGCCCGAGCGCATGAATATCAGCTGGGGTCATATTCGTCGTGGTTTCTTCGTGAATGGCGTTTTGGTAGCGCCGAGCTCCATCTGGAAGGCTACTCAGGTCGATTGCGGTGCGCCCATGCGGCGCGTAGTCGTTCGCAACAAAGGCAGCAAAACGCTTGTATGCGGGCACTACCTCATTATTCGCCGCACTGACAATCTCATCGGTGAGACGCTTCTGATCTGCGGCCGGAATCGACGATGGAAACTTCGTCGCCGGTAAAAGAAATGGGTCTTCAGCAATGATCCCTTCGCACTGAGCGGGGATCTGCTCAAGCAGGAAGCGCACCGGCATCAACCTGTCTTTTTCTCCCTGTTTCAAGACTTCAACCGTCTGCTCGACTGCCAGCGGCATCTCATGCAATTGCGTTATGTAATCCTCATAATCCTTGACCGAGTGGAATGGCAGCGACCGAGGGATGTCCGCAAGATCTGTGTGAATGCCTCTGAACTGCGTGAGCGGCATCTCATAGGTCTTTAGAGAGTAATCGGTCATCCGTTGATCCAACTCCCGCAGCATCAACTCGTGCGAGATTCGATCCTGTTTAGGAAATCCATCTGAAGAGATGGCGGCGAGTCGGGTGCGGAACCCGCGGTCGATCGCATCCTGTCGTGCGCTTGCGGCGAGAGAAAAATCGCCGAGTAGGGACTTCTTCTCTCCGGAACTCGGAGCTGCGTCCGAAGCAGCTTGTTCTTTGAAGAGCTGATTCTGCCGCTCCAGCCTGCTCTGCAGGGAAGACGCCTCCAGTGCCTGTCCCGCTCGGCTGGTCGTCTCCTGGTAAAGGGGTGCGATAGTCAGAAGGTTGCTATGCAGCAGGACTGAAAGCGACTCATTTGTTCGCACGATGGATGAAGACGCGGGCATCGGATAGAGCAGCATGGCCAACAACAGAGACATAATTTACCTTTAGAGGCTGAGCCCAGGAACAAGAGGGAGTTTACGTGCTTGACGGTTCGACTCAGTAAAGCCCGAAACGTCCTCTTACAGATTCCAACAGTTTTGCGGATTGAAGCCAAGGCCATCGCGGAAGACTAACTCAACATTCTCTATATCGTTGATATGGCTGCTCGGATCCCCCTTGACCACACGAGGTCAGCGTAACCAGATCGACACCGTTCAGGTCGCCTCTGGCGAAGTCTTCGGTACGAGGGAGTTCTTGAAAAACAACTACCTCTACCGCATGGCCGCCGCGAGTTGGTTGGCGGTCTGCTGAGGTAGAGGCTTGTCCTGTCGGACGGGCCGCCTGCGCTTAGTCAACCCACAAACGAAGAACTGTTTGTGGGGACCCCGATTCGAGCGCTGCTTCACGCAGGGCGGGCCGCTTCCGTGCGTGTCAGGTCAGTGCGTGTCGGGGAGGAGGTCGGCAGAGCCGATTCTTCCGCTCGACATATCGCGCACGATGAAGCGTACCCTTGTTGCATTCGCGGGGATATTCAGTTGAGCCTGAAGAGTTGCGAAGGGAACGCTGCTGAGTGCTCGGTCGGCGGGCATGCGAGCGGTTACGCTGCTGGCGCTTTTGGCGATGGGTTTGTCGTTCTTATCCAGTGCTACTGTCAGCAGTAACAGCTCTGAACGATGTTCCCCGTCTTCGCCTGTCTGCCAGGACATGCTGGAGCTGTCGACCTGAAGAATGAATGCTCCAGGCTGTTCGGCTGGGCTGGCGAGCAGTCCGATTGCGGTGTAGCTCATTTTGCTTACAGCTGCTGCGCCGAGATCGAAGCTGAGTTCCTTCTTCAGCTGTTTGGGTGAGACGGCGGGCGGTGGAGGAGGAGCGGAGAAGTAGCCTCTTCGCGTCATGACGTGAAGGCCTGGGCGCAGGCAGCGTACGGTCAGGCGGCGGTACTCCTGTTCGGCTTCGGAGACGTTCATCTGCGGAGAGTACGAGAGGGTGTAGAAGGTGGTACCCTGCTCGACGCTGGCGCGAATCTGGTGGTCGATGTCGTTGCCGAGTGAGAACGCGCGGCCTCCGGTCTCGGGGGCGAAGGTGTTGAAGCTGATGGTGCCGTCGAATGGGTTCTTTGCATTGTGGGCTTCGCTGAGCATCTCGTCGCCTGAGGTCTCGGTGAAGTCGTCGGCACCTGAGGTCGCCATCTGTGGATCGATGGTGTAGAGCGTGGCATGAGCGTCGTTCATCATGTTGATGGTGCGCTCGCCTGCACCCCGGAGCAGCTTCTGCTGGGTGTCGGGCAGGTTGCGCATGTCGATGGAAGGGAAGCCCTGGCCGACCCATACGATGTTTTTGCGTCCGGGGAATCCGCTCATGGCCTGGGCTACCTGCTGGAGCGTTGCGAGCGATTCGGCGAAGCGCTCGGCGGTGCCCTCGGCAGAGGTGCCGGTGCGCATCATCTGAAATGGATAGGCTGGTTTATGTTGCTGCAGCGCGTCGAGAAGAGAGGCACGGTTGAGGGTGAAGTCGTTTACCTGCTTGAGTGAGGCTTCAGTTACGGCGAACAGAGCAGTCGGCTGCAGCAGGGTCTCGGGTTGTGAGTTCAGGTAGCGTTTGATCGAGGTGCGGCTGTAGACCTGGTCCATGTACTTCGTGTTCAGCTCGTCCATGACGAGGACCGTGACGGGTGTCTCGGGTGCGGTCTGCTGCAGGTGGCGCAGGCTCATATCGGAACCGGAGGCGACCGCTGCCGGAAGGGTGTGTGCCGAGGGCGGCTCGAAGGAGCGGATGGTCTGCTTCACTCCGCTCTCGTAGATCTCGAAGTCGTCCTTCGTGAGATTCGTGACTGCGTTGCCTGAGGCGTCGGTGACGGTGACATCGACGACGACGAGCTGGGCTTTGACGCGAAGTGTGTTGGCCGGTGCTGTTTCGGCTCCACCCTTTGCCTGACTCCAGGCGGTTGCCGAAAGCAGTGTTCCGTACAGCAGAATTGCAGCTGTCAGATGTCGCCTGAACGAGCCGTGACCGCTCATGCACGATCTGTTCTTTGTATGCTGCGCATGCAGAACTACATTCATATACGATCTCTGCCTGAGTGTGAGTTGCAGCAAAGGCCGCGGACGAGATCCGCGGCCTTGCTGCATGGTGAGCGATGCTCAGAAGCGGAAGAATCCCGAGAACTGATACACGCGTGGTTGATTGGCCTGCGAGACGATCTCGGCAAAGGCTGCTGCCGTGGGATCGGTGCTGGGGGCGGAGTAAACGGGATGATTCAGAGCGTTGATGGCCTCGGCGCGGAACTGCAGTGTGCCCAGCTTCCAGATCTGGAACTCACGCTGGATGCCTAGGTCCGCCTGATTGAGGTTGTCGGAGCGCAGCGTGTTGAAGCGCAGCGGAAAGGTGCGTAGCTGATAGGTTCCCGGCAGCACATTCGGGCAGAAAGCCACTGTCGAGTTCGCGCAGGTCTGTATCGGGTTGGTCGTTCCGGTTCCGTTGTTGACCCAGTTGGCTGTGTTGAACCAGTTGCCTCGACCGAACGCCGCTGAGTTCGGAACCTTGCCGATGCTGGCTTTGTAGCTGGCGCGACTCCAGTGGCTGTCTCCGGGGTTTGTGCCGTTGTACAGATCGTTGCGGGTGAAGGTGAGGGGTTGTCCGCTCTGAATCTGATAGACGCCCTGCATCTGCCAGCCGCCTACGATCTGAGCGACGACGCCATGGCTGGTGCCGAGCCATTTGCGTCCGCGGCCCCACGGCAGCTGATAGATGCTGCTGATGGCAAGACGCTGCGGACGATCATTGGAAGAGACGCCATACCAGGGGCGCGGATCCACCGGGTTGAGATACGTTGTTGCGTCGAGCGTGCGCGACCAGGTGTAAGCCACCGTTGCCGACAGGCCATTCGTGAAGCGGCGCTGCAGCTGAGCCTGCAGCGAGTTGTAGATCGACATGCCACCCGTTCCGAAGGCGTTGATGCTGACGAACTCGGGATAGGGCCGCTGCAGCTGGCTGATTGCGATCGTTTTGCTGGAGAGGCCTCCGGCTGAGCCGGCGGGAACCAGGCTGACGAATGGATTTGTAACAGTAGCGGTTTCCAATAGATTCTGTGTCTGATCGTAACCGTTGTTGACTTTGGAATAAGCGGACAAGGGGAAGTTGTTATATTCGACGCCGCCGGTGTTGGTTCCCTGGGAGATCTGTCCGGCAGGCTGATGAACCCCGTGGTTGCCGACGTAGTCCAGGGCGACGACCCACTGGCCCATCTGATGCTGAATGCCGAGGCTGTAACGCTGGTTGTAGGGCATGTGCGGGTTGGGGTCGAGGAACTGAATGTTCTGTCCCAGAGCCGTCGATGTTCCCAGGGAGTTGCCCGTAGCGGGTGTCAGGCCGCCTGGGAATGGATTGGCGAGTGTGGAGGTGAATACCAGTCCCGCAGCGGTCGTGAACGTAGGTGCGGCGACGTTCGACACGCTGGAGTAGCCCTGCTGCGGCACGAGGAAGGTCGTGGTCGAGCCTGCGTTTCCGCCGGAGAGATAGTAGCTGTTGAGCGAGTCGAAGAAGATTCCATAGCCGCCGCGGAGGACGGTCTTCTGCGTGATTGCGTAGGCAAAGCCGACACGCGGCAGGAAGTCATACTTCGGCGAGTTGTAAGGATTGAGGCCGGTTCCGTTGGTATTGGCGAAGATGGCGCCGCCGGTGGGCGAGATCGTCGCAGGGAGCAGGGCATTGGTGCCTGCGACACTCTTCGCATAAAGCGCAGCCGCTGCTGCGGTCGTGGAGTTGGTGGCGTTGAAGTTGAAAGAGACGATCTGCTTGCCGTTGCGCTCTATGTCCGGCGTCTCGTACTCCCAGCGCAGGCCGAGGTTGATGGTGAGCTTTAAGGTAGCGCGCCAGTCGTCCTGCACGTAACCAGCGTAGTAGTCGGAGCGGACAGAGAAGTCGGAGTTCTGCGTCTGCGAGCCGCTGCTGAGATAACCAAGCTCCAGCTCCGCCAGGCTGAAGCCGATCGCGCTGGCAAGCGTGCTGGTGCTGGAGGGAGCGGAGAGATTGCCGCTGGAGGTATAAGCGCCCTGCTCGCCGGAGCCGGACATGCCGTTGGTGATGTAGCGGCGATACTCCACGCCGGTATGAAGCAGATGCGATCCCAGCTGTCTTGAGAGATCGACGGAGCCGAGCCAGATGTCGTCTTCGGCCTGCACACCGGAGGCTGTAGTGACGGCGGTGTAAAGAGTCGGAGTGATGGCGGGAAGCGAATCGGCGGTGATGGGCAGGCCGCTCGTCAGATACGAGGGAAGACCAATGCTGGAGGGGCCGATCGTACCCTGACCGCCGGGAACGTTCGCATTGGTGAAGCGTGTATAAGCTGCCACAGCGTTGAAGACGGTAGTGGGGCTGAGCACGTTGGTGTAACCGAGTACGACGCCGCGATTCTTGTAGAAGAGAGTTGTCTCGCTGGTGGGCGGAAAGTAGTTGTTCTTGTTGGCCTGCGTGCGCTCACTCCACACCAGATGGGAGTAAAGGCTCTGCTTCGGGGTGAGGGTAAAGTCCACACGGCCGATCTCCGCGTTGTAGAGATCCGGCTCGTTCGCGCCGTAGTAGAAGTTATTTTCACCATCAGCCGCCTGGTTCGCCGTGTTGTTCGGCAGAGGATAGTACTTGAGGTAGGCGGCCGCGATGGGGCTGATGCTGCCCGCAGGAAGAATATTTCCTGGGATACAGTTGCGGTTGTAGTTGCTGTTGCCGGGAGTTCCCGGAACGGTTGATGTCGCGGTGTTTGGATAGTAGATCTGGTACTTGTTCGGAGCCTGCGACGGATTGACCAGCGTTCCTGAGGCGGTACAGATGTTGCTTTTGGTCGCGCTGGTATCGACGCCATAGAGCGCGGAGAAGTCGCCGCCTCTTTCAGCGATAGTGGGAACCGTGAGCGACATTGGGTTTGGCGCGGACTGGCGGCTGTGCTCGTATCCTCCGAACCAGAACGCTCTGTCGCGCCAGAACGGGCCGCCCACGCCGGCGCCTTCGCGAACGAAGGTCGGCTTTGCCGCGGGGGCCGCGGCAGGAAGACTCCAGGGGGTCGCGTTGACCTTTGGATCCTGGTAATAGAGAAAGGCCGAACCGTGCAGGTGATTGGTGCCTGACCTGAGCTGCGTATTGACGAAGCCGCCGGAGGAGTGGCCCTCGCTGGCGTCGTAGTTCGCCGTGTTCAGCTTGTACTGCGAGATGAACTCCGTCGATGGCGTGTAGGCGGAGAAACGGATGCGGTTGTCCGGGGCACCGTCGAGCTTGTAGTCGAGAGCGTTAAGGGCCGATCCATTCACTGAGACAGTGGCCGAACCACTGTCATACACGTGAATGTTCGGATTGACGCCAGAGAGAGTGACGCCTGGGGCCAGAACCTCCAGAGCGAATGGGTTTCCGTAGATCAAAGGAAGGTCGGTGATGGCCTTCTGTTCGACGACGATGCCGAGCGAAGCCGAGTTGTAGCTGAGCTGCTGTACGCCTCCCTGGACCGTAATGGTCGTATCCGTAGAGCCTGGAACGAAGGTGACATCGGTCTCCACGCGGGCGCCCACGTCGATCTGCATGTGGTCCTTCACGAACGTCTTGAACCCGGACATCGTCGCAGTCAGCGAGTAGAGGCCGGGGTTGAGCTCCTGAAAGCTGTACTCGCCGGAGCCGTTGGCGGTGGTCGTCATCGTGACGCCGGTCTCTTCATTTCGAAGGGTAATTGTGGCTCCGGAGACCAGAGCGCCTGTTGAGTCGGCGATCTTTCCCAGTGCGCTGCCGCGCTCTACCTGTGCCCAGGATGTGCGAGATGCCGTTACGCCCGCGACCGATGCCGCAAGCACGAGTAAGAAGAGAATTCTGCTTTTGAACCTGTGTTTCACGTACGCCTCCCAAAAGGTACATCTGTCTGCTTCATCAGCCATCTCCGGCTGTCTGAGACCATGAGTTTTTCGGCTGCTGCCCGTATCGTCCGGAGTTTCCAGGAAGGTTCGGGTATTTGATTTTGTCTAGGCAGGACCGAAATCGGGTAGGATGTCGGAGCAGGCAAAACCAGAGAAAATTGGTCCGACAAGTTTTAGTTGTATAGAATCCTGTTTGTCAAGAAAATGTTGGCATCGTTGCCATAGTTTTACAATCGACTCGCTCATGAGGACCTTTCGGATGGACAGACGCAGGTTCTTGCAGCAATGCGCCGCTGCCAGTACGCTTACCGCGATCTCGGCATATGGTCAGAGATCATCGGATATCGCGAAGACTCAGTCTGTTCCTGGCAGCTTTCCCGTTGATGGCACGCTGCTGCCGGACGATGGCTGGAATCTGTGGATCGATCAGCAGGCGGTCTGGAGAGACGATCGGATCTATCTCCCGGAGACATTTAACCTGTCTGACCTTCCGGTAAATCCACCCACTGGTGGATGGAGTGCGCTTGAAGCGCGTCGAGGAGATCGCAACTTTGCCGTCGTGACGCTGCCTTCGACGGTCGAGCAGCACTTCTGGGGGCAGTTCGGTCTGCGCCCCTACACTCCTGAGGAGTATCGCTACGCCGCGGACGATCCCATTCCGCAGAACGGAGCGTGGGAGGGTGTCTCGTGGTGGTCGAGAGAGATCGAGGTTCCTGCCGCCATGCAGGGGAAGCGAATTCTGTTGAAGATTCGCGGCGCTCGTATGCGTGCGGAGGTCTATCTCAACGAGCGTCTGGTCGGCTACTCCATCATGGAGGAGCTGCCGTTCGAGTGCGATCTCACGGAAGCGGCTCGGCCCGGCGGCAGGAATCTGCTCGCCATTCGCATTACCAATCCTGGGGGCCGCTACGACTGGGTCGATGGCAGTACTATCCGCTGGGGCAAAGTGAGCCTCTATCGTTCGCATGGGTTTGGCGGCCTGGATCGCGGTCTTACACTTCGCGCGACCCCGCTCGACGGACACATTGCAGATGCATGGCTGCTGAACACTCCGGAGGCGAAGACGATTCACGCCTTCATTGCTGTCGATGGCGCGGTTACCGGAGCTCCTCTCTTTGAGGTGATCGATCCACGAAACGGAAAGGTGCTTGCCAGCGCGACAGGCGAATCGACGGCCGCCGCGCAGGGGCAGAAGCCGACGATGCGTGCCACGCTCAGCTGCCCCTCTGTGAATCTGTGGGACCTTGCGACTCCTGTGCTCTATCATCTGCGCGCCACGCTGACGGCGGCCAACGGACAAAAGGATGTGCGCGTCATCTCCTTCGGCTTCCGCTGGTTTGCGCCCGATGGGCTGGGCAAGGATGCAGTCTTTCGGCTGAACGGATGCCGCATCAAACTTTACTCTTCGATCTCCTGGGGGTACTGGGGATTGAACGGACTCTGGCCTACGGCGGAGCTGGCCGAGCGGGAGGTCACGCAGGCGAAGAGGCTTGGACTGAACTGTCTGAACTTCCACCGCAACGTCGGTAAGGAAGATGTCTTTCGCGCTCACGATAGTCTTGGGTTGCTGCGCTATATGGAGCCTGGAGGAGGCAAGTTATCCATCGGCCGACTGCCTGCCGGAACTGCCGTGAATGCAGCGAACATCGTGATGCAGCCTCCTTCCACGGAAGAGGACCGCTTCTCACAGCGGTTCATGCTTGCGAAGTGCAGGGCGATGGTCAGGGCGTTTCGCAGCCATCCATCGCTGATCCAGTACACCCTGCAGAACGAGATCGGTGCCGACCTCAAGAATCCTGAGACCTTCACGCCGCTGCAGGTGATGCATGAAGAAGATCCATCTCGCTCGGTTGTGTTGAATGACGGCTTCAGTCCGCCTCCGCGCAACGCGCCTCAGGCGTGGTACTCGCCTTACAACGAGACGATGCATCGCAGCGATCAGGAGCCGTGGGCCGGGTGGTGGAATAACCATCAGGGCGCGGGCGACCAGTGGTCCGACGAGTTTTACAAAGACAGCGAACACTTCACCTATCGTCAGCCGCTGAAGACAGCACTGGTGGAGTTGGGCGAGATGGAGGGCTGCGCTGTCGCTGACAATCATCCGCTGATGATCCGTCAGATCGAGGCTGGTCAGTTCGGTGGCAATGGCAAGAGCTACGATCTCGAAGACCACCGGCAGATCCTCGCAGGCTGCGATAAGTTCCTCGACCGCTGGGGGTTTCGCAAGGCCTTTCCTACGGCTGAGAAGCTCTATCGCGCTCTCGGCAACAAGTCTTACGAGAGCTGGCAGCAGTACCTCGAGAACATACGCATCTGCGACGAGGTTGATTTTGGTGCCATCAGCGGCTGGGAGTCGACCGCAATAGAAAACCACTCTGGCATCGTCGACAACCTTAGAAACTTCAAGGGCGACCCGGACCTGATTGCCTCAAGCCTGCGGCCTGTACGGCCTGTCGCCAAGCAACACAGCCTTTGCTGCGGTCTGGGGGAGAGCGCGATCTTCGATCTCTACCTGCTCAACGACACCGGCAAGGCTGTCTCAGGCAGCCTGAAGCTTTCGATGGTCGAGCCCGGCGGCAGACTCGCACAGCTTGGATCCTGGCCCGCACCGGCACCGGTCGCGGACCAGTTCAGCTACACCGTGCAGACCACGTTCACCACACCTCCGCTCACCAAAGAAGGCATCTACCGCTTTCGCTTCGACTGCGAGGCCGAGCCTCTCTCCGGCTTCACGCGCGAGATCTGGGTCGCCAACAAACAGCCAAAGTTTGCGCGAAAGATCTCCGTCGCTGTAAGCGGCGTCCTGCCTGCGGTTCGTCGTCAGCTGTCTCTGCTGACCGGCATGGATGTATCTGAATTCAACGCTGGCGGTAGATACGATCTCATCATCACCTCCGGAGTGGTCAAAGGATCAAGATTCGATCGCGCCATAGGTGACGAGACAGGCCTCGAAGCACAGCCCGCAGCGGGAGGCACTTCTGCTCCACAGGCCGCCGGCCATATATCCGAAGATGTTCTCAAAGCTGCAGGCGGCGGCACTCCTCTGCTCGCAATCGTCCCAGACGACTTCCTCGCCGATGGTGTGGCGAAGCAGCTCGCTGCTTTGGGAGCCTTCACCTATGCAGGCCAGGTCGGCGACACGCGTGCCCCCTGGATGGGGAACTGGCTCTTCGTTCGGGAGCACGCGACGTTCGCTTCGCTGCCGGTCAACTGCGTCTTCAGCGTGCACTATCAGGCGCACGGTAAAGCCTCCAACGGCTTATTGATCGAGCGTGCGGCATCTGCGGAAGACCCTGAGATCATCATGGCCTACAGCCGCGATCACGACCGTGGAATCGGTGCCGCCAGCTTTACCTGCAGGCTCGGTTCCACACGTCTTCTCGTCCATCGCGCACCTGAGTTCAGCGCCCCGCTGCAGCAGCGCTGGCTGGCCAACAGCATCGCCTTTCTCACTGCAACAAAACTTGTCTGAACATCGAAGCTCGAAAAGAGGTGTAGCGATGTACCGAATTCCGTTGGCCCTGACTCTTGCGGTCGCAGCTCTTTCATCTCAGCTTTACGCACAAAAGGTTTGCGATGCACACGCCTATGGAGCAAAGGGCGACGGGACGACAAAGGACACGGCTGCTATCCAGAAGGCAATCGATGATTGCGCATCTCACGGCGGCGGCATGGCAAAACTCAGCGGCTCACCGGTGTTCGTCAGCGCACCTCTGATCCTGAAGAGCAACATCACACTCGATATCGCCGAAGGCACTACGCTCTCCGCGAGCACAGATCATGACGACTTTTCCGAGCGGGAGGAGCTTCACGAGCACGGGCGTCAGCCTTTCATTACCGCAGCCGATGCTGAGAACCTGACGATTACCGGAGGCGGAGTCATCGACGGTCGTGGCGAGAGCTGGTGGCCGCATCGCGAGGAAGGTTACACGCGCCCGCGTCTGATCGTCTTCTATCGCTGCCATCATGTGCGCATGGAAAACATCACCGCGCAGAACTCCGCCATGTGGCAGATCGTGCCGTACTACTCCGATGATCTGACCTTCCGCAATATGAAGATTCTCGCGCCTGCCATCTCGCACAACACGGACGGCATCGATCCCTTTTCGTCATCGCACATCATTATCGATCATGTCCTCATCGATACCGGCGATGACAATATCGCTATCAAGAGTGGTCAGCCAAACTCTCCCGGCCCTGATGCGCCCAGCCACGACATCACGATTACTGATTGCACCTTCCTGCGCGGCCATGGTCTCTCTATCGGTAGCGAGGTCTCCGGCGGTGTGCAGAATGTTCATGCCGAACGCATTCACTTCAAAGGGACCGGCACAGGCATCCGCATCAAATCGAATCGCGACCGCGGCAACGATATCAGCAACCTCACCTATCGTGACATCACCATGGAGGACGTACAGACGCCGATCCTGATCAGCGAGTTCTATCCCAAAATCCCGCCCACTATTGATGAAGCTCCCGTCACTCGTCTGACACCGCACTTCCACGACATCACCATCGAGAACGTTCAGGCCACCGGCGCTCGCGAGGCCGCTGTCATCGTCGGCCTTCCCGAGTCGCCGATTCGTAACCTGAAGCTTACCAACATCACAATCAGCGCAAAGAAAGGCGCCACGGTGCAGTACGCCGATGTCGCTTCGAAGAGCTTTGTGGTTCACGCGGAGCAGGGCGCTCCGGTCATCGTCGGCCAGGGAGTTCGGGGCGATCTTAAATAGTTACAAATTCAGAAAGAGGAAAGAGCACAATGAAAGCTTCTCCGCGCACGATTCCTGTTGGCACTCTCATCGCTTTGGCTGTTCTCTTTGCTCCTGCGCTTCATGCTGCGCCTAAGCTGCCGAAGGTGATCGTCTCGCACGAGGGCAAGGCCGATTTCCAGACTGTACAGGAGGCCGTGGACCACGCACCCGACGCCGGTGAGATCATCCACATCGCTCCCGGCACCTACAAAGAGAAGCTGAGCATCACCAAATCGAATATTCATCTGGTCGGCACGGGCTCTCTGCCGCAGGATGTCATTCTTACTTACAACGACTCCTCGAAGTCCGCCGGCGGGACCTCGCGCTCCGCCAGCATTATCGTCTCAGGCGATGGGTTCGAAGCTGAGAATCTGACGATGGAGAACACCTGGGAAATTGAACATCCTGAAAAAGAGAACCGGTCGCAGGCAGTCGCGCTTCTCGTTCTCTCTGATCGCGCCGTGTTCGACCGCGTACGCTTCATCGGTGCGCAGGATACCCTCTATCCGAACAGCCGCACCTGCCGCGACGGCGAGTCCGCGCAGCCGTGCGTCTCCTCACGCCAGCTCTTCAACGACTGCTACGTCGAAGGGCACGTCGACTACATCTTCGGCAACGCCAACGCAGTCTTCGATCACTGCGAGCTGCACTCCCGCGTGCACGACACCGTCACCATCACCGCGCAGAGCCGCCACTTCCCGACTGAGGTCTCCGGCTATACTTTCCTGCACTGCCGCATCACTGGTCCTGACAATGGCAACCGCGTCTATCTCGGCCGGCCATGGCGCGACTACTCCACCGTTCTCTTCTACGACACCGAGATGGTGCAGCCGATGGACCCCGACGGCTGGGTGGAATGGGGCGGACGCCTGAAGACCAGCACCTACCGCGAGTATCTTTCGCATGGCCCTGGAGTAAACGGCGGCCATCGCATCGTAAGCAGTCCCGAACTCTCTGCAGCAGAAAAGGCTGCACTTACGCCCGGAAAAATTCTTGCGGGCAGCGATCGCTGGGACGCGGAGGCCGAAGCAAAGAAGCTCCGCGCCGAATAAGGGCATTCCGTACACAGCCTGGAAAATCCGCCATAGTACAGTACGAAGATGCCAGCCGATATAAGTTGGGACAGCGATTCTGCAGAGTCGTCAGTGAAGCCGAAAGCCAAACGCCCGACGGTGACCGATGTCGCACGATTAGCCGGTGTCGGTGCTTCCACGGTCTCGCGTTGTCTGCGCGGCAACACCAACGTAAGTTCAGCCGTGGCGAAGCGCGTCTCGAAGGCGATCAACGAACTGGGCTACGAGCTCGACGAGAATGCGCGCGCGCTTCGCGTGGGACGTACCCGAACCATCGGCGTTATTCTGCCGAAGATCTCCAATGTCTTCTTCAGCCAGTCCGTGCAGCAGATGGAGGAGGAGGCAAGGCAGCGTGGCTGCACGCTCATCGTGCTGACGCATCAGGACAGAATGGGCCAGCAGCTGGTGCATCTCGCAACGCTGAGGCGCTACCGGGCGGATGGCGTCATCATTACCTGCGCCTCAGGCACGACTTTGCAGGATGTCCGATCCGCACTTCCCGATGTTCCTATACTGACCTTCGACAGCTTCCTGTCGGCGGAGGTAGATTCCGTGCTTCTAAACAATCGCGAGGCAGCGCGGATCGCAACGGAACATCTTCTGCAGCATGGCTACACCAGTGTGGCCTGTGTCACCGGCAAGCCTGAGGTCTACTCCTTCCAGGAGCGCGCAGCCGGATATGCCGAGGTGATGGTCGCTCATCAACTGGAGCCCGATCTGATCACAGCACCGGACTACGAACAGCTTCGCAGTGAGCTGGCGATGAGGATTAAGGGGACGAACCGACCAGCGGCGCTGCTTTCGCTCAGCGACTTTGCAACACTCAACATCCTTACGACATTTGACGAACTCGCCCTGGCCAGAAAGGATCGGCTTCCGTTCATAGGCTTCGACGACTTCGGCTTCGCCCCCATGGTGGATCCGCCGCTTACGGTCATTCGGCAACCTATCGCAGAGATGGTAAGTTGTGCGCTGAAGATGTTGTTTCGTCGCATCGACGGAATCGCTCCTGTCGGCGTGCAGGCGAGCGCCATGCCTGGCGAACTGATTCTTCGTCGCTCCTGTGGATGCTGCTCTGAAGCGTGCAGAAAAGTAAAAGGGCAGGCGTAATGCCTGCTCTTTGTTTGCGGTTTGCGTGTGTAGGTTGGCGGAAAAACTGTCCAAGATTTGTGTAAAAACCGCCCGCTACTGAAACTGATTCCAAAGGGTTTGGGTCAAACGTTCATTAGGCGTTGCTCCCTCCGATTTGCGCAAAAATGACGCTCAATCCTACCGATTTGCGGAAAAGTTACCCTCCTTCTTGCTTTCCCGCCAAATCAGAAACAATTTGATGCAAATGCTGGGTTTAGCTATATCGAAGGCCTGACTGTTTTGACTAGGATTATTGCGAACTTACCGCAGAGGCGACTTCTCAGGCGGTTCGTGCCCATAGGCTGAAGCCATGCCTATGAGTTCGGCCTTCAGCATGATGTTTAATTTTAGGGGAACTAGCGGTTAGAAGAGTTGGCTCGCGCAGCCTTTAGCTTCAGGAAGGCCGCCAAATTGAACCCAACGAGTGAGCCTGACTGTGCAATCTGGTTGTTAGAGGAGCCCGATGAGAGTAGCGGCAATCAGCGATACCCACGGCCGGAAGAGCTGGGAGATGCCAAACTGTGACGTGTTCATTCATGCAGGGGACATGACTGGACGAGGCTCTTTGGAGGAAACTGCAGCGTTTGCGGCCGGCTTCAAAAGGAGATGGAAAGTTCTGGCGGGCCGACTCTCGTGATCATCGTTCCGGGGAACCATGACCAATGTTTCGAAACGCTTCTTGGAGCAGCCAGAGAGTTGTTTGGGGCAAGTGTACATGTACTGGAAGATGAGCCCTTGATGCTGGAAGGCGTAACCTTCTATGGCTCGCCCTCGACGTCGCCGTTTATGCGTTGGCACTTCATGGCTGAAGAAAGTCGGCTGGCGACGCTGTATCACAACATGCCCGCCTCGGTCGACGTGCTGGTGACACACGGTCCTCCCTATGGCATCCTCGATCCCGGCTGGAATCTAATGCATGCCGGATCAACATCTCTGGCCGCTGCAGTTGCCGAATGCAATGTAAGGCATCACGTCTTGGCCACCTGCATGGAGCCGACGGTCAGATGGTCTAGCAGGGTAATACGATCTTCTACAATGTCGCAGCGTGCGACGAACAATATAGGCTTATAAACCAGCTTTCGCTCATGTCGGCTATGCTCTCATGCCTTTAGCCGCTTCACAAGCTCTTCACAATCCGCACACGAGATATTACGCCTCATTGCACTTATCGCAGGATGCACGATGCCGGGCATAAATCCGCCAACTCTGCATCATGGCGAACTCCAGATGGTCAGGGGCAGCAACAGCCCCGCCCGCCGTCTCAAGGAACAGTCGGACCAGTTCCAAGCCCTCATCACATGCAGGCATGTTCTCCACATCCCAGAGAGCAAGCAGTTTGTCGGCGTCGATAGGCATTATTACAGTCCGATGTGGGCAAGTCTGAATTAGGATTACCGGAGTTGCCGACAACCTGACTTTCAAGGAACTTGCATTGGGATAGCCTGATGTCTATTTTGGTTTGAGGAAGTCATCCGGTAGTTATGGAGGATTTTATGAAGATGCAACGCCGCGAAGTGCTTGGAGTACTGACCGCCGCTGCCGGATCAGCATTGCTACCTGGGTCTCTTATGGGCGCAGAGACAGCGCCGGGAGCAAACGCTTTGCCAAAGGAGAGGGTGACGGGTATCGGTGGCCTGTTTTTTCGTGCGTAAGATCCCAAGACCTTGGCGCAGTGGTATCAGGACCATCTCGGCGTCTTCGTGACTCCGCAGAGTAGTGACGATCCCGTTTGGAATCAGCAGGCAGGACCGACGAGCTTTACACCCTTCCCCGAGAAGACCAAGTACATTGGCGACGCGACAAAGCAGTGGATGATCAACTTTCGTGTGGTCAATTTAGACAAGATGGTCGCGCAGCTAGAGTCAGCAGGTGTCACAGTGAAGCTGGATTCTACGGCGTACCCCTATGGTCGCTTTGCACACACTCACGACCCAGAAGGCAATTCAATCGAGCTGTGGCAGCCTCCAACTTCGGCAGCCGTGAAGTAGGGGATGGGGTTCGGC
>Ga0302220_10000244_pt1 | contig 48861 bp, 55 predicted proteins | sample II_Palsa_E1_3_FD_194572 | JGI IMG/M metagenome (GOLD analysis project Ga0302220, IMG submission 194572) | Peat permafrost microbial communities from Stordalen Mire near Abisko, Sweden - II_Palsa_E1_3 | ecosystem: Environmental > Terrestrial > Soil > Palsa > Peat permafrost | place: Sweden...
TAAAAAACCCCCAGCCGCCCGCTCAGGCGGCTGGGGCAACTCTCTCTCGCGCGCACGGGACTGCAGCGCGCATATAAAATTTAGCGGCTTCTGCTCTCCAGATTATCCGCCCACTCTGCAAAAGTCCTTTCCTGAGCATCGCCCGCAGACGTTGACCCCAGCCATGATCTCACCCGTCTGCCCGTGCTCTTGAGGCCCCCGTCCGAACACTTTTACCCAGCTTCAAGATGATGGTGGCGACGGCGCTCTCAACCCGGCAACGCGAAGTCTCGATGACCAGGTCCGGGTTGGCCGGCACCTCATAGGGTGACGACACGCCGGTAAATTGCGCGATCTTGCCAATCCGCGCCTGGGCGTACATGCCCTTAGGATCCCGCTGCGAGCAGACATCCGCCGACGCCGAAATGAAAGTTTCCAGAAAGGCAGCGCCGATGATCGCGCGGGCCATCTCGCGCTGGATCGCGAGCGGCGAAATGGTGGCAACGACGACAACGTGACCGGTCTGCTGGAACAATTTGGCGACATGAGCGATGCGGCGCACGTTCTCGATGCGATCCGTATCCGAAAAACCCAGATCCGAGCAAAGCCCCTCGCGCAGCGTATCGCCGTCGAGCACCACCACTTTCGCGCCCTCGCTCACCATGGCAGCGTGCAGCGCCCGCGCGATCGTGCTCTTGCCGGCGCCGGGCAGGCCCGTCATCCAGACAACCGGTGGCGTGTCGGAACCCGTCAATCCGTCATTTGCGTTCATGAAATCGTCCAGGCTGTTTCGGTCTAACTTTAACGTTTGCACACCCGTTTTCCGTCGTCGAAATTAAACCTGTCCTTTACGGAAAATTTCACCCACTCCTGGGGACGGATGCGTCAGACCGGCGCCGCCTCAACCGGCAATAACGGTGAGCGAGTTCATTCCCCCGAACTGAACACTGTGTTGTGTTTTTACGTGATTTTCTGGTCCGGACAACGGACTACACTCACGGCACTCCATCAACGCGAATGCCATCATGCTGCTCGCATTTTTTATTCTGTCGCCGATCGGCATATTCGCATTGGTCGCATTCGCGCGCCGCGTCCATCCGCTCACCGGTCATATCACCGACGGGGAATAAGGACGGCTGTACCCGGTTTCGGGACTGAAAGTGCGGCGGTAAATGTAAAAGCTGCTCGCGGGCTAGCCGTTTTTTGCAAACGGCCAAACTCAAAGACGGCTGTCGGGCTCGGAGCTCGATTGCGTTGCCGTGCCTCCGGCGAGAAACGGTTCGAGTCCGAACAGCCAGGCGAAACAAAACGTCATCCGGGTCAGCGGACCGCGCTGCGGTTGCGGATCGTCCTCGCCCAAGCTGGGCGATGCGACCGGAAATACCTCGCCGGGCGGGGCGTAGTCAACGGTAGTGTGGTCAGGGCGCATGGCGTTTCTCGTTATGTCCATCGGGTAGCCTGACTTAGCAAACCCCGTGCCTTGCTGGACCTACGCCCCGCTCGCGCCCGCCCTCGCCGCGTTCACACCCGCCGGCAAAACCGCCGACCTCGCCGGAAAGCCTTACGGGGGACCTACCGGCGCGCGCCGAGCGCGCGTTCGATTTTCTGGTCGGTCTTGTACTGACTCAGCGCGTACACGGACCAGATTGCCGCCGGAATCCAGCCAATCAGCGTGATCTGCAAAATCAGGCAGATGATTCCCGCGAACGGACGGCCGATCGTAAAGAACTGGAACCACGGCAGGATGATGGCAAGCAACAGACGCATGCAGATTTCCTCATGAGATCCGACTTGGCCGCCCAGGCGGCGCACAGGATCAGTTGATTGGAGCGAAGCGCGGTACCTTGCCGCCTTCATGTTCGACCAGCTCGAAAAATACCGAAGCCGGACGGGTCCAGATCGTACCATTCGCGCTCCGATAGACAATCATCGTGACGCTCGGATCCGGTTCGAGCGTCGCCTCGCAGATCACTTCGTAGATGCCGCCTTTGTAATGCTGATAGCGCACGGTCGAGGTCCTTCGATAACGGTTCACGGAAATGCAGCGCGGGAGAACCGCGCATCCTACGCGACCCTCACCGCGTGAGCGAGAGCCTGGTTTAAACATGCAAGTGGACTTACCGACAGCCGTGCATTTTTGTTCGCATGGCGGGCAGAATTTTTTCGTGCGATAAAAGGAGGACTATTTCACGGAGCAACAGATGGCCACGCTAGAAGCGTTTCGCGCCGTGCTTGACGATGAAGGCACGCCGGAAATCATTCGCAATCACATCATCGATTCACTGCAATACACCCTGCGCAATCACGGCCAGATTTTCACCTCGAAGGAAGTCGAATGGCTCGCAGTCTGGGATGATGCCCGCATTCCGCTCGCCGCCTCGCGCGAACTGAAGAAACGTACCGCGGAAACGACCCGCTAACGTGCCCCAACGTTCGCGAACCCCAGCAAGGCCGTCAGTCTCTGGCTGCCCCCCGGTCTGACAGGGCGCTCGCGGTGTCCGGCACGGCCGGCGGGGCCCTTTCACCACCATTTTCCGGTCCGCGACGGCTCGACCGGCAGTTTTTGCTATTCAATCTGGCCCATTTAGTGCATCATATTGGAATAGCTGTATTCCGCCGCATCTGCAGGTTCAGCAGCCGTATTTAGCATCTCCGCACCACCCCCGACTGTTCGACCGCCGCCTGTCGGCGATCCCGTCACTCCGGCAATGGGCAGCACGCATTCGCCATCGCGAGTTGTGCAGTTTTTCATGCGCCTGATGTCTGCGCGACATTAGCGCGTTTCTTCTCCATCAAATCCGCGACTTTGCGCGGCTGCGCTCAAGCCCCGTGCCATCGGGCCTGTGCCACTATTTTTCCATGGCGGCGCGCCCCAAGGTGCTGCGCTGCCGGGCCTGTTGTGCCGCGCGTAACACGCGTGACACGCCAGCCACGTATTAGAGGACAAGGACTTAATGAATTCAGTTGTCAAGACCTACAAGGGCTACGAAATCCATCCGCTCGTGTACCCGCGCCGTCCCGCTGACGGCACGACCAGCCGCAATCCGGACGCCGGCTACGACGCCTCGGTGCGCATCTGCCGCGTCGGCGCCAACGCAGCCGCCGACGGCCGGGTGTTCCGCCTGCCGTATCTGTGGCCGTTCGAAGGCACGGGCAAGGCCCGCATCGCGTGCATGGCGCACGCGGAACAATTGATCGACGGCCGCGTAGACGGCCAGTCGGTCGCCGATCTTTGACCGGCATCGACATCTTTGCAAGGCGTGCCCTGCGCGCCCCGCTGCTCCATTCTCCGCGGGTGCGCCTTTGGGCCGCTCGCCCTACCGCATCACAAGCTTTGCCGTTAAGCAAAGCGCCCTTACCCCATCGACCAGGAGTTATGCATGGCGAAAGAAGAACTGCTTGAACTTGACGGTATTGTCGACGAAGTACTTCCGGATAGCCGTTACCGCGTGACGCTCGACAACGGCGTCGTGGTTGGCGCGTACGCGTCCGGACGCATGCGCAAGAATCACATTCGTATTCTCGCGGGCGACCGCGTGACGCTCGAGCTGTCGGTCTACGATCTGACCAAAGGACGGATCAACTTCCGTCACAAGGACGAACGCGCCTCCGGTGGCGGCGGCGCCCGCAATACGCAATTCCGTCGTCGCTAAAACTGGCGACACGTCTGCCGTCGCGTTGACGGCCGCTACCCGCTAGCGAAGCTTTTCGCGCGCCTTCTCCGGCTTGAGCAATGCCAGAGCGGCGCGCAGCGGGGTCACATCGCCGCCGGGCTGCTCACTGGCCTCAATCGCGGTCTCCAGCATCGGCTGACGCATTGGCAGCATCAATGCTTCGTCGACACGCGAACACGGCCCTGTGAGCGTGCCGGCAGCGGCTGTGCCGCCGAAAAAACCGGGGCCGAAATGCCCGCTGTCTCCGCATCCCGCTCCCCCGCCGACATGTAATAGCCGTCGTGGCGGATCCGTTTCGCACAGTTCTCCCCGCCCGCCTCCAAACGCGCTCAGCACGCGCCCACCCGAGCTTTGTCCATTGGCAGGACGTCGCCTTGGCGCACGTGATCGCGAATCCCATGGTCGAATCGACACGATGCAAACAGACCCGCAGGTTCTTATACAAGGCACACCCACCACGCGCCAGTTCAGTGCGCGTCACGTGACCCGCACCGCCGCCGTGCACGCCGACCCGCACCGTCAGTGATCCCAAGCCTCACCGGCTAAGGCCTTTCCGCGCACACATACCGATGGCATACAGCTTGCTTAAACCGGACGGTCCTCCGCAAAGGCGCGGCGAGACGTAAGCGGAAGCCATGCGGCCCGAGGCCAGTGTGCCCCGCGGTATCAAACACAACGGTGTCTCTGGGTCACCCGTCTTTACCAGCCGGACAGACGCCGCATCGTATTTAAAGTCGGGCAATGACGTTCGACGTGCTTCGCATCTGGTCCGTCGCGGAATCAGATGGCGATTCGACGACGGAACCTTCATGAGCCGCAATCTCAGGCGTAGCAGCCATTCCCCTCCGCGGCATTCCGCACGGCGGTCTTTCAACGAGCGCGCCCTCGCCGCACCCGTGTCCAGCCGTCGCATGCCGGAAGCTCAAAAAACTGATAGAACCAAAGCTAAACCCCCGATGCTGCTGACCCGATTCGAACCATGCTGCGCGTATTACTCGTAACCGACACCGAGAAGCCGATTGGCGATCTGCGCGATGCCCTCGCGCGGCTCGGCTACGACATGCTGGCCGGTACGACGACATCGCAGGCGTTGCACCGGCGGGTCGAAAGCGAGCGGCCAGATGTGATCATCATCGACACGGAATCGCCGTCGCGCGACACGCTCGAACAACTGGCGGTCATGAAAGCGACCGCCCCTCGTCCCGTGCTGATGTTCAGCAACGATGCCAACCAGCAACTGATTCGCGACGCCGTGAGCGCCGGAGTCACGGCCTACCTCGTCGAAGGACTGGCCACGGAAAAGCTCGCACCGATCCTCGAAGTGGCGCTCGCCCGCTTTGCGCAGGAAGCCCAATTGCGCGAGCGGCTCGCCGAAGTCGAAAACGAACTGGCCGAGCGCAAACTGATCGACCGCGCCAAACGTCTGCTGATGGACCAGCAGAAATTGGCCGAACACGCCGCTTATGCAAGCCTGCGCAAGCGTGCAATGAACCAGGGCGTCAAGCTCGCCGAAGTCGCGCGCCAGATCGTCATGGCCGCGGACTTGCCCAAATGAAGCGCAGCTCATGAACCAACCTGCTCCCGTTACCCCACCCTCCGCGCCGACGCCGCTCGAGAAGACCCATCTGCGGCTCGGTTTTGTGTCGCTCGCCGACGCGGCGCCGCTTGTCGCGGCAAAGCTGCTCGAGTTTGGGCATGCACACGGCCTGACACTCGAGCTATCGCGTCAGCCTTCATGGGCCGCGCTGCGCGACAAGTTGCTGGCCGGTGAACTGGATGCCGCTCATGCGCTGTACGGCCTCCCCTATGGCGTGCAGCTCGGCCTGGGCGGTCCGCAAACGGACATGGCGGTGCTGATGGTGCTCAACCGCAACGGCCAGGCCGTCACACTCTCGAACCGTCTTGCCGACGCCTTGGCCAAACATCACTCGCTGCCGCAGGCACTCGCGACGCTCGGCCGCAAGCCGGTCTTCGCGCAGACCTTCCCGACCGGCACGCATGCCATGTGGCTCTACTACTGGCTGGCATCGCAAGGCGTGCATCCGTTGCGGGACATCGAAAGCGTGGTGATTCCACCGCCGCAGATGGTGACCGCGCTCGCGGAAGACCGGCTGGACGGACTCTGCGTGGGTGAACCGTGGAATGCCGCCGCCGAAGCACGCGGCGTCGGTCGCACGATCGCCTATAGCAGCGAAATCTGGCCCGACCATCCGGAGAAAGTGCTCGCCTGCCGTCGCGATTTTGTGAGCCAGCACCCCAATACGGCGCGAGCGCTGGTGCAAACCATGCTCGAAGCCTGCCGCTGGCTCGATGGTCCCGGGCATCGTAACGAGATTGCACGTTGGCTGGTGCGACCGGAATTTATCGGCATCGATGAAGCGTTGATCGCAAGGCGCCTCACACGTGAGAGCGTGTCGCCGGGGACGAACCGGTTGCCCGTGCGGTTCTTCGAAGACGGCACGGTCAACTATCCGCGCGCGGCCGACGGCGTCTGGTTTCTGACGCAATACGAGCGCTGGGGGCTGATCGGGCGCCGCGACGACTATCGTGAGATTGCGGCGGCGATCAATCAGACGCAGTTGTATCGCGAAGCGGCGCAAAGTATCGGCATTGCGATTCCGCCTGAAACCGTCTCGCAGGTGTTGATAGATGGCCGCGTGTGGGACGGTAGCGATCCGCAGGGCTATGCGAAAGGGTTCGAGATCCGTGCGTAAGACGGATAACTGCGAAGGAACCAGGGCGTAATAAAAAGCACGGGGCGCATACCGAACCCGCCGGCCCGACACACGCCCCGCTACATGGAGACTTCCTTACGCCTCACTACCCGCTAGTGCGAAGCGATATACGACTTCACTGCCGGCAAACCCGGCTTTCCATCGATCGTCGTCACACCGACCAGCCACTGATCCAGCACTTGCGGATTCGCCTTGAGCCAGCCAAGCGCCGCCTGATTCGCGCCGGTCTTGTTCATGATCGGCACCATCACATGGTTTTCGATGGCCGTGGTGAACTGCAGATTCGACACCAGTTTCGCCGCATTCGGGCAGCGCGCGGCATAGTCCGGCGGCGTCGCCGTGAACACCTTCGCTTCACCGTAGTTCGGCCCGAACACATCGTCGCCACCGGCCAGATAATCGATCTTCATCTGCACATTCATCGGATGCGGTTCCCAGCCGAGGAACACGATCCATTGCTTCTCGCGGATTGCCCGGTTCACTTCGACCAGCATGCCCGCTTCGCTCGATTCGACCAGCTTGAACTTGCCGAGCCCGAACTGATTGCTGTCGATCATCTTCTTGATCAGCGCATTGCCGTCGTTGCCCGGTTCGATGCCGTAGACGTTGCCGTTGAGCTTGTCGGCATACTTCTGGATATCGGCGAAGGTCTTCAGGCCGCCGTTATACACATAGTCCGGCACCGCCAGCGTGTATTTCGCGCCGGTCAGATTCGGCGTCGCCAGCACCTTGATCGTGCCTGCCTTGACGAACGGCGTGATGATCGGGTCCATCGTAGGTGCCCAATAGCCGAGGAACACGTCGATCTGCTTGCTCTTGATCCCGGCAAAGGTGATCGGCACCGAGGCGATGGTCTTGGTTGGGTGGTAGCCCAGCCCTTCGAATACCGTGGAGGCCAGACCAGTGGTCGCCGCGATATCGGTCCAACCCACGTCGGCGAAACGCACGTCGCGGCATACGGCCGGATCGGCCGCATGGGCCATTGCGCTTGCCAGACCCAGTACACAGGCTGCGGCCATCGGCTTTCTGCTCATCTTCATTCTCTCTCCACGCTTGTTGTTGACTTAATTGGGTTGCCGACGCTCGACGCTTGGTGCATGGCCGAATTGCGCGCGGTACGCCTTGCTAAAATGACAGGGTGAGTGAAAACCGCACACTGTCGTGACGCGCGCGATCGACGCATCGGTCGTGCGCAGCAGATCGCGCGCGCGACGCAGACGCAGCGTCAGGTAGTAATGCGTCGGCGATACGCTGAGGTAGACCTTGAACATGCGCTGCAAATGGCGCTGCGAAAGCTGCACGAGACGCGCCAGCTCTTCGAGCGACAGCGGCTCTTCGATATTCGCTTCCATCAACCGCACCACTTCGATCAGCTCGGCGCGCGAAAACCCCACCCGCGCGTCGACCGGAATCGGCTGCGGATCGCCGGCGCCACGAATCCGCTCGAGAATGAATTGTTCGGATACCTGAGCAGCGAGGTTCTGTCCCAGGCGGCTTTCCACCAGATTCAGCATCAGATCGAGCGGTGCGGTGCCGCCCGTGCAGGTCAGGCGGTCACGATCGATGACAAATAGTTCGTCGGCAAAATGCACGCGCGGGAATTCCTTGTGCAGCGTCGACAGATCCTCCCAATGCACGGTGCAACGATAGTCGTCGAGCAGACCCGCCGACATCAGCGCATAGGCCCCGGTGCAGATACCACCCAGGGGCACGCCCTGCTCCGCCACATCGCCCAGCAAGGCCTTAACGTCCGAATCGACGACGCTGCGGATCTGCGTACCGCCACAGACGATCAGCACGTCGGGCATGCCGGCCTCTTCCACGGTTCGGGTCGGCTTGACCGTCATGCCATTGCTCGCCCGTGCGGGAACACCGTCAGGTGTGAGCACCGACCAGCGGTAATGCTGTGCGCGGCCGACATAGTTAGCCATACGCAGGACTTCGATCGCACTGGTGAACGCGATCATCGAAAAACTGGGCAGCGTCAGAAAACCGAAATGCGCAAGACTCGACAACGGCGCGTTGAGGCGGGCCGATTCAGTCGTAGCAGACGTCACGTCGTGCTCCATGATGCACATGGGTGAGTTTATCCATCGCGAAGGCCCGAAGGTCTTCGCGATGCCTGAGTTGCGTTTGAGTTTGTTTTACCTGGCTTGGCCGGGCTTGACTTGAGCGTGTCCGAATCAGCTTTGCACGGCTGGCTGGTCGCGCCGCACACGCATCACACTGCGTAGGCCTGCGAAACGCGGCACATTCGCCGCACCCGGCGAGCGGCCAAAGCTCTCGGTAATACGGTCCAGAATAATTGCCAGCAGCACGACCGACAGACCGCTTTCGAAGCCGAGTCCGATATCGAGGCGCTGGATACTCGCCAGCACGTCGTTACCGAGACCGCCTGCACCGACCATCGAGGCGATAATCACCATCGACAAGGCCATCATGATGGTCTGATTGACACCCTGCATGATCGACGGCAACGCGTTTGGAAATTGCACCTTGTAGAGCAGTTGCCACGGCGTGCAGCCGAAAGCCTGGCCCGCTTCAACAATCTCGCGGTTCACATGACGGATCCCGAGACTCGTCAAACGGACAGCGGGCGGCATCGCAAAGATCACCGTCGAGAGAATCCCGGGCACGCGCCCGAGGCCGAACAGCATCGCGGCCGGAATCAGGTAGACGAAGGCAGGCATGGTCTGCATCAGGTCGAGAATCGGCCGTACCACCATCGCCACATGCTTGTTCTTGGCGGTCCAGATGCCGAGCGGAATACCGAACAGCAAGCTGATCAAGGTCGACGATAGCGTCAATCCAAGCGTAATTACCGTTTCGTCCCAGAAGCCCGTCGCATAGATCAGCAATAGCGCGAGCGTCGTAAAGAACGCGAATCGCCAACCCACCCGCCACAGGCCGATGCCGATAAAGAACGCCATCAGCGCCCACATTGGAACGGCCTGCAGGCTATGCTCGATCAGCGCGGCGAAACTCTCGATGGCTTTGCCGATTGCATCGAACGTATTGGCGTCGTGGTCGAGCAGATAGTGAACGGAATCATCGACCCAGCGGCCGAGCGGGATGATCTCAGACATGAGAACCTCGATTGCGCGTAAGAATCTTCAGGACGGCTGCCTGATTGACGGAGCCGCAATAACGGTCTTCGTCGTCGACAACCGGCAGCGCGGTGGCGTTAGCACATACGCGCGAGACCACATGCTCCAATGACGCACCCAGCGAAATGCATTCGACCTTGCGCAGATCCGGCGCGACGTTGCCGATTGCATCGCGCGTGACGAAACCGCGAATGCGGCGTTCGCCATCGAGCACGAAAGCGTATTCGGCGCTGCCGTTCAATGAAGCCGCGACGCTCGATACATCCAGATTGCGCACCAGCGGCACGTCGTTGGTCTGCATCAGATCGCCAGCGGTCAGATAGCGGCTTGTATCCACGCCTTCGAAAAATGCCCGCACGTAATCGTCCGCCGGGTTGCTGATGATTTCCTGCGGCGTGCCGATCTGCACCACCCGGCCGCCTTCCATAATCGCAATGCGGTTGCCGATGCGTAGCGCTTCTTCGAGATCGTGTGAAACGAACATGATCGTGCGGCGCTGGTTCTTTTGCAGTTCCAGCAGCACGTTCTGCATTTCCTTGCGCTTGAGCGGATCGAGCGCGGAGAACGCTTCGTCCATGATCATCAGCGACGGATTGACGGCCAGCGCGCGCGCCAGACCCACCCGTTGCTGCATGCCGCCGGACAATTCGGCGGGCAGCTTCTGCGCGAAGGTGGCGAGGCCAACCTGTTCGAGCACGCCAAGCGCGCGCTTTTCGCGTTCCTTGCGGCCCACGCCGGCGACTTCGAGGCCGAACGCCGCATTCGAGAGCACCGTGCGTTGCGGCATGAGCGCAAAAGACTGGAACACCATGCTCATGTCGGTGCGGCGCAGCGAGGTCAACTCGGAGCGGCGCACGGCGGCGATATCGCGGCCATCGACCAGCACCTTGCCCGCCGTCGGCTCGACCAGGCGGTTGATCAGACGGATCAGCGTCGACTTGCCGGAACCCGACAGGCCCATCAACACGAAGATCTCGCCTTCCTGGACGTCGAAGGAGACGTTGTGAACGCCGACCACATGGCCGGTCTTCGCATGCACTTCGTCCTTCGTGGAGCCGCTGGCCAGCATATCGAGCGCCAGCTTGGGATTTGCTCCGAAAACCTTACATAAACCTTCGACCACGACCTTTGGGGAATTCATTGAATCCATCTCCTCGTGGTGCAGGCGCCGGCCCGCACTGTGTGCCTACATAGTTGCCAGAAAAAACCCCGACAGGCCGACTAATTGCGACAGACGCTTGCGCAAATACGACACGGGTAAAAAAGCACGGGCGTTAGCGGCAGGCTGGTGGCCTTGCTGGGTGGGCGTTTGAGGGGACGATGCGATGCGTCATGGATAAATGCCCATGTCGCGTTTTGGAAGATGGGTGGCGGAACGGGGATGCCGGGAGGGGTGGGTTGGATGCCACCCCGAACCCCGAATCCGGACGCCTAGCCATTCCCACCATGGAACAGCGTGAGCTTGTTCGAAACCGACGTAACGCCCGACACCGTATGCGCAACCTGTTCGGCCTGAGCGATCTGATCTCCCGTATCGACGCTGCCGGACAACGTCACGGCGCCGCTCCGGGCTCGCACAAACACGTTCGAGACATTAAAGCCCTGGGCTTTGGACAGTGCGCGGCGCACGGCCCGCGCTAGTGCCCGGTCAGCCTTGGTGGCGGCTTTTTTACCACTCGCCATGGACCCGTTGTCCATTCCCGCCATTGCATCGCTTGCCTGCGCATAAGCGGCCATCGGCATGGAGATCGCTACTGTCAGACATAACGCGCTCAAGATTCCGACTGTCTTCATGTTCTTCTCCTGTCTTTGCTGCCAGTTCGCGAGCTTAACCACCACAAAAACGGACGTAGAGAGCGGGCAAACTATTAGCGTTGCGCGGCCCCCAATGGGAGCGCCGCATGTCGTGCGACCGATTCGTCTGCCGCAATACCGAACAAATCGCAGCAACTTCCGGCTTAAGCCAGCGTGCGACGCGCCGACCTTACTCAATCTAATTCATCGGCTTACAAAGCGCAAAGCATTCAGCCACCCGCCGCATGACCGTTCGAAGCCACCGCAGGTTCAGCATCCTGACTCCACCCGCCCCCAAGCGAGCGGTACAACGCCACCGCGGCCAACGCATGTTCGCGCCTGGCCTGATTCAACGAATCGGAGTCCTGCAGATAGGTCTGCTGCGCCGACAACACATCGAGGAAGTCGGTCGCGCCGCCCTTGTACAACTGGTTCGCGAGCTTGAGCGACTGATCTGAAGCACCCAACGCGTCGGTCAGCTTTTGCGTCGACGCCGTCGTGCTCACCAGGTCGCTGCGGGTATCTTCCACTTCCCTGAGCGCCTGAAGCATCGTCTGATGCAGATTTAGTTGCGATTCGCGCATTTTTCTCTCGCTCTGCTGGATATCCGCCGTGATCCGCCCAGCGTTGAAGATCGGGCTGGTGGCGTTCAATGCCGCGCTGAACAGGTTATCGGTCAATGCCGGCATGCCGAGGTACGAAGCCGCCAGCAAACCATCGCTCAAATTCAGATTGAACTTCGGATAGCGCGCCGCCTTCGATACCCCCACCTCGGCTGCACGCTGCTCAACAGCCGCATAGGCAACGAGCACATCGGGACGACGCAGCAACGCTTCGGACGGCAACGTCGTCGGTGCCGCGCCTTCCGGATCGGGAATCGCGCCGGGGGTGGCAAGGACCAGTTTGTCCACCGATTCCGGCGTGCGGCCCGAATACACGGCAATCAGGCTCAACTCATGCTCGATGGTCGATTGAGCACGCGGAATCCGCGCCTGCAACTCGTCGAGTTGGTTCTGCGCCCGGGCGACATCGAGTTGCGTCGACAAGCCGTACTTCAGACGCTCCTGAGTCAGTTGCAAGGCTCGTTTCCGAATTACCTGGTTATCCTGCAGAATCTGCAATTCCTGCTGGGCCCAGCGCAGATCGACATAGGCCGATGCGGTATTGGCCGCGAGCGCAAGACGCAACGCATCCTCGGCATGCTTTTGCCCGACGAGTTGGGCCTGCGCGGCCAGCAGATCGAGCCGCTCGCCGCCGAACACGTCCGGCGACCAGTTCAGCGCCAGGCCGACACCGCCCTGCCGCACATAGCCGAGCGGCGGCGGCGTGTTGATACGGCTATCCGACGCAGTGGCCGTCGCGTCGAGTTCCGGCAGCAACACCGCGTGCTTTTGCGTGGTGATGGCTTGCGCCTGCTTGACGCGTTCCGCGGCGGCCTGCAGATCGAGGTTGCCGTTGAGCACGGAGTCCACCAGTTGGTCGAGCACCGGGTCGCCGAACTGCGACCACCAGGTCTTCGCATCTACCGCATCTTGCGGTGCGTCGACGCTCCAGTTGGCCGGCGCGACCGTTTTGACCGTGGCCGGCAAGTCCGTATGCGTGGCCGGCTGGACCGCACACGCGGCCACCGAAAGACAAGCCAGAATTTCTGCAATGAGCTTTTTCATGATTGGCCTCAATGTGCGTCCGGCGGCGGCGCACCGTTAGAGAAAGGTTTGGAAAACAGCAAACTGGCTATCGCGACGATGAAGCACAGCGACAACACATAGAAGGTGTCCGAGTACGTCAGCACCAAGGCTTCGCGCAACACCAGCGCATGCAGATTGGCGAGGCCGGACTGCGTCGTGTTGAGCACGTCGCCGGCCACAGATGACCAATGCGCGGTCTGCTCCGTGAGTACGGACTCGACTTCCGGACGGCCGACGGTGACGCTTTCGTTGAGCCGCAGATAGTGGAAGTTGAGGCGGTCGTTGAGCATGGTCGCGCTGACCGCAATGCCGATTGCACCACCCAGGTTACGCATCAGATTGAACAGTCCGCTGGCTGACTTCAGCCGCGATTGCGGCAGCGAGCCCAGCGCCATCGTGACAATCGGCGGCACCGCGAACTGCTGGCCAATGCCGCGCAGTGCCTGCGGCAACAGCAATTGCTGCCAGCCCCAATCGTGCGTCAACGGTACATACAGATAACAACCGAGGCCGAAGCAGATCAATCCGAACAGCAGCAACAGGCGCATGTCGACAAACCGTGCCACCGCCGCATAGACCCCCAGTGCGAGCAACTGGAACACGCCAACCGACAGCAACGCGATCCCGATCTGCAGCGAACTGAAGCCGCGAACCTGGGCGAGAAACTCAGGCGTGAGAAATACCGCCACAAAAATCCCGATTCCCGTGATGAACGACAGCAAGCTGCCGATGCCAAAATTTCTCACCACCAGCGCGCGCAGATCCACAATGGGTTCATCGGCGGTCAGCGCATGGACGAGGAAGAGAAAGCCGCAGATCGCCGAGATCCAAGTACAGGCAACGATGATGTGATCGCCGAACCAGTTCTTGCGCGGCCCTTCTTCCAGCACATACTCGAGGCAGCCGAGAAAGCCGCTCATCAACAGGATTCCCAGGTAATCGCCTTTTTTCAGCAGCGACAGATCGACCTTGTCGATATTCACATACTTTGGCACCAGCGCAGCCACCGCCACGCCCGGCACGACGTTCAGATAGAACAGCCAGTGCCACGACCACTGGTCGGTAATCCAGCCGCCGATCACGGGACCAATCGCAGGCGCCAGCGAGGCCAGCGCGCCGATCGTAGTGGAGGCAACGAGACGCTGCTTGCCTGGGAACAGCACGAAGGCCGTAGTGAACACCGTCGGAATCATCGCGGCGCCCATGGCGCCTTGCAGGCCGCGAAACAGGATCATCGAATTGATGTCCCACGCGATGCCACACAGCATGCTGGTCACGGTAAATCCGACGGCGGAGGCAACGAACAGCCAGCGCGTCGAGAACACTTTGGAGAGCCAGCCCGACATCGGGATCACGAGAATTTCCGCAATCAGATACGCCGTCTGTACCCATGACAACTCATCCTGACTCGCAGAAAGTCCGCCGCCGATATCCCGCAGTGAGGAAGCGACGATCTGGATATCCAGGGTTGCCATAAAAAATCCCAGGCACATGAGTGCGAATGCAAACACGCGTTGCCGCATGGGCTGGGACGCCGGATCGAGCATATGAGCGCTTGTCATGATGTCCGCCCTGTCCGCTCAGTGACCGCTCGACGCTTGCGAGCCGTCGGCAAGATGCACTTCGACGGTCGCCGACAAGCCCGGGCGCAACACGTTCTCCATTCCACGCGGCACAGTCAAGCGAATCCGTACCGGCACCCGCTGCACGATCTTCGTAAAGTTTCCGGTCGCGTTTTCAGGCGGCAGCACACTGAAGGTGGCGCCAGTGGCAGGCGCGAGGCTTTCGACATAGCCATGCAGCGGCAGGCTCGATGCGTCGAGCGCGACATCGGCCTTGTCGCCGATCTGCATCTTCTTCAGTTGGTCTTCCTTGAAGTTTGCGTCCACCCAGAGGTCCGTGGATGGCACCACGGTCAGCAGCGGCGCGCCGATATTGGCGAGCATGCCAACCCGCGCCGTGCGGTTGCCGATATAACCGTCGACCGGCGAGCGGATCGTTGTGTATTCAACATTCAGTTGTGCCACCCGCTGCGCGGCCAGCGCCGTGTTGACGCGTGCCTGCGCGTCGGCGATCTGCGCACCAAGCACATCCAGTTCGCGTTGCGCCGCAAGCACCGCAGCGCCGCTGCTCTGCACCGCGGCTTGCGCCTTGGAGAAATCGGCGTCGGCGCGCTCGACGATCTGGTTAGACACGGCATCGTCCTTGACCAGCTCACGGTAGCGCGTCTGGTCCTGCGCGCTGCGCGTCAATTCAGCCGACGAGGCCCGCACTTCTGCCTGATGCTGGTTGATCACTGCGGCCTGCAAGACCTGTTTCGCCTGCAACTCCGCTACCGCCGCACGCGCGCTATCCACCTCGGCGGTGGCCTGAGCAAGTTTCGCGTCGTAATCGCGCGCATCGAGCCGGATCAGCACCTGGTTCGCGGAAACGTGCTGGTTGTCCTGCACGAGGATGTCCGTGACGAAGCCGTTGACCTTCGGCGCCATTACCGTGACGTTGCCGCCGACGTAGGCGTCGTCGGTGGATTGCTCGAAGCGCAGGACGAAGAACCAGTAGCCCGCCGCCGCGGCAAGCACCACCGCCACCACGCCATAGGCGAGGCGCATCCACGGAATACGGCCTCCCTTGGCAGCGTCGGCGGATGGCTTGGGAACAACGGCAGCAGGAGTTGCACGACTCGACATGATTTCACCTGTGTATATGCACTACATTGAATGGAAAATTGCATTTATTGCGTGGGCCATCGGCCCAATTTTTCTTTAGGCTTTCGAAACGTCGCGGGTCAGACGGAACAATTCGCGTCGGAGCGTGGCAGCCTGCTGCGCTCCGAACTTGCGCTCAAACTCGTCCTGCGCTGCAAGCCAATGCGTCATTGCCTGATCGAGCTTGGCCTGGCCGTTTCGGGTTAGGGTCAACTGCAGACGCCGCGTACCGTGGCCGTCCGGTTCATCGGCGATCAGACCGTTTCGCAGCAAGGGCCTGAGCGCTCGCACCAGCGTGGTTCGATCCATCACCATCACCTGTGCCAGTTCGAGCATCGTCAGATTCACGCCATGCCGCAACGCCACGAGAATGCTGAACTGCGTCGGCGTGAGGTCTGCTTCGGACAAATGCCGCTCGTAAAGCTGGGAAATATGCCGGGCGGCCTGGCGAATCGCGAAGCAATCGTCGTTTTCGGGTGAACTAGTGTGCATACGCACAGATTAGAGACGCCGCGCTGCCAGATCAATCTCGCGGGTACATCTGATTGTTGCGGCGGCGACAAGAGTCAGCCTGACACCGGGCTGTAGCGGGACAGTTCAGCGCCAGAAGCATCGGCCAATGGCCGATGGCCCAATCATCAGATCTATTGTCTGCTCTTCAGATCGGGCGACGACGCCTCGGCAGCTGAGAGGTCCGCAAAGAACTCCGCGGCGTGCTCGACAAAGGCTTTGACCTTGGCCGGCAATAGCGCGCGCGTGTTGTACGCGATCCGTAGATCGACCGATGGGTCGACCACCTCGAATTCGTCGAGAAGGGTCACCAGTCTGCCGCTGGCCAGTTCGGACTGGGCCAGCGGAGCGGGCAGCACGCCAATGCCAAAGCCCTCCAGCACCATCTCACGATTGAACACGGCATTATTCGAAGCGATGTCGTACCTGAACGGGATCACCAGATCCTCCGCGCCGATCCGGAAGGTCAACTGGGGTTTGCGAAACTCCGGCGAGAGCGCCACAAACATGTGCCCGCTCAGCTCTGCCGGATGGGCGGGCCGCGAGTGCCGTTTCAGATACTCCGGCGTGGCAACGATGACGAAGGTCATGCGTTCGAGCAGGCGCGTCACGACTGTGTCGGTGCTCAACATGAAAGGCAGCACGATGCCGAGGTCATAGCCGTCCGCAACCAGATCGACCGGCCGCTCCGTCAGCGTCACGTGGAGACTCACTCTGGGATGCCTGCGCTTGAAGGTCGAGATCAGCGGCACGAGCCGGTTGACGGTAGCAGTGGTATGCGCGACGAGCCGCAGCACGCCGCTCGGCTCGCGCGTCTGCGCCGATGCATCGGCCTCGAGCGCTTCCAGATCGTCGAGTATCCGCGCGCAACCTTCATAGAAATGCTCCGCCGCCTCTGTGAGCGAGACCTGCCGCGTGGTTCGATTGAACAGACGGCTGCCAAGACGGCGCTCGAGTCCGGAAATGGAGCGTGACACGATCGGCGTCGTCAGGCCGAGCATATCTGCAGCGCGCGTAAAACTCCTTGCTTCGACAACTGCGCGGAAGACCCGCAGACTCTCCAGATAATCCATAGGACACCTCGTGGTGGGCTCGATGGCCGGCGGCTTGGCGGGTTGGGCCGAATGGCCTCGTTATCGACTGCGCGACTGAGCGTCCGGAGATTACCGCATAGTTGGGTCCGACGGGCAAGCTGACGAAAGGCTTGACTACATGGCCTCGCGTCAACCGGCTTCAGCCTTGTGCAATTGCTTCTGCAAGAACGTGACGACGTCGGCCAAAACCTCGGCATGCGTGGCTAGAGCGTCCCGTGAGGTATCCGCATAGCGTCGCACTTCGGTGAGGACACCGGCCCGAGTCAGCGCGGCCGCGTAGGTTTCGGCCTCCTCGCGCAACGAGTCATGCTGCGCGCTGGCGATCAGAGCGGGCGGCAGGCCGGCGAGCCGCCACGAATCCAGCGGTGCCGCATAAGGATGCAGCCGTTGCGTAGCGTTCGGCAGATACTCGCGATAGCAGCGCGCACACTCATAAAGATCGAGGGAGGTCTCGGCTTTCTTGTGATCAGTGACGCGCGTCATGCTCGGATCGAGCCGCGGCGCCAGCAACGCCTGGGCCGAAACGATGACCTCCGCGCGGTCGCGCGCGATGGCCGCTACGCAGGTGGCGAGATTGCCGCCCGCGTCATGGCCGGCAATGCCGATCCGTCGCGGATCGGCGCGTTGTCCACGAGCTTGGGATACCGCCCATTGCAACGCGCGATAGCCGTCTTCAGGGGCAGCGGGAAAGGGAAACTGCGGTGCCAGCGAATAGCCGACCGATACGACCCACGCGGGCGTAGCGCGAGCAATATGCCGCGCCGTGATGTCAGCATCGTCGAGGGTGCCGCCACAAAATGCGCCTCCGTGGAAATACAGGACCACGGGCAAGGTCGCGCCATTCGATCCGGGCCGGTAGCTCCGCAGTGTGATTGGCTGCGCATGCCCGGTGATGTGGACATCCTCGATACAAAGTCCAAGATCCAGCTTCGACACCATGTCTACTGTCGAGCGCGCTCGCGCCGTCCCCTTGTTGTGATGACACCTATTGTGGTGCTCAAGGGGCGCCGGATAAAGAGTTATACAACCGAAACACAATCTCGCCGCGACGAACAATCCGCTGCTCCAGCGGCGCCCCGCCCCTCATGCTGAAGCAGCCTGCTTAGGATTTCTACTTATGCGGCCAGCTCAGGCCGCCAATTTCACGCTACCCGCAGATACAGGCACAGCGGCAGGCGTACTGCGCCGGATTGCTGGCGCTTGCTCGGGCGCCGTAGTCGGCAGGCACCGCTGTTCGGCGTCTTCCTGACCGGAGAACAGCGGGCAGCGGCCAAACAATTCCGCCACCCAGTCGACGAACACCCGGACGGTGGGGGACAGATGGCGGTTATGCGGATAGACCGCCGAAATCGGCAGCGGCGACGGTTTCCATTGCGAGAGCACTTCGACCAGTTCGCCCGAACGCAAATGTGGCAACGCCATAAAGCGCGGCGCCTGCAGCAGACCAACGCCTTTCAGGCCGCTGGCGACATAGGCTTCGGCGTCGTTCACGGCAATATTGCCGCGCATCTTCACTTCGACGGTTTGATCGTCGACTCCGAAGGTCAAATCCACAACCCGCCCGGTGCGGCCCAGGAAGTAATTGACGGCAACGTGGCCCTGCAGGTCTTCGATCGTCTCCGGCGTGCCGTGTTGTTCCAGATAAAGCGGGCTTGCCACCGTCACGCGCTGGAAAACGCCAATACGCCGTGCGACCAGACTCGAGTCTTGCAAGGTGCCGATGCGGATCACGCAGTCCACGCCCTCCTGAATCAGGTCGACAGGTTTGTCGCCAAAGCCGACCATCAGCTCGATGTCCGGATAGCGCTCGTAAAACTCGTCGATCTTGGGCATCACCACCAGCTTGCCGAGCGCGCTCGGCATGTCGACCCGCAACCTGCCGCGCGGCGCCCGCTGCGCGTGGGACAAGGAGCTTTCGGTCTCCTCGATATCGGCCAGAATGCGCACGCAGCGCTCGTAGTAGGCGGCGCCATCCGGCGTGAGACTCAGGCGCCGCGTCGTGCGCTGCAACAGGCGCACCTTCAGATGGGCTTCGAGATTCTGGATGATCGTCGTGACTGAGGCGCGCGGCAGATCCAGCGTGTCCGCGGCGCGGGAAAAGCTGTTCGTCTCCACAACCCGCGTGAACACTTTCATTGCTTGCAGCCGGTCCATATCCAGATTCCCTTGAACTTTCAGGTCCGCCCGGGGGCCCGGGCAATATTTTTGTAGCTGGCGGCGGCCAGACTGCGTGACAGAAATGCGCAATTTTTCCGCAAACCAATACGACTGTCCGTATTAAAATGGAACCGTCCCACTATGTCAAGGATTCCCCTGGTCCCGACAGGGTCCCTATTTCCAGCGCACGGGCGCTGATGGCCGTTGACGCCCCAATATGGACGACCGTACAATTTCCTCACTATGCCCAGACCCTCACACCGCGGAAAGATCCTCGCCGAAGGCCTCAAGGTCGTCCATGAACACGGCTTTGCCGGCGCCAGCGTGCGCGATATCGTTCAGGCTGCGGGGGTGCCGCAAGGATCGTTCACGAACCACTTCGCCTCGAAGGAAGCGTTCGGCCTCGAGGTCCTCGAGCTGTACTTCGCCAACACGCGCCAGATTCTGCGCGACACGCTGCGCAACGACGCGCTCCCGCCGCTCAAGCGGCTCGGCGACTACATCGACTGGAGCATCTCCCGCATCTGCCTGAACCAGACGCGCAACGGTTGCCTGCTCGGCAACTTCGCACTCGAAGCGAGCGACCATAGCGACGCCATTCGGCATCGCGTGGTGGAGATTTTCGCGGAGCTGCAGCAGTGCTTCGAATACTGCCTAGCGTCGGCGGTCCGGGCGGGCGAGTTGCCCGCGGATTTCGATTGCAACGACGTCGCCGGCTTTATCGTCGCCTCGCTCCAAGGCTCGATTCTGCTCGCCAAGGCACAACGCAGCCCGCAGCCGGTGGTGCGTTTCAAGCATCTGCTGTTTTCGAAGATCCTGCGCTAAACGCGACGAGCGCGCGGGGGCAGCGGTTTCAGCGGCTCGCCTTGCTCCGTGCTCCGGCCTCGCCATCCTGCACTGCGCGACTGCGCCGCACATGGACGACTTCATCGAGGCCCGGTCTCGCTGCCCGCGAAGCAATCGATTGTTCAGACGGCCAGACAAGTGTCTTCAGGCCACACCTCTATATGTGCCGCGCGGAAATCCCTAGACTGCCAACATCCATAACAAGGAGGCGATCACATGGCAGATCTGGCATCTCCGTCGGCAAAAGCGTCGGGTACCTTCAAACTAGGCGGCGAACTCGAGATTCATCGATTGGGCTACGGCGCGATGCGCATCACGGGCCCCGGTATCTGGGGACCACCGGACGAACCATCCGAAGCGCTGCGCACGTTGCAGTCCCTACCCGAACTGGGCGTGAATTTCATCGATACGGCGGACTCGTATGGCCCCGATGTATCCGAACAGCTTATCCGCGAGGCGTTGCATCCTTACACGGATCTGCTGATTGCGACCAAAGCCGGGCTGCGTCGCAGCGGACCGGACCGCTGGAGTCCGGACGGCAATCCGGAGTATCTGCGGCAGAGGCTGCAGAAGAGCCTGCAAAACCTCGGCGTCGAGCAGATTGCGCTGTGGCAGTTGCATCGTGTAGATCCCAACGTGCCGCGCGACGAACAGTTCAACGCGGTCCGCTCGATGCAAGCCGAAGGGCTGATCCGCTTTGCCGGCTTGAGCGAGGTATCGGTCGACGACATTCAGGCTGCCTCGAAGTATTTCAAGGTCGCGACGGTGCAGAACCGCTACAACGTGGCCGATCGCGCCAGCGAGGACGTGCTCAGGTACTGCGAAGAACACGGCATCGGCTTCATCCCGTGGTATCCGCTCGCGGCCGGCAGTCTAACGCAAACGGGCTCGCCGCTGCAAAAGATCGCGGGTGAACGTGGCGTCAGCGCAGGCCAGATTGCACTCGCATGGCTGCTCAAGCGTAGTCCGGTGATTTTGCCGATACCGGGCACGTCGAAACGCACGCATCTGCGCGAGAACGTCGCCGCTGCGGCAATCACCCTGAGCGATCACGAGTTCGCGGCGCTCGAAGCATTGCGCTAAGCAAGCAACGAAGCTGACGTACCACAGGGAGCCGCGTGCCTCGTGGCTCCCTGACCACTTGCCTTAAGCGGCGCTCACTACACCATAGCGCGCGGCCGGCTGACTGCGGGACAGGTTCGGCCCCAGTGTGGCACGTGCCGATTCAAACGCAGCCCAGTCGGCCGCATCCGGCAACGAGGGAACCGTGGCGAACTCGCCCAGGTCCAGCCCGGCGAGCGCGGCGTCGACCAGATCGTCGGCGCTCATCACCATGCTCTGCGGCAGGTTTTCGACCGCGTGACCCGCGATGTCCCAGAACTCTGTGCGGATGGCGCCAGGCAGCACCGCGTGCACGCGGATCCCCTTCGCGGCCAGCTCATGGTGCAGCGATTGACTAAACGCCAGCACGAAAGCCTTGGTGCCGCCGTACACGCCATTCAGGATTTCCGGCGCGACGGCCACGATCGAGGCGATATTGATGATCGTGCCGGTTCCCCGCGCCACGAACGCCGGCACGATCGCATACGTCAGCCGCGTAAGCGCGGTGACATTCAACTCGATCATCCCTTCCATGGTGTCCACGTCCGAAACCAGCAGCGGACCGGCCCCGCCGATGCCGGCATTGTTCACCAGCATCGTGATGGTCGAATCGGTCCGCAGAATCTCCTCGATGCGACGCACGTCGGCCTTATTACCCAGGTCAGCGGCGACCACTTCGATCGAGCGGCCCGTCGCAGTAGTCAGACGGTCGGCCAACTGGTCGAGCCGTGCGCGGTTGCGCGCCACCAGAATCAGGTCATAGCCGCGGCGGGCGAGGCGATCCGCGTAAATCGCGCCGATTCCTGAAGAGGCACCGGTAATGACGGCTGTGCCCTTGTGCGTCGTGTTGTTCATGGTATTTCTCCTTGGGTCCGTGAGCGCCGACCGATGTCGGTCTGCATGGAAAGGAGATTAAGGGGATAATCGGATGTCTCCAATGTCATAGATGCCACCTTTTCGGCCATCGGCTGCAATACCCAAGGACATCATCATGTTACGTATCGGAATCGTGCTGTACGACGGCTTTCAGGTCATCAACCTGGCCATCACTACGGTCTTCGAATTTGCCAACATAACGGCCGGCAAACCTGTCTACGAGGTCGTCCTGCTCTCCGAGCACGGCGGGCCGGTGCGAACCTCGGCCGGCTTCGCGGTCGAGACCCAGCCGTTCGACGACAGCCGTTTCGAAACCGTGCTGGTGGTCGGCGATAACGAAGTGATCGAACCCGGGGCTGCCCTGATCGGCTTTCTGCAGCGCGCGGCGCAGACCGCGAGGCGCATCGGTTCCACCTGCACAGGGGCGTTCAATCTCGCGCAGGCCGGCTTGCTCGACGGCCGGCGCGCGACCACCCACTGGTTTTTCGCAGCGCGGCTGCGCCGTGAATACCCGGCTGTGAAGCTGGAGGAAGACCGCATCTTTATCATCGACGGGCCGGTATGGACGTCTGCAGGGATGACGGCGTGCATCGACCTGGCACTGGCACTCGTCGAAAAGGATGCGGGCGCCGAAATCGCGCGACTGGTGGCGAAGAAGCTCGTCGTCTATCACCGGCGGGCAGGCGGCCAGTCGCAATATTCAGCGCTGCTCGAACTGGAGCCGCGCTCGGACCGCATCCAGACCGCCCTCGCCTATGCGAAGCAGAATCTTCATACCGAGCTGTCGGTCGAGCAGCTTGCCGAAGCGGCCCATTTGAGTCCGCGGCAATTCAGCCGCGCGTTCCGGGCGGAGACGGGTCAATCGCCCGCGAAGGCGGTTGAGCATCTGCGCATCGAGGCTGCGCGTCTGATGCTCGAGTCGGGCCTGCATCCGATTGAAGTCGTCGCGCGCGATACCGGTTTCGGCGATCGCGAGCGGATGCGTCGTGCGTTCCTGCGCGCGTTCGGGCAGCCGCCGCAGGTGATACGGCAGGCTTCGCGGGGCGGCGAGGAGCGGGCGCGCGTTTAAGCGAAGGGTTGGGGGTTGTGCGCGGCCCTACTTACGACTGCGGTAACGCCACCACGAAAGGGCCACCCTGAAAGCGCTGCGCGGGATCATCGAAATCCTCGGTCGGCACCTGCACGGGAAACAGCTCGTCGAACTGCGCTGAACTGTCCTGCGGCCGGAAGCCGAGGAACGAGGCCTTGGTGTTATCCCACCACACCACCCGATTGTTCGACACGCCATAAACAATCGCGTGCCCCACGCGGTTCGTGAACAGCGAACACCGCACCAGTTCGCTAAAGTCGCGATAGCTCAGGTAGGTCACGAGCATGCGCGGATTCTTCGGTACTTCGAACGAAGAACCGATCCGCATGCAGACCGTCTCCAGGCCGAAGCGGTCGAAGTAATAGCGCGACAACGATTCGCCGAAGCACTTCGTCACACCGTAGAGACTGTCGGGACGCAAAGGCGCATCGGCATCGAGGACGGTCGTGGTCGGATGAAAACCGATCGCGTGATTGGAGCTCGCAAACAGCACGCGCTTCACGCCATGCTTTTGCGCCGCCGCGTACAGGTTGTACACGCCGCGAATATTCGCCTCCAGCAGATCGTCGAACGGCGCGTCGACGGAGATCCCGCCCAGGTGCACGACGGCGTCGACGCCTTCGAGCAGCGCATCCACGCCCGCGCGGTCGGCGAGATCCAGCACCACATGTTCTTCATGCGCGGCCGCTTCGCCAAGCGGCGTGATGTCCGACAGACGCACGACATCGGCCCATTGTGCGAGCGCGCTGCGCAACTGGCGGCCGAGATTGCCGGCCGCGCCGGTCAGCAAAATCCGTCGAAACGGCTTAGCCGTCGATTCCTGCTTGCTCATCCTTGCTGCTTCTCCATTCTGTTGCTGCCATCCGGCGCGCGGTGGCCGCGTGGTTGCGTTGCCTGTTTGCCGCGTTGTCCGACCGGCAGCTAACTGCTTTATGCACGCGCTGATCCGGCAACGGGCGGGACTGGATCGGCGACGCGTTGTTGCGGCTCGCCCGGTTCCTTCAAGACGAACCACACCACGACGGCCCCGACCAGATCAAAGCATGCGAGCGCGACAAACAGCGGGTCGTAACCGACCAGCGCCACCACCACACCCACCGCCAACGAAAACAGCGTGGCACCTGCATAACCTGCCATCCCGGTCAGACCCGTCGCCGTGGCCACATCGTTCTTGCCGAATACATCGGAGGCGAGTGTATAGAGCGCACCCGACAGCGTCTGGTGGGCAAACCCGCCAATGCAGAAGAGCGCAATCGCCACGTACGGGCTAGTTGCGAGGCCAATGCACGCCGGTCCAATCATGCAGAGCGAACCCGTGACGACCACCAGCTTGCGCGAGGTGATCAGCGAGGTCTTGAAGCGCTTCTGATACCAGGGCGCAAGATAGCCACCCAGCACGCAGCCAATGTCAGCCGCGAGGAACGGCAGCCACGCGAACATCGCGATTTCCTTCAGATTCATATGACGCACGCTCACCATGTAGAGCGGAATCCAGAAATTGAAGGTCTGCCATGCCGGTTCGGCCAGAAAACGCGGAATCGCAATGCCCCAGAATGCGCGGCGCTTGATAATGGCACGCCACGAAGGGCGGACGGCGGTATCCGTTTTATATTGCGCTTCCTGCCCGGCGAGGATGTAGTCGCGCTCGGTATCGGACAGGCGCGGCTGATCTTTCGGCGCGCGGTACAGCAGCAGCCACAGCATGCTCCAGATCAGCCCAAGCACGCCGATCGACACGAACGCCATGCGCCAGTTGCCATGCAGCACCCACCAGACCACCAGCGGCGGCGCGATCACTGCGCCGATTGACGATCCGATATTGAACCAGCCGGTTGCAATGGAACGCTCTTTAGCGGGAAACCATTCGGAGGTGGCTTTCAGGCCGGAGGGTATGCCGGCGGCTTCGGTCAGGCCCAGCATGCCGCGGAACACCGCGAGCGAAATCCAGCCGTTGGCCGCGCCGTGCAGCATGCACGCGCCGGACCATGCAATGGCAAAGAGCGCAAAGCCGATTTTGATGCCGACCACGTCGAGGATGTAGCCCGCAATCGGCTGCATCACCATGTAAGCGGCCTGGAACGAAGCGACGATATAGGAGTATTGCGCGGTCGAGATGCTCAGGAGCCGGTTCATTTCCGGGGCGGCGACCGCTAGCGAATTGCGCGCAATGTAGTTGACGATGAGACCCGACGTAACGAGTCCGATCATCCACCAGCGCATACCTCTAACCTTGCCCATTTGCTCCTCCAATATGCCGCCGTGTGCTGGCGTGCCGTGTCGTATGGTGCGCGCGGCGTTTTCCCGGCGTGGATCGTGCCGGGGCGAGAGTCGCCGTGACGAATCAGGTCTGCGGACGGAGATCCGAGCCGGATCGCACCATGGACGCCAAGATAATCAACCGGGGGAATAGTTGTCAAGCAACATTGAAGTAGAAGACATCTGGGGGCAATTCGAGCTATTGTATTTATGGAATTTTGGCTGAATTTAAGCGGTATTTCTCAGATATAGACGCACAACTGGACGCCTAGGCGTTTACCCGGAATGACATTTTGCCATACAACTTCCCTGCATGACGAATGCGGGCTTTCAGGCGAGGGCGCAAGTCTCCCTGCTGCGACCGGCGCAGGTTCGCCACGCGTCGCCCACGGGAAGCGTTGCGCGGAAGAAATCAGACCGACGGGGATAGCGGCGTCGCGAGGAAACGAGCCGCGCCGAGGTCACATCAGCCAATGACTCAATGCAGCGTGTTCTCGTCCAGCGGCAGAAGGAGCGCTGTCACGCTAACGTCTTGCTGCAGTTCGGGCCAGTAGAGCCGCTGCTTATCGATCGAAATCGCAAAACAATCCCGCTCCACCGGCGAAGCCGACGCCAGGGCAGGAAACTGGGTCAGAGGAAAGTGAGCCACCCGGCCGTCGGCCAGGTCCAGCACCATAAAGCGTGCATCGAAATGCACATCCACCGCAGCGCCTTTCATGACCGGCTCCTTGAGAGAGGCAAGCCATCCAAGCGTATCGCGCCGAAACCTGGCGTTCAAGCAGGAAAAAGCGGGTACGAGCACGGCGCAGGCGCTTGTGCTCCATATAGCAAAAACGCCCCGAAGGGCGTTTTTGTCTACAAGCCTCTCCCGTTTCCGGAAGACGCCCGTTTAGAAGTTGAAGTTGTCGATATTGCTGGAATCAAACGTAGTCGGCGGTCCAAGAATGATTTCGCCTTGCGGTCCGATCGTGCGCTTGCCGAGCTTACCGGCGTCGAACGACTCGCCTTCCTTGCCGGTAATCGTCCCCGACGACAGCGCCGCTGCCGCATAAGCCGCCAGATACCCCAGCTGATTCGGATCCCACAACTGGAATGCCTTCACAGTGCCATTCTTGACGAACGCACGCATCTGGTTCGGCGTACCCAGACCCGTCACATCCACCTTGCCCTTGCTCGAAGACGTCGAGATATAACGCGCTGCCGCTGCAATCCCCACGGTCGTCGGCGCAACGATCGCCTTCAGATTCGGGTAGGCCTGCAACAAGCCTTGGGTTTCGACAAACGACTTCTGGTCGTCGTCGTTGCCGTAGGCGATCTTCACGAGCTTGATCTTCGAGTATTCAGGCTTCTTCAGTTCCTCCTGCATCCACTTGATCCAGGTGTTCTGGTTGGTTGCATTCGGCGTCGCCGAGAGAATTGCAAACTCGCCCTCGCCGCCCATCAGCTTCGCCACCAGTTGAACCTGCCCACGGCCAATGCCTTCCGCGTTGGCCTGATTCACAAACAGTTGCCGCCCGTCCGGCGCCGTATCCGAATCGAAGGTCACGACCTTGATGCCCTGCGACATCGCCTTCTTCAGGTAGGGCACCACTGCGTTCGCGTCGTTGGCGGCAATCACGATCGCATCCTGGCGCTGCGTGATCAGCGTGTTGATGTATTGCACCTGCGACGATGCGCCTGCATCCGACGGCCCCACCACCTTGCCGACGCCGCCGAATTCCTTGATCGCGGCCATGCCGCCGTTATCGGCAATCACCTCATACGGGTTGTTGATCTGCTTCGGGATGAATGCAATCTTCAGGCCGCTTTTGATATCGGCTGCGCCCGCCGCGCAACTGATGCCCAAGAGGGCCGCGCAGAGCGCGACCGCTCCGGCCTGACGTAGGGGTTTGAACATGAAGTGTCTCCTGGCTGAATAGTCGGACGTTGAAGCGTCCGGGTTGTTGATATCAGGAACGGCACACCGTACGGCCTTCGTACGGCTATGAAGCGGTAGACTTAGCGATAAACCGCCGGTCGCGCATCCAGCGCCAGCGGGCCACCAGATTTGGAATCAGCACAGACGCGAGCAGCAGTACGCCGGTCACGATCGTGAGCGTTTCGCTCGAGACGTCATCGAGCGTCAGCGCATTTTTCAGCACGCCGATAATCAGCAGCGACAGCAACACGCCGATCATCGAGCCGCGTCCACCGAAAATACTCACGCCGCCGAACAGCACCGCCGCAATCACCGACAACTCGAAGCCTTCGCCGTTGTCGCCGCGTGCGCTGGTAAAGCGCAGCGTGTACACCACGCCGGCCAATGCGCTCATCACGCCCGACAAAACAAACAGACGCAAACGGATCTTCGCCACTTCGATGCCGGAGAACGTCGCGGCAGTGGGGTTGGCGCCGATCGCATAGAGACTGCGGCCAAACGCAGTAGCCTGCAGCAGCACCGTAAACACCACGGCGCCGACTATCACAATCACAAACGGCAACGGAATAAAGGTCGCGCCGAGATTGTCCATGCCGAAGGCCGTATAGCCCGCCGGAAAATCCGCGACGGCCTGATCGCCGAGCAGCACATACGCGAGTCCGCGAAACAGCGCGAGCGTGCCGATTGTGACGGCCAGCGAAGGCAGATTCAGCTTGACGATCACGAGGCCGTTCAAGAGCCCGGCCAATGCGCCGACAATCAGTACCAGCACGATCACCAGCGGCATTGGCAAGCCCATATGCCAGAGCACGCCCATCAGTGCACTCGATGCACCGAGCACCGACGCAACCGACAGATCGATTTCGGCGGCCACGATAATCAGCGTCATCGGCAAGGCCATCAGCGCGATCTCGGTCAGATCGGCGAGGACGTTGGTGATATTGGCACCGGTCAGAAACACCGGCGAGAGCACCCTGCCGAGCACCAGCGACAACACCAGCACGATGACAAGCAGGATTTCCCAGCGCAGCGGCGTCTCGCGCTTGCGGGTCAACAGCGCGGAATCGGGTTTAGCCATGATCGCGTTTCCTCATCATGCGTTTGGCGACAGAGCGGGCGAGCAAGGTGTCGGCTGCAATCGCAGCGACGATCAGCGCACCCTGAATGGCCTGCTCCCAAAACGGCGACACGCGCAGCACCACCAGCGCAATACTGATGACACCGAGCACCAGCGCGCCAAGCGTCGCGCCGAGAATCGTGCCGACACCACCGGTAATCGCCACGCTACCGACCACCGCTGCCGCGACCACCTGCAATTCGATGCCCTTCGCCGTGCTCGCGTCGACGGTGCCGAAGCGCGCCAGCCACAGTGCCCCGGCAAAGCCCGCAATCGCGCCGGACAACAGAAAGCCCGACATCACGCGGCGCTCGACATTGACCCCGGCGAGACGCGCGGCCTCCGGATTCGAGCCGATCGCATAGTGCTCACGGCCGGCGCGAAACTGCTTCAGATACATCGACAAGCCGACCAGCACCACAATCGCGATCACCGCGAGCGTCGGTACGCCGAGGATCACCCCCGTCGCGAGTCGCGAATACGCATCGGGCAAGCTGGTTGCGTTGATCTGTCCGCCGTGCACCCAGGCGTAGTCCGCGCCGCGGAAGATATAGAGCGTCGACAAGGTGGCGACCAGCGACGGCACGCGCCCCACAGCCACCAGCAACGCGTTGATGCCGCCCGCCACCAGACCGATCGCCAGCCCCGCCGCGAGCGCGACGATCACTGGCATATGCGGAAACGCGACATACAGGCTGCCGACCGCATAAGCGCTGACACCGACCGTCGAACCGACCGACAGGTCGATATGCCGCATCAGGATCACCACCGTCATGCCGGCGGTCAGCAAGCTGATGATCGACACATTCAGCAGCACGTCGCGCAGGTTCTGCATATTCAGAAACTGCGGTCTCGCGAGGCCCGTCCCTGCGATCAGCAGGATCAGCACGATAAACAGCGTGGTCTCACGGCTTTTCGCAATGGTCGCGACGAGGCCGCCGGATTTCGCGTTAGAGCTTCCGACGGAGGGAGGCTGCACCGGCGCCGGATGGGGATGAGTATGAGAATGGCGCATTATGCGGCGTGCCCTAGTGGGTTCACAGGCTGGCCGAGCGCGGCGCCCATGATGCGTTCTTCGTTTGCGTCGGCGCGCGAAATTTCGGCGCTGATACGTCCTTCGTGCATCACCAGCACGCGGTCGGCCATGCCGAGCACCTCGGGCAGTTCGCTCGAGATCATCAGCACCGCCATGCCGCCCGTGACCAGTTCGGCCAGCGCGCTATACACCTCGGCTTTGGCGCCGACGTCGATGCCGCGCGTCGGTTCGTCGATGATCAAGACCTTGGGATCGGTCGCCAGCCACTTGCCGAGCACGACCTTCTGCTGATTGCCGCCGGACAGCGTGCCGACCGGCGCGTTGGCATCGCCCGCCTTCAGCCGCAGCCGCGAGCCCCATTGCGCCGCAAGTTGTGTTTCGCTGCGCGTGGAGATGAGTCCGTGTTTGACGAGACGTCCGAGCACCGTCATCGATGCATTGCACGCGATGCTCAGCTCAAGCGCGAGCCCCTGCTGACGGCGGTCTTCCGGCACCAGCGCGAGCCCTGCCCGCACCGCCGCCGCGGGACGCCCGGTTGCGAGCGGCTTGCCGGCGATCCAGACTTCACCCGCATCGAGCGGATCAATACCGAAGATCGCCCGCGCCACTTCGCTGCGCCCGGCTCCCACCAGGCCCGCCAGCGCGACAATCTCGCCGGCGCGGACTTCGAATGAGATGTCCTTGAACACGCCAACACGCGTCAGGCCACGCACCGACAAGCGGACTTCGCCCGGCGTCACCTCGGCCTTCGGATAGAAGCTTTCCAGATCGCGCCCGACCATTTTGGCGACGATCGCGGCGGTTGTCAGATCCGCCGTGGGGGCATCGAACACCTTCGCACCGTCGCGCATGATGGTGACGTGCTGCGTCAGCGCAGACACTTCATCGAGACGATGGGTGATAAACAGGATCGCCACATCGCGCTCACGCAGCTTGCGGACGATGGCAAACAGCCGCTCCACTTCGGTCAAAGACAGCGCAGCAGTCGGCTCGTCCATGATCAGCACATTCGCGTTTAGCGAGAGCGCCTTGGCAATCTCAATCACCTGCTGGTCCGCAATGGACAGACCGCGCACCAGCTGGTCCGCCTGCAGATCGACGCCAAGCGATGCCAGCAGCCCATCCACCTCGCGGCGCATCGCGTCATACTGAATCCGCCCGATGCGGTCCACCGGCTGCCGTCCCATGAAGATGTTTTCGGCAATCGAAAGATCGAAGAACAACGTGGGTTCCTGGTAGATCACCGCAAGACCCGCGTCGCGTGCCTCGGCGGGCGTCGCAAAACGACGCGCCACGCCGTCGATCACGATCTCGCCGGTGTCGGGCTGATGGACGCCCGCCAGAATCTTCACGAGCGTGGATTTACCCGCGCCGTTCTCGCCGAGCAGCGCATGCACTTCGCCCGGCAATAGCTTGAGATCGCCGTCGGACAATGCGCGGACCCTGCCGAACGATTTGCTTGCGTGCCGCAGTTCAAGCCGGGGCGCAGCGGTTATCTGTTCCTGCACTACCTGTCTCCTCCATCGTGCGGCGTCGCAAACGCGCCGCGTTTCATCGGGGATGCCGTCCAGCTACGTTTCGTGCGTCAGATTCGATAGATGCGCTCCGCGTTCCGGCAAAACAGCGCGTCCTTCTCGCTCTCGCTGGCGTCCGCGACAATCGAAGCATAGGCGCGCCAGAGATCCTCATACGTTCCAAACAACCGGTCGACCGGGAAGTTCGAGGCGAACATCGCGCGCTCGACGCCGAATGTGTCGATCGTCTCAAGCACATAAGGCCGCAGGCTCTCGACCGACCACTTGTGATCGAACATCGCCAGCCCGCTGATTTTCACGGCCACGTTGGGGCAGCCGGCCAGTTGCCGCATGCCCTCACGCCACGCACGATATCCCGCCACGCTGTTGCGGTCCACGAACATGCCGGCGTGATTGACGATGAACTGCGTGTCGGCATGGGCGCGGGCCAGCGCAACCGCCTCTTCCATCTGCGACGGATAGAGTTGCAGATCGAACGACAGGTTATAGCGGCGCAGCAACGCAAAATTCTCGCGCCACACGGGATCGCGCATCAGATGACGTCCGATGTAGTCGAACAGCTTCGTTTCATGCACATTCAGGATCTGGCGAATGCCGCGCGTATTCGCAAACGCCGCGTGTGCTTCGAGCACCTGCTGGGCATTCGGCGCGGCCAGATCTGCGGCCGCAACGATGCCGTTCGGCATACCGCGCGAGCCCGCTTCGTTCGCCACGCCCTGCAACCAGCGCGTCTCTTCGACCGGATCGGCCGGATCGTGATTCGCCTCGACGTGCACCACTTTCAGAATCTCAATCCCGCCGGCTTCGCCCAACAGATTGGCAATCAGATAGTCGTGCTTCAGTTCGCGCGCGTCACCGACAAACGACACCCCCGGATTCTCGAGCCACGGGTAATGATGTGTCTTCAGATCCCACAAGTGAATATGCGGGTCGATAACTTGCATGGGGCTTGTCTCCTTGCATCAGCCTCAATCAATCACGTGACGCTTCGATGCGCTTTGCGTCATTCAACTCGGCACTTGCAGACGAAACACCGGCTCCAGCGCCTGTTGCAGGGGCGTGTGATCCGGAGCGGTCTGCATGATGTCGGCCATGTGATCCCACCATTTGCGCATGACGTCGAGTTCCGGCAAACGGTCCATATGATGATCGTCGGTGCGCGTCAGGATGGCAAAGAGGTGGTCGGTGCCGGCATCGAAGAAGATGCGGTAGTCGCGCACGCCGGCTTGACGCAGCGCATCAACCAGCTCGGGCCAAATCTCCAGGTGCCGGCGCTCGTATTCCTCGCGCATGCCGGGGTTGAGCACCATCCGGAAAGCGATTGTCTCCATTGCGACCTATCTCCAGTCCTGACTATTTATGTGTCGGAGCGCTTTCTCGGCGAAGCGCCTGATCGGACTATAATTCCTCGATCGATAGCCTCTCAATCCGTTGTTGGGATTGGGCGATCCAGAAACCGAATCGCACGGCCGCTGCCGCATCGACCGAACCGCTCCGCCAACCGCATCTTTCTTTCCCATGAGCCAGAACGCCGCCACCGTCGCCCTCGTCAACCGGCTCAAATTCAAGCATCTGGCGCTGCTCGTCGCGCTGGACGATGCCCGCAATCTCCACCAGGCCGCTGACGCCGTCAATGTCGCCCAACCCAGCGCATCCCGCATGCTGGGAGATATCGAAGAAGCGTTCGGCTTCCTGCTCTTCGAGCGCAACGCGCGCGGCATGACGCCCACGCCGCTCGGCGTCGTCACCCTCGCCTACGCGCGGCGCGCGCTGGCGGAGCTGACCCGCTTCGCCGAAGACCTCGACGTCAAACGCAAGGGCGGACACGGCCAGTTGACCGTGGGCGCCATCATGGGCGCCGCACCCGACCTGCTGGCCATGGCCGTCGCCACCTTGAAAACCGAGCGGCCGCTGCTCAATGTGCGCATCCTCGGCGAAACCAGCGATCAGGTGGTCCAGTTGCTGCACCGCCGCGAAGTGGATCTCGCGCTCGGCCGGCTCACCAACCCCTTGCAGCACAACGATTTCAGCTTCGAGCCGCTCGCGCGCGAGACCTTGCTGCTGGTGGTGCGCACGGCCCATCCGCTGGCGCAGCGCTCGTCCATTAGCTTGCGCGAGCTGATCGACTGGCCGTGGGTCGCGCAGCCGCTCACCAGTCCGGCGCGCGTGCTGTTCGAAGAAGAACTCGCCCGTGCAGGGCTCGCGACGCCGGTTAACCTGACCGAATGCGCGTCGATCTTCGCTACGCTGCAATTGCTCGAAAACTACGATGCTGTGGCGATGCTGCCCGAATCTGTGGTGCGCGACCATGTGCGCGGCAAACTGCTGGTGGCGCTGCCCGTCGAAATCGGCAAGAGTCTTGCCGGTTTCGGCATCCTCACGCGCAAGGAAGAACCGCTCGCCGAGCCGGCGCTGCATTTCATCGACCTGCTGCGCAACGTCTCGCTCAAGCTTGCCCGCGACGCTACCACCCAACCGCATGCTGCCGCCACTGGCGATGCCGTGCCGCTGCCCGCTCATTGATCGACTCACCGACCTGCGTGCGTTCACTGCAGGTTGACGAACAAGCCGCCGTCCACCAGCAAAGCCGCGCCCGTCACATAGCGGGCACGGTCTGAGGCGAGGAACACCACGCAGTCCGCGACATCCTCGGGACGCCCCAGGCGGCCTAACGGAATGCGCTTTTCGAAGTAGGCCTTCTTGGCTTCGTCGGCGAGATCCTCAGCGTTCAGGTCGGTCGCAATGGTGCCCGGCATCACCGAGTTGCAGCGAATCCCGTACGGCCCCAAAGCAACCGCGCACGACTGCATCAGCGAATGCACGCCGGCCTTGGTGGGCGTGTAATGCGTCTGCATGCCGCCGCCCACCAGCGCGCTAATTGAACTGGTGGCGACAATCGCACCGCCCGTCCCTTGTGCTTTCATCTGCTGTGCCGCCGCCTGAGTCACGAAGAAGGCGCCGTTCAGGTTGACCGCCACGGTCATCTCCAGCACCTCAGGCGGCATGTCGAGAAACGCATGAAACGGACAGATGCCCGCATTGCTCGCCAGTACGTCGACTTTGCCGAAGGCCTCGACCGTGCGCCTGACCAGTTCCGCACCGGTTTCGTGCACCGCGACGTTGCCTTCCACGGCAATGGCTCGACGGCCCAGCCCCTCGATTTCCGCCAGCACTTCTGCTACGGCCGAGCGGCGTCCATACGATGCGTCGTTATCGCCCCAGTAGTTGATCGCCACGTCGGCACCGTCGCGGGCGCAAGCCACGGCGATGGCCCTGCCAATACCGCGCGATCCGCCTGTCACGATCACTACCTTGTCCTTGAGCAGCACTTCTTTCTCCTTGATCGATTGAGCCGTCGCCCTCTTCTTCAGTCCGTCACCTCGGGACTGAGGTTCAACGCTCGCCGTTCAGCGCGCGCCGCTTAACGAGGATACGGCCGCACCAACGCACATTCCGGATTGAGTCGCACGCCGAAGCCCGGCGTGTCCGGCACCTTCATCCGACCGTTGACGGGCACCGGTTCATCGAGCAGCAACGGCGTGAACATCGGCACCACCTCATCGGCCTTCGGCGCCATCATCAGAAACTCCGCGAACGGCGAGTTGTGACGCGTGACGACGAAGTGATAGCTGTACACCGACGAGCCGTGCGGCACCACCATTACGTTGTGCGCATCGGCCAGCGCGGAAATCTTGATCAGCTCGGTAATGCCGCCGCACCAGCCCACATCCGGCTGGATCAGATCGCAGCAATTCATCTCCAGCAGCATGCGAAAGCCCCAGCGCGTCGCTTCGTGCTCGCCCGTCGAGACCATCATGCCGCGCGGCACGTTGCGGCGCAGTTCGGCGTAACCCCAGTAGTCATCCGGCGGCAGCGCTTCTTCGATCCATTTCAGGCCGTATTCATGCGCCGCTTGCGCGAGGCGCGTGGCATACGGCACGTCGAGACTCATCCAGCAGTCGTACATCAGCCAGAAGTCATCGCCGACGCGGCTGCGCATGTCGGCGAGGCGCTCGATGTTCTTCTTGAGCCCTTCCTCCCCTTCAGCCGGCCCGTGCTGCAAAGGCAGCTTGCCGCCGATAAAGCCCATCTCCTTGGCCAGATCGGGACGCGCGCCGGTTGCATAGAACACCAGTTCGTCGCGCACCGGGCCACCCAGCAGTTGATACACCGGCTCCTGACGAATCTTGGCGAGCAGATCCCACAGTGCGAGATCGACGCCGGAAATCGTATTCAGCACCACGCCCTTGCGGCCGTAATAGAGCGTGGAGAAGTACATCTGATCCCACATCTTCTCGATGTCGGTGACCAGTTGGCCTTCGAGGAAACGCGCCAGATGTTTCTCGACGATAAACGCGCCGATCTCGCCACCGGTCGTCACCGCGAAGCCGACGGTGCCGTCGCTCGCTTCGATCTCGACCACCAGCGTGCCCAGCACATTGATGCCGAACGACTGGCGGCTTTGCCGGTACTCCGGATAGCGCGCCATTGGCGTCGAAATGTGATCGTCGATCCAGTGACCGTCCGGCTGATCGTGATAATCCGCGCCGCCGCCACGGACGATAAAGGCACGCACGTGCTTGATAGTAGGCATGGCCATAAGAAAAGGCTCCGTTTTTAGTGCAGTAAAGCGCGGCCGTCGATGGTTGGCGGGCGCGGTGTATCAGTGGTGGATGAGTGGCGTAAGAGACTCGGCCGCCATGCCGTTCTCCCGGCGAAACAGCGTCCCGATCAGCAACGCCGCCAACAGGCTCGCCGCGCCGAGTACCAGCAAGCCCGCCGAGGTCGAAGCAAACGTGTGTTCCGCGGCGGTGCGCAGCGACGGCGCAATAAAGCCGCCCAGCCCGCCGAGCGAGTTGATCAGCGCGATGCCGCCCGCCGCCGCCGCGCCCGTCAGATAGCGCGTGGGGAACGTCCAGAACAGCGGTTGCGCGGCGATAAAGCCGCTTGCCGCGCAACAAAGTGCAGCGAGCCCAAGCAACGGACTCTGCGACAGGCCGGACGCGCCAATGCCAAGCCCGGCGAGCACCAGCAGCGCGACGGCCCAGCGGCGATGCCCGCCGGTGCGATCCGCGCGCCGCGGCACGATCCAGGTCACGGCGAGCGCACACAGCCACGGCAAGGCCGCGACGAGTCCGACACGCAGGCCTACGGTTGTGCCCAGCAACGCCGCGACCTGCTGCGGCAGATAGAAGATCACGCCGTATACGCTCATCTGGATCAGCAGATAGATCCCCGACAGCGCCAGCACGCGGCGATCGAGCAGCGCGGCAAGGAGATTGCGCGGCCCATGCGCCGAAGCATTGAGAGCGTCCGCGTCAAGGGCCCCGCGCAAGACGGCACGTTGCGCACTGTCGAGCCAGCGCGCGTCTTCGGGCCGGTTGTCCAGATACCAGAATGCCCACACGCCGACCGCTGTCGCCATGCCGCCTTCGATCAGGAACAGCCATTGCCAGCCGGCCAGGCCTGCTGCCCCTTGCAGCTCGAGCAACAGCCCCGAGAGCGGACTGCCGAAGATAAACGCGAGCGGCGCGCCGAAATAGAACACCCCGACAGCACGTGCTCGCGCCGACTGAGGGAACCAGTGTGTGAGGTAATAGATCACGCCCGGAAAGAACCCGGCTTCCGCGACGCCGAGCAGAAAGCGCAGCGTGTAAAACGCCGTGGGGGTGTGGGCGAAGCACATAGATGCCGACACCAGTCCCCACGTCACCATGATCCGGCACATCCACGCACGGGCGCCGACACGATGCAGCAACAGATTGCTTGGCACTTCGAACAATGCATAACCGATGAAGAACACCCCGGCGCCGAACGCGAACGCGGCATTCGACAAGCCGGTATCGTGCTGCAGCGCTTTTTGCGCGAAGCCGATATTGGCGCGATCGAGAAAGGCCAGCACATACATCAACAATAGAAACGGCAATAGCCGCCGCATCACCTTGCTGTTGATCGCCTCGAGGGAAGTGGGCGAATTCGGATTCACTGTGTCTCCTGTGTCGACCAGAGTTAGCGCTTTAACGCTTACTCTGGTCCCATGCAAAGCGGTCGACCAGAGTTAGCGCCCCCCCCCTACTCCGATCGCATGGCTGCTGGCCGGATCCGGTCGCACACAAAGGCGCGCTATCCTGCGCGTCCAATTTTGCCGCCTGCGTCGCTGTGCAGACGGCACCGCGTGGCATGACGCGTAAGCGTCAGTAAGTCGCGCGTCCGCCGGACAGATCGAACACCGAACCGGTGCTGAACGCGCAGTCTTCCGACGACAGCCACAGGATCAGCGAGGCCGCCTCTTCGGGCAACAGGAACCGATTCATGGGAATCTTCGAGAGCATGTAGTCGATATGCTGCTGCGACATCGAATCGAAGATTTCGGTCTTGGCAGCCGCCGGCGTGACGGCGTTGACGAGGATGTTCTTGGTGGCGAGTTCTTTGCCGAGCGATTTGGTGAGACCGATCAGACCGGCTTTCGACGCGCTGTAGTGCGACGCGTTCGGATTGCCCTCCTTGCCGGCCACCGACGCGATATTGACGATGCGGCCGTAGCCCTGCTTGAGCATCTGCGGCACGACTGCGCGGCAGGTCAGGTACGGGCCGATCAGGTTCACATCGATCACCCGGCGCCAGACGTCGGGCTCCAGTTCCCACGTCGTACCATTGCCGCCGGTGATGCCGGCGCAATTGACCAGCACGTCGATCGTGCCGTGGGCCGCGAGGGTTTGCGTGACCGCATTGGCCACCGAGGTTTCGTCCGTCAGTTCGACGATCGCCGACGACACCTTGCCCAATTCGGCCAGTTCGCTCTGGCTGCGCTCCAGGCGCGCCGCGTCGACATCCCAGAGGGCGACCGAGGCGCCCGAGTTCAGGGCGCGTTGCGCCACTGCATAGCCAATGCCGCGCGCACCGCCAGTAATGACGACAGTACGCCCCTCCAGATCGATTCGGTTCATTGCTTGTCTCGCTTCCGTGATCGGGTTCGTGCTGCGTCCCGGTATGGTTGTGTCGGTGTCAGCCAATATACGGCGCGGCCGATACCTGAACAATTCGAGTATAGGAAGGTGCGATAACAAAAGTGAATCGGGGCATGGCGCGAAGGGTTACGTCAGCGAACGCGACCGGCTTTCCTGCCTCACGAACGCCGTGCACTGCGGGCCGCTGCGCGCGCGGCAAGAATGCCACCCAATGCGCCACCGAGATGGCTTTGCCATGACATGCCAGGGTAAATCGGCATCAGGCCGAAGAGCATGGTCAGCCCGTAGCTGGCCGCCACGAACAGCGCCACCAGCAGCGCTAGAACGTGCCGTGTGTAGTAGCCACGTGCGACGAGGTACCCGGCGTAACCGAACACCAGGCCGCTCGCGCCGATGTGCACCGTGTAGGGCGCACCAATCAGCCAGGCGCACAGGCCCGCGCCCAGCATCGCACCGATTGTCGCCTGCCAGAAGTTCGCGATGCGCGGCCACATGCACAGCCAGCCCAGAATGAGCAGCCCGCCCGTGTTGGCTGCCAGGTGCATCATGCTTGCATGCAGCCACGGGGCAAACAAGATGCCCTGCAGCCCGCCGAGCGTGCGCGGCACCACCCCATGCCGGTTAAACTGCAGGAACGGCAGCGCGGCCGACAAAAGAAAGACCACCCACATGGAACCGACAAAGGCGGCGAGAAGGACAAAGCGATACTTGAGCTGCGCGAAGAGCGAGTCAGCGGTGGAAGCCGCGCGTGCGAGCCGTATCGAGTCTTGCGGCATTACCCGCAGCTCTGAACGCTAGCGTGAACTCTTGTGCGCGAAACGAGTGTGCTGTCGTGTCTCAACGACGAACTTCGGTAGCCTTGACTGCTGCGCCGCGCTCTTCGAAATACATCGGGTCGAGCGGTACCGTCACATCGAACATCGAGGCTTTGCGGCGGCCGCCGGCTCCCCAATAATCGACCTGCCCCCGCTGGCCGATGACAATGACTTCGCGGGCGCCACCTTCGAGATAGGCCATGATCCTCCTGTCGATGTCGTGCGTCCGGTCACTATCTAGCAGCACCTCGACACAAAGCTCTGGGACAAACGGCGCCGGGTCGTCGCGGTCAAAACTTTCCCACTTGTCACACGGCATCCATACGACATCCGGGACCCTGATGCCAAACGATGGGGTGGTAACTGCGACCGACATGGCCGCAAGGTGACCGATCTTTTCGGTCAGGTGGCAGTAGACATCTGTAAGCACTATCTGGCGCCTGGCTGACGGGGCGCGATTCACTATCGCCTCGCCGAGTTCGTCTAGTTCATATCTGTGGCGCCCCGTTGAGTCCGCCTCCGGAACAACGCGATGCCATGCGGCGAGGAGTTCGTAGCGGTCCAAAAGTGCTGGTGTGCCCATAGTCGTCTCGCAGGGAAGTCACGTAAGCGTAAACCCTCTGGCAATGACTTGACAATTGTTATGTATTTGCGCGCCGCACAATCGGGGCTATGCTAGTCACGATGTAGCAAGTGCGCTCTTGCATCGCGGGAACGGGGCTCATGCGGCTCCCCCTCCCCGCGCTACAAGCGGCTACAGTTCAATGCTCATCTGGTTTATGAGGCTTATTGTGCATCGCACCAAATGAACCGTTGTGAGCACGCAATGGGCACCTCATAATTTGATGGATTAGGATGTCAGGTCCGACAGGCGACGCGAAGGGGGCGTGGGCAGCCTTGGGATTAAGCCCCTCACCAGACGCCCTACCGGTTGACGACAGGAGGTCCAACATGAAACTTGACGACGCCACTTTCCGCCGATTGCGCCGTCTCGCTCCGGTTCTCGATGACGTACTCAATGCAGGAGAGGTCGAGCATGCATGCCAGGCCATGGATCTGGCATCGCTTGCTCAGTTATGCTCACAGATGGTAGATGCGTACCACGACCAGCACCCGCTCGAGCTTGCGCAAGCGCAAGCCGAGGCCGGTGAGTCGCAGTAGCACGGAGCTAAGACTTCACCCGGTTGCGCCCCGCCGACTTCGCCGCACCTCGCCGCCGTAGCGCGACCAGATCCACCGGACGTCTCACGACTGAGTCGATACACTCGGCCACCGCGGCCAGCACCTCGTCACCGGCGGCGTGGCCGTAGGTATCGTTAAAGCCCTTGAAGTAATCGACGTCGACGAACAGCACCCATGGCCACCGCCACCGCGGTCCCCGCGATGCCGGCGAGGTACGGATGGCTGCCTACCTTGTGCGTGATCGCCGCTCCGTACTTTGCGTCTGGCTTTGCGCCAGCGCCGACGCAGGGAAAGCACTCGATGCGTCACCCGTCCCCCTTCGTGGTGAATAGCGCAGTCGTTATATGGATTGGTCCATCTAACGCGCCGGAAGGTTCACCAGGCGAGGTATTCGACAGACGACAGGCAATTGTGGGCGTGGCCGGTTTTTCGGCATGGCTGACGGACACATTACAGCACCATGCCACGCGAACGCCACCGTTTGCCGCTAAAATCATGCAAGCTACCCCGGCGCGAGCATTCAGCAAGCGGCCACGTGCTCGGGCCGGCCAGCACCTGCCCAGACCAACCCAGGCCACCGCCCAGCGGGCCGCGCATCGCCGCCGGCCGCGATGCGTGTGTTGCCCCAGAGACGCCGGACCCAGCAAGGAACCATGTCGACGACCGGTTCGGATTTACCCAGCCTGCTCCCGGCCCTGCTGCCGCGGTTGTGGGCGTTCGCCTTGCGCATTTCGGGCGACCGGCACGATGCCGAAGACCTGGTGCAACGCGCCTGCGTGCGCGCGCTCGAACGCGCGCATCAGCTGCAGCCCGGCACCTCGGCATTGAGCTGGATGTTTGCCATCGTGCATTCCACCTGGATCAACGAGTTGCGCGCCCGTAGCCGGCGCAACCGCTCGAGCACGGAGTGGGATGACGACATGCTGGAAACCATCGCCGATCCGGCCATGCGTACCCCGGAGGAAAATGCCATCAATAACCAGATTGTCAGTGCCGTCGGCCGGCTACCTGAAGCACAGCGCCTCGTGATGCTGCTCGTGGCCGTCGAAGGACTCAGCTATGTCGAAGCCGCAGAGGTGCTCGAGGTGCCGATCGGCACCGTCATGAGCCGCCTGTCACGCGCACGCCAGACCATCGGCGCGCTGTTCGGGGTGCGCGACAGTCAAAGAACAAAAGTAGCAGTCGCTAGTAAGGACCCGGTCTCATGAAGATGGACTCTATCCTGCTGATGGCATACGTGGACGGCGAACTGTCCGCAGAGGAATGCCAGGAGGTCGAAAAGGAGATCGCCGTGTCGCCCGACGCCGCCGAATTCGTCGCCCAGTTGCAGACCGCACGCTTGCCGTATGCGGAAGCCTTCGCGCAGCAAAAATTGCCGCCCGTGCCAGACAGCCTGACCTCGGCGGTCGCGGCGATGGCGCGTGCCCATGAGCAACGCACAACCACGCCAGGGGCGAACGACGCCGCCGTCGCGCCCAACGCGTTCACTCCGCCCTCCGCGCCTGTGCGCTCACGACTGCGGATCGCGCCGCAATGGCTCGCGGTGGCGTTTGTGGCCGGCTTGTTCTGCTACGGCGTCGGCATGCGCTTCCTGCCGGGCGTCGGCGCGGGCTCGACCAGCATGCCCACGGCGACGCTGGCGGAGGCCAATCCGGATGCGTCGAGCTGGGTCGCAGCGGCCGCGGGCTATCAGCAACTTTATTCGCGCGATACCGTGGCGCAGGTGCCCGTCAATGCCGAAGTCACCGCGCTAACGGTCGACGAAATCCAGCATCAGGACGGCCTGAATGTGCGGATTCCCGATCTGAGTGCAGCGGGGCTGACCTTCAAGCGCGTGCAGCGATTGCGCTATGACGACAAGCCGCTGGTTCAGATCGTCTATCTGCCCCAGCAAGGCGGCCCGATCGCGCTATGCGTGATGAAGGAAGCCAAGCCTGACGCCGCGCTGGCCGAGCACCGCATCGACAGCATGAATGTCGTGACCTGGCGGCACGCCGATCTCAGCTATGCGCTGATCGGCAAACCTGAAGGAACGGATCTGTCGGCCCTGGCCAAACATATCTCCGATAACAACATGCAGACGCTATTCGGCGATGCGGGTACTTCGATGCTCGCGGCTAACTGAATGTAAGGTAACGGGCCGCGCGTGCGCAGACGTTTCGTTGCACACGCACGGCCACCGTGTGCCCCAGACGCGTTGCGGGCCAACCTCAGCCGCTCCCAGACACCCACGTAAAAAAGACCGTCACGTCACGGAATAAGCCGCCAACAGCAGGCGTTCAATAGGGTAACCAGCGACGCTGCACGCCGCCTCCAGGCTCGCGTGCGTCGAAGGTTATCTTCTTTCCATTCCACGAGACGTCTATGAAAATGAATCGAATGCTCACGGCTGTGGTGTTGTCGCTGAGTCTCGCGGCACCTGCGCTCGCGGTCGCCGACACGCTGAATCTGAAAGCCGATCTGCTCGCTTCCACCGAAGTGCCGCCCAAAACCAGCGATGGACATGGCGAACTGACGGGCAGCTACGACACGTCGTCGAAAGTGCTGCAATGGAAGGTCACCTATGCAGACCTCACTGGGCCGGCCAGCATGGCGCATTTTCATGGCCCGGCACCCGCCGGCAAGAACGCAGGGGTCGTGATTCCGATTCCGATGGACAAGCTGGCTAGCCCGATCGAAGGCCAGGCCACGCTCACCGCCGCGCAGGAAAGCGACCTGCTCGCCGGCAACTGGTATTTCAACGTGCATACCGCGAAGAATCCGGGCGGCGAAATTCGCGGCCAGGTCGAACAGGTCAAGTAGGCACCCCTCCGTTCTGCTCCCTGCGCAGTGCAACGGATCGACCCGCCGGTCAGTTGCACTGCGCGCTCTGCACACCCCACTCGCCCCTCTCGCAACAACCGCCGTACAGGATGCTCCTCGCTTGACACGTATATGCCTCGTCAGGTATATAAGAAATATGGAATCGACATTTGCCATCATCGCCGAGCCGAACCGCCGCGCCATCCTGAGTCTGCTTGCCTCCGCCGAGCGGTCCGTGGGCGATATCGAGGAGCAGTTAAGCCTGTCGCAACCCTCGGTTTCAAAACATCTGCGGGTCCTTCGCGAAGCCGGATTCGTGGAGTCGCGCGTCGATGCACAGCGGCGTCTCTATCGCATCAAACCCGAGCCGCTGATGGAGATCGACGCGTGGCTCGAGCCGTTCCGCCAATACTGGTCGGGGCACCTCGACGCCCTCGAACGCCATCTCGATCAGATGGATCCCGTACCGCAACGAAAGGGAAAGAAACGATGAGCAAGCGCGACGAATATATGCCGGGCCCTGCCGCCGGCGCCGAAGTCCGCAAGGACGGAGAAAAGTGGACACTCGTTCTGGTCCGCGAATTGCGCCATCCGCCGGAGAAAGTGTGGAAAGCATTGACCGACCCGGCCAGCCTGCGTGAATGGGCGCCGTTCGATGCTGACCGGAGTCTCGCTGCAGTCGGCCCCGTCAAGCTTTCGACGGTCGGAACGCCGGCGCCCCAGGTCTCGCAGACGCAGGTCACGCGCGCCGAGGCGCCGAGGCTGCTCGAGTACCGCTGGGGCGACAACGATATGCGATGGCAACTCGAGCCGCTCGGCGACGGCACGCGTCTTACGCTTTGGCACAACATCAATCGCGGCTTCATAGCCATGGGCGCAGCCGGCTGGCACATCTGCCTCGACGTGCTTGAACGCCTCGTTGCAGACGAACCCATCGGACGTATTGTCGGCGGCGAAGCGATGAAATTCGGCTGGCCGCGTTTGAACGACGAGTACACGAAGCAATTCGGACTCTGAGCCCTCAGGAGGACTACATGAGAAAAACGGATTCAATCGAGGAACAGTCAGCATCCGAGCTGATCGACCAACGGATCGCCGATCTCGCAGACTGGCGCGGGGCAACCTTGAGCAGGATGCGCGAACTCATCCAGGACGCGGACCCGGACGTCGTGGAGGAATGGAAGTGGAGGGGCACGCCGGTGTGGTCGCACGATGGGATCATCTGCACCGGCGAGTCCTACAAAGCGGTCGTGAAGTTGACCTTCGCCAAGGGCGCGTCGTTGAAGGATCCGTCAAAGCTCTTCAACTCGAGCCTCGACGGGAACACCAGGCGTGCGATCGACATCCACGAGGGCGAAGAGATCAACGCGGATAAGTTCAAGGCACTCATCCGTGCCGCCATCGCCCTTAATACATCCGCTGCGGCGGCAAAGCCGAAGCGGGCGAAAAAGGCGACATAGGCAATTGACGTGATGGACACAGCGCCGTCGATCACTCCATGACGATCTGTACCTTCACGTCCGTGGGCTTGCCGCTTGCCGCTTCTTCGAAGGCCTTAATGCCGTCCGCGAACGGGAACGTGCGTGAGATAAACGGCTTGATATCGAGCCGTCCCGACGCGATCAACTGGATGGCCCGCGGGAACATATTGGCGTAGCGGAACACCGACTCGATCCGCACTTCCTTGATCTGCACCGCAACAATATCGATAGGCACCGCGTTCTGCGGCATGCCGACGAGCACGAGGCAGCCACCGGGACACAGCAGATCGACAATGCCTTCGAATGCCTTCTCGTTCCCACTGGCTTCGAAGACGACATTCGCGCCCCACCCCTCGGTGAGTTCGGTGACGACATCCTTCGGTTTCCGGTCACGGATATTGACCGCCGTCACGCCCTGCACGCCGCCGATCAGTTCGAGCTTCTCGGGCACCCTATCGCACACGATCGCGCGGCTGCAGCCGCCGGCGAGCGCGGCCAGCGCACACATCATGCCAATCGTCCCCGCGCCCAGAATAACGGCCACGTCCCCCGGTTTTATCTTCGCCTTGGTGGCCGCCTGCATGCCAATGGCCAAAGGCTCGACAATCGCGCCCTCCGCGAAACTGACGTTGTCCGGCAGCTTGAAAGTAAACGCAGCGGGATGCACGACGAATGGCGTGAGGCAGCCATGCACGGGCGGCGTCGCCCAGAACCGCACGCTCGGGTCGAGGTTATACATGCCCTCGCGCGAGGCCCGCGATGCCATGTCCGGCACGCCGGGTTCCATGCAGACACGATCGCCCACCTTCAGGTGCGTCACCTCATCGCCGATCTGGATCACGGTACCGGCTGCTTCGTGGCCGAGCACCATCGGTTCATTGACGACGAATGGCCCAATACGGCCATGCTGATAATAGTGAATGTCGCTGCCGCAAATGCCCACCGTGTTGATGCGAATGCGCACATCGCGCGAACCGACAACTTGCGGCAAGGTAAACGGGCGCAAGCTGATACGACGCGCTTCTTCGAGAACCAGTGCTTCCATGATTGAAGCCCTCTGCTATGGGATAAAACGGAATGAAATCAGACGGCCTGAAAAGCGCCGTCTAGTGCAAGGCTTTCTTCCAACGCCAACCCCATAGTAATTCACCGCCCCGGGCTTCGCTTTTTATCTCACCGCGCCCATCGTGAGCCCCTGGACCAAAACTCGCGCTACGCGGACGACGGAAACGCCATACCACCTTCCGCCTCGCTCCAGCGCGCGACCCACTCGGGCAACGCCGGCGACGGCTGCGTGACGCCCGACAGTTGCAATAACTCGGCGGTCGTCACGACCCCGCCACTTCGCTTCAGAAACCGGGCTCGGACGACCGCCAACGCGACTTGCGCATCGTCGCGCACGAAACCTTGTTCGATGAAGATATGCTTTTCGTCCCAGCCGATCACGCGGGTCTCTACGTTATAGTGGTCGCCAAGCTCGAGCGAGCGGTGAAAACCTATCGTTTCCAGCGTGACGACGGGATACCAGCCTTTTGCCTTCAATTGCTTCCACAAGCCGCTACGCATCATCAGATCGACGCGCGCCGGATCGAGGACCGTCAAATAACGTCCGTTGTTCATATGGAGCAGTACGTCCAGGTCATTGACCCAGACGCGAAACGGCGTGACGCACGTATCGAGCACATGCAACCGGCTCCGGCGGCGGCTGGAGAGCAACAAAAGCAACAAACGAAGTAGCAGACTCATACGCAAACCCGGTGATGGGGACGCACCGCACGTGGCACGCAAACGTGCATGGTAGTCGCGCAGATGCGATCCAGGACGGATACGATGGGACAAGTCTGTAGAACACTAACTCGAAAAGGAACGACGTGCCGTAGCGAAGCTATACCCGACCAGCCAGCCACGCGTCTATTGCGACGGCTGAGCACCGTTGTTAGTGGGCTTGGGCAGCCGCCTGGAGAGGCTGCGCAGCGTCGCGCAGACGAGGCGAACGCGCGATTCGTAGTCCTGCGGGTCGCCGACCCGCAGCGACTGGTACTGGAGCAGCATCGGCTCTGCCCTTTTCCACCCATAGGCCCATTCGGTATCGAACTCGGCCGGAGCCGACAGCGAGCGCCTGAGTCGCTCCTTGTATTCCGCAACCTGCACGGCCGTATAGCCGCACAGGTCGCGCCCAAGGTGCGCACCACGGCCGGCCGATTGAATCCGGTCGGCGACTGCACCGGCATCTTCGTAAGCATTCGCCGTACACACATAACACGTAGCCAGGCACAGCGCGACGATGCCGCGACCTGTAGTGGTCATTGAGGACCTCCTTCAGCAATACGCCTGTCGCCGATGTGGCAAAAACACCGCCCTGTTTGCTTGCACGCTCACCCTCAGAACCGGTAGCCCACACCTGCAAATATCACATCGGTATCGCGGTCGTAACGCGTCACCACCCGGTTCCATTCGAGCCGCGCGTCCCAATGCTGGGTAAAGCGATACGAACCTGCAATCGTGACGAGCCCGGAGACTTTGCCAGCTCCCGGTCCCGGTGATTCGCTGTGCTCGTTTTCATTGATCGCGTAGTAGACGCCGGCGCCCACCGCCAGCGTGACCTTGTCGTTCAGGAACGCACGGGTTGCCCAGAGTTGGCTGGCACGCCGTCCCGGCGCGCCAGCTTGCTACTGCCTTCATGCAGATAGCCGAGCGTCACGTCGAGATATTTGGCAAGGCCACGCCGGTATTCGATGGCACCGCCCAGCGCCGACGGCGAACTCGTCGAGTTGACGATGGTTTTGCCCAGATACACGGCCACTTCGTTGTTCGTCACCTTCGTCGCGCTGCCGGCCGCCCAGTCGCGCGGACCCGGGGTGTCCGGTGCGTCAAGCTGATAGCCCACGCCGAACATTACGCTGGTCGCATCCGGTCCGCGCTGCACATGCACGCGATTGAGTTGCAACTGGGTAATCCAGCGGCTCGATGCGTAATACGCGGCGCGTACGCTGTAGACCACGCCCCAGCCGTGGGTATCGGAATAGCTTCCGCCCTGCCCGGCTGTGGTCGTGTCGAAGTAGCGGTAAGGCCCGACGCCTGCCTGCAGGACAAACTTAGGATTACCAACCGGAATGCGCCCCCATAGCTGAAGCAGCTGGCCGTCGCGATGATGGTCTGGGATATGTCCTTCGTTCAACCATGAGAAGCTGCCCGCAAAGTACTGCCCGAGCCCTTCCGGGTAATTGAAAGCCCAACTGTAGGTATTGGTGTCGCCTGCCCTCGAACCTCCGCCGAACAACGAAAACTCCTGGGCTTCCGCGCCCGGCGCGCCGAGCAATCCGCCTGCGACCAGCACCACGCCCAGCAAGGTATTGCACACCGGACGCGCTAAGGTTCCCCCCGCGCCGGTCTCCATTTGCCTTGGCACGTCTTCAGGCGAGTCCGCGAGGGCGGCACGAGCGTGCCGATACACCTGCTCGCGCGCCTCGCGTGCGAATTGCTGCTTTTCTATCAGCTTGAGCTTGCGGGTGCGGTCCGCGCCCAGCACCGCGTAATAGCGCTGGGCGTGCACGCGCTTGAAGCGCGCATAGAAGTCGGGCCCTGGCAGACCGGAGTCGGTACAGAGGAGCGCGCCATAGTCCGCAAGCTGCGGGTCGCAGATGGACGACGTCGCCTTCTCCAACGCCGCATAGCGCCTGTTCAGAGGAAGAGTGGGTGGAAAGATCGCGTGGAAGCTGCCGTACGGAACCAGCTTCCCGCGCCGCGCTGCCCGCAAGAGCAACTGGGCAATCCGCGCCTCGAGTTCGATGTCCATATTTAGTCCCTGTCATAACAGCGAGTGCGGGCAGGAACCGCTACAGCTCGCAGACAGGACCTAGCCGACGCGCTGCTTCCCTGCACCCGTTTGCCCTTCGATGTTCGTTACTTCACGTCCCGTGTCCGGCGCCGTCCGCCGGTGCCAAAGACGTTCAGCCGCCTGCCACGCCGGCGACGGGGTTCAGCCTTCACCTCGGGGCCGCAACGACCACGTACTGCACCGTTGGGCCGACATATTGGGGCTGGTACCAGTTCGGACCGCACTGCTCATACACCACGCCCGCGATCATGACGTTGTTGCAGCTCGGCGGCAGGGCCGCGACGGTCGTCCCTACCACGATCGCAGTCGTCACGCCCACGGCCACACCGACCGCCACAGGATCGACATACCATCCGTTGTCGTGGTGATGGTGGTCGTGATCGTCGTCATGGTGGCCATCGTCGTGATGGTCGTGATCGTCGTCGTGGTGCCCGTCGTCATGGTGGTCGCTGCCTCCGCTATCGTGGTGGTCGCTTCCGCCGCCGTTGCTGCTGCCGCCGTGCGAGTTCTGGCCGCCTCCGCCTCCACCACCGCCGCCGTTGCTACTGCCACCGTGC
>Ga0302220_10000247_pt1 | contig 48636 bp, 33 predicted proteins | sample II_Palsa_E1_3_FD_194572 | JGI IMG/M metagenome (GOLD analysis project Ga0302220, IMG submission 194572) | Peat permafrost microbial communities from Stordalen Mire near Abisko, Sweden - II_Palsa_E1_3 | ecosystem: Environmental > Terrestrial > Soil > Palsa > Peat permafrost | place: Sweden...
TCGGGAGAGCGCGCCGGGAAGCACATGCCGGCGCCGCCGAAGGGGTAACACCCGCAAACTCTCAGGCACCCAGGACCGACGCAGCCGGAAGTTCGCTTCCGATCTCTGGAGAGCGGCAGTAGTCCTATTAAACCAGGGCCGGCTGCCCACCGAAGGGGCGCACGCAGACTCTGCGTAATCTCTCAGGTACCGAGGACAGAGGGGTCAGAACCATCCACCGTTGGGCGAGATTCGCCTAACGCGTAGAGCGCTTGCTCGCGAATTCGCGGCTGGCGGTGGACGCTCATGATCTCTTTCGTTTTCGTGCAACCGAGGCCCCAATGACCGATCTTAAAAAAACCCCGCTCCACGCCACCCATCAGGCGCTTTCCGCTCGCATGGTCGACTTCGGCGGCTGGGACATGCCGGTCAATTATGGTTCGCAAATTGACGAGCATCACGCGGTGCGCACCGACGCCGGCATGTTCGACGTCTCGCATATGCGCACGGTCGATCTGCACGGTGCGCGCGTGCGCGATTTTCTGAAACTGGCCGTCGCCAACAACGTCGACAAGCTGCGCACCCCGGGTCGCGCGCTTTATTCGTGCATGCTCAATGCACAAGGCGGCGTGATCGACGACCTGATTATCTATTTTTTCACCGATGATTTTTTCCGCATCGTCATCAATGCGGGCACGGCCGACAAAGATATCGCCTGGCTTACCCAGCTGAATAATGAGCAGGGCTTCGGCGTGCAGATTACCCCGCGGACCGATTTTGCGATGATTGCGGTGCAAGGCCCCAACGCCCGGGCCAAAGCCTGGCAAGCGGTGCCCGCAGCACAAGCTGCGAGCGAGTCGCTTAAGCCGTTCAATGCGGCCGTGGTGACGGACACGCCATTCGGCGAATTGATGGTCGCGCGCACGGGTTATACCGGCGAAGATGGTTTTGAATTAGTGGTGCCGGCCCTTCATGCCGCAGCCTTGTGGCAAGCGCTGATTAAGGTTGGCGTCAAGCCGGCCGGCCTGGGCGCACGCGACACATTGCGCCTGGAAGCAGGCATGAATCTCTATGGCCAGGATATGGACGAAACCGTGTCGCCTCTGGACGCCGGTTTGGCCTGGACCGTCGATCTCGAAAGCGAGCGAGATTTTCTGGGTAAGTCGGCTTTGCAAACCCAGGGCCAGCGTGCCGCCTTTGTCGGCCTGATCCTGCGTCCGGCCGACGGCAAGCCCGGTGGCGTCTTGCGCGCGCACCAGAAAGTCATCACCGCGCATGGAGAAGGTGAAATCACGAGCGGCACCTTCTCGCCTTCGTTAAGCCTATCGATTGCTTTCGCACGCGTGCCGGCCGAGGTCCATGTCGGCGACACCGTACAGGTGCAAATCCGTGACAAGCAATTTCCCGCCAGCGTGGTGAAACTGCCCTTCGTGCGTCAAGGCAAGGCACTGGTCTCCTGAAGACGTCTGAGTCTGCCGCCCGCGCTTTGCGGATTTGGGAGACTCAGGCACACTAGCTTGGCCGTCGCTTCACGCACACTTGAAGCGCATCAAGCACACGAAATATCGATCTCTAACAGCATTGCACCACACCCAGACAAGGAGCCAACATGAGCATCCCAGCCGAACTGAAATACACCGAATCGCACGAATGGATCCGCACTGAAGCCGACGGCACGCTGACCATCGGCATTACCGAGCACGCTCAAGAAGCACTCGGCGATATCGTCTTCTTGGAACTACCGGAAGCGGGTCGTGCGGTGAAGGCCGGCGAAGCCATCGCCGTGGTCGAGTCAGTCAAGGCGGCATCCGATATTTATGCTCCGCTGACAGGCGAAATCATTGCCGCGAATAGCGCCCTGGCCGACGCGCCGGAGTCCGTCAATAGCGATGCCTATAGCGCATGGTTGTTCAAACTCAAACCGGCCGACGCATCGGCGCTCGGCCAGTTACTTAGCGCAGAAGGCTACGGCGCGCTGATCGGCGAGTAAGTCATCGCCAGCCAGTCGCCGACGCTGGGGCACTAGCGTGCGGCATGCGTCGTAATGCACCGCGCCGAGCGCGGTGCCGTATTCCAACCGATAACCGGCCACAGCATGTTTTGCTTGAAGCCAGTAGGACCTGACATGAAGCTCGATCACCCTGACCATCTTATGAATCGCCCATCCCTGGCCACGCTTGAGCGCCACGATGCGTTTATCGAACGCCACATCGGGCCGGATGCCGACGACCAGCACGCCATGTTGGCTGAGCTCGGCTACAGCTCGCGTGACGCATTGATGGCCGCGGTGATTCCAGCCGACATCCGCCGCACCGAAACGCTGCCGCTGGGCAGCTTCAGCGCGCCGCGCAGCGAAGCCGAAGCGCTCGCCACACTGCGCGCACTGGCCGACAAAAATCAGGTGTTCCGATCCTATATAGGTCAGGGTTATTACGACACCCATACGCCGGGCGTGATCCTGCGCAATGTCCTCGAAAACCCGGCTTGGTACACGGCTTACACACCGTATCAGCCCGAGATTTCCCAAGGCCGTCTTGAAGCCTTGCTGAACTTCCAGCAAATGATCACCGACATGACCGGCCTGGCCGTCTCGAACGCGTCGATGCTCGACGAATCGACCGCCGCCGCCGAAGCCATGACCTTGCTGTTGCGCGCCGGCAAATCGAAGTCGCAGGTGTTTTATGTGGCCGACGACGTGCTGCCGCAAACCATCGAAGTGATACGTACGCGCGCCGAACCGATCGGTGTCGAAGTCCGAGTGGGCCCCGCCGCCGATGCAGTCAAGGTCGCCGGCAGCACGGGCCTGTTCGGCGTGATGTTGCAATATCCGGGCGCCAACGGCGAGGTGCGCGATTACCGCGCACTGGCCGACAGCATCCACGCGGCAGGCGCGCACGTGATTGTCGCGGCCGACCTGCTGGCCTTGACCTTGCTGGCGGCTCCGGGCGAATGGGGCGCCGACGTCGCCGTCGGCAACACCCAACGTTTTGGCGTGCCCATGGGCTTTGGCGGCCCGCACGCCGGTTACCTGGCGGTGCGCGATGAATTCAAACGGCAAATGCCGGGACGTCTGGTCGGCGTGACCATCGATGCGCAAGGCAAACCCGCGCTGCGCCTCGCACTGCAAACCCGCGAACAACATATTCGCCGCGAGAAAGCGACCTCCAATATTTGTACAGCGCAGGCGCTGCTGGCCATTATGGCCAGCATGTACGCGGTGTATCACGGCCCGGCGGGCCTGCGCAATATCGCGCTGCGCGTGAATCGCCTGACGGCCATTTTGGCCGCAGGCTTGCGCGAAATCGGCTACACCGTCGTGAACGAAACGGCCTTCGACACGCTGACCATTGCCGCCGGCGAGCATACCGCTGCGCTGCATACGGCTTCGGCCTCGAAACGTCTCAATCTGCGTCACATCGATGCGATGCACGTGGGTATCTCGCTCGACGAGACAACGACTCGCGCCGACCTCAATGCCTTGTGGTCGCTATTTGCACAGGTCGCGGGCGTCGCGCAACTGCCGAGCCTCGAACGCCTCGACGCTGCCGTTGGCGAAATATTGCCGGCCGCGCTCGCACGCAGCACGCCATATCTGACGCATCCGGTATTCAACCGCTACCACTCCGAAACCGAAATGCTGCGCTATTTGCGCAGCCTGTCCGATAAAGACTTGGCATTGGATCGCACCATGATACCGCTGGGCTCGTGCACCATGAAGCTCAATGCAACCTCGGAAATGCTGCCGGTCACCTGGCCGGAATTTGCCGGCATTCATCCGTTCGCGCCCAATAGCCAGACCTTGGGTTACCGCGAAATGATAGCCCAGCTCGAAGCCATGCTGGTCGCCTGCACAGGCTATGCCGCCGTGTCGCTGCAGCCCAATGCCGGCTCGCAAGGCGAATACGCCGGCTTGCTGGTGATCCACGCCTATCACGCTTCGCGCGGCGAAGCCCACCGCAATATCTGTTTGATCCCGGCATCGGCGCACGGCACCAACCCGGCATCGGCGCATATGGCCGGTATGGAAGTGGTGGTCGTCAGTTGCGACAGCCAGGGCAACGTCGACCTCGAAGATCTCAAACTCAAGGCCGCGCAGCACGCTAATGATCTGGCCGCGATCATGATCACCTACCCGTCGACACACGGCGTGTTCGAAGCCCATATTCGCGAAATCTGCGATGTGGTGCACCAGCATGGCGGCCAGGTCTACGTTGACGGCGCCAATATGAACGCCATGGTCGGTTTGACCGCGCCGGGCCAATTCGGCGGCGACGTCTCGCACCTGAACCTGCACAAGACTTTCTGCATTCCGCACGGCGGCGGCGGCCCGGGTGTTGGCCCGGTTGCGGTCGGCGCGCATCTGGCTCAGTTCCTGCCCGGCCATCACTCGACCGGCTATCAACGTCACGAACACGGCATTAGCGCGGTATCGGGTGCGCCCTACGGCTCCGCCGCGATCCTGCCGATCTCGTGGATGTATATCGCGATGATGGGCGCGGCCGGCCTGACCGCCGCCACGGAAAACGCCATCCTGTCGGCCAATTATGTCGCTCACCGCCTGACGCCGCACTTCCCCGTGCTGTACACCGGCCCGGACGGTCTGGTCGCACATGAATGCATACTCGACTTGCGCCCGATCAAGGACAGCAGCGGCATCACGGTCGACGATGTGGCCAAACGACTGATGGATTATGGCTTCCATGCGCCGACCATGAGCTTCCCGGTACCCGGCACGCTGATGATCGAGCCAACCGAATCGGAATCGAAGGCGGAACTCGATCGCTTTATCGACGCCATGATCGCGATTCGCGAGGAAATTCGCGCCGTCGAAGAAGGTCGCGCCGATCGCGAAGACAATCCGCTCAAGCATGCGCCACACACGGCGGCCGTCGTCACCGCCAATCAATGGCCGCACGTCTATGCCCGCGAAACCGCGGCCTATCCGCTGGCCTCATTGCACGCGCATAAATACTGGCCGCCGGTCGGCCGGGCGGACAATGTCTACGGCGACCGCAATTTGTTCTGCTCATGCATCCCGATGAGCGATTACGCCTAATGGTTGACGGCGGCGCTCGTACCTGCGACCGCCGCCGAATGAAGTAACGAATGAAATACGCTGCGTGCGGCGTTCCGCGCAGCGCCCCTCTGTTGCCCTCAAGGAGCCTCAATGGCTGTCAGCGTTTTCGACCTGTTTAAAATCGGCATCGGCCCTTCCAGCTCACACACCGTCGGCCCCATGCGTGCCGGCCTGATGTTTGTGCAAGGTCTTGAGCGTGACGCGCTGCTGGCCGAAGTCGCCTCCGTACGGGTTGAACTGTATGGCTCGCTGGGCGCCACCGGCAAGGGGCACGGCACCGATCGCGGCATCTTGCTGGGCCTGATGGGGGACGCACCCGACAGCGTCGATCCGGCCACCATCGCGCCGCGCCTGGAACAGGTCGCGCAGAGTCAAAGCCTGCTGCTGCTGGGTGTACACGCGATCAAATATATCGCCAAGCAGCATATGTTGTTCTATCGCCAGGCTCTGTCCGAGCATCCCAATGCCATGAAACTGCATGCCTACGATGCTCAGGGCGAAGTATTGCGCAGCACCACCTATCTATCGGTTGGCGGTGGCTTTGTGGTCACCGCCGGGGCGGCCAATAGCACCGTGTTGAGCGCCCACGATCAACTGCCTTACCCGTTTCATAGCGGCCGCGAACTGCTCGCGATGTGCGCCGCGTCCGGCAAGTCGATTGCGCAACTGATGTGGGATAACGAACGCGTCTGGCATAGTGAAGAAACTATCCGTAGCGGCCTGTTGCGTATCTGGGATGTGATGCAAGCCTGCGTCAAGCGCGGTTGCGGTATCGACAATCCCGATGCCGATGGCGAGCTCGCCGGGCCCTTGCATATCAAACGGCGCGCGCCCGCGCTCTATCGTTCGCTGACACGCGCCGCCAGTCCGAGCGAGATCGAACATCCGAGCGACCCGCTCGCGGTGATCGACTGGATCAATGTGTTTGCGATTGCGGTCAATGAAGAAAACGCCGCGGGCGGGCGCGTCGTCACCGCGCCGACCAATGGCGCGGCCGGCATTATCCCTTCGGCACTGCACTACTACACCCGTTTTATGAGGGGAGCGACCGATCAGGGCGTGATCGATTTTCTGCTGACCGCGGGCGCGATCGGCATCTTGTATAAGCTCAATGCCTCGCTATCGGGCGCTGAAGTCGGCTGCCAGGGTGAAGTCGGTGTCGCCTGTTCGATGGCGGCCGGCGGCTTGGCCGCGGTGATGGGTGGCACGCCTTTGCAAGTCGAAAATGCCGCTGAAATCGGCATGGAGCATAACCTTGGGCTGACTTGCGATCCGGTCGGCGGACTGGTGCAAATTCCGTGCATCGAGCGCAACGCCATGGCCTCGGTCAAGGCCGTCAATGCCGCTCGCATGGCCATGAATGGCGACGGCAGCCACTATGTGTCGCTCGATTCGGTGATCAAGACCATGTGGGAAACCGGCGCCGATATGAAGACCAAATACAAGGAAACGTCGCGCGGCGGGCTCGCGGTGAATATCGTCGAATGCTGAACCGAGCTTAACCGCTCTCCGGAATGGCGGGGAATGGCGGGTAATGGTGTTTGCGCTGCTGCACGACTATCGCCGTGCAGCTGTCAGGGTGTGCGGCTCGATAAGCGCGGACTATATTCGACTCGCTCGATGCCATACAGCTTGTAGACATCGGTGCTGGTAAAGACATCCCTGCCGGCGCCCACTCCTTGTATCGTCACGACCACCTCGGGAATATGGTCGCCATCGATATCTTTTAATTCGGCTCGCAGCAGGCGGCCCGCACGCGCATGCACGATGCCGGCGACCAGTATGCCGTTGGCCAGGTTGGAATATAAGCGCACCGAATAGCTGCCCGAAGCTGAAGGCTCCGCGGACTCCTCAGCCACCACGACTGCGGCGCCATTGCCCAGTGGCAAGATATGCGATCCAGTCGAACTGGCCGCCGTCAAACCCGCACCGGGCGTATCCGGCGAGCTGATAAACGCCAGCCCGGAACTGCGCTCGTACAGACATAAAACGTGGCTGGTTTGCGTGCTGTCAGGTTGCCGCAAATCGCGACCTTCCATATTCAATACGTCATAGCCGACCGCCTCGTCAAAGCGCGCCGGCACACTGACGCGTATCGGCTCGCCCAGGCCCGCGGCCAACCAGCACGCTTTCTTGGCATTGCCATCGGTCAAGCTAAAGTGACTGCCGGCATTATTTCCCAATGTCGCGGCCAGAACCAAGGGGCAGGCCAGCAACACCGTAAGCGGTGCGGTGCGCGTCAATTGACGCGCGATACTCGACGAACGAATTTTCACAAACGGCTCAACCAATAAATAACAGGATGCACGGGAAAACCCGAGGGCTGATTCAGACTCAAGCCACTATCATAATCCACCTTAAAAAAATCAGCCCCCCACTCGCGCAAACGCCAGTGGGGGGCTGATGGAGAAAGTTGACTGAAGTCGATGCGTATCGCTTCAGTCAGACATCCTGTCGATACCGCTTAACGGCCACCGATGGTTTGCAAGGTGGTCCATTTTCCGTCGACCACTTTATACACGGTGATACCGCCGTTTTTCAGATCGCCGTGATCGTCATAAGCGAGGGCCTTGCTGGTCACGCCAGGCATCGAGGTGCTGGCCAACACAGGCAGGTATTTCGCCGGATCGGTCGAATTAGCTTTCTTCATTGCCTCGAACATGGCCATTGCGCCGTCATACGCATACGGCGAATAGGTTTCGACCGGCGTACCGAAGCGCTTGGTGTATTCCGCCTCATACTTCTTGCCGCCAGGCATCTGGTCCAGCGGCAAACCTGCCAGCGAAACCACCGTGCCGTCCGCAGCCGTGCCGGCAATCTTCAGGAAGGTATCCGATTTGACCATTTCGCCGGCCATCAAGGTTTCCTTCATGCCCAGTTCATGCATTTGCTTGACCATCGGTGCGGCTTGCGCGTCGGCCCCGCCGAAGAATATCGCTTGGGCGCCCGAAGCCTTCAACTTGGTCAGGACAGCCTTGAAATCGACGGCCTTATCGCTGGTGAACTCGCGGTCGACGATGGTCGCGCCGGCAGCTTTAGCGGCTTTCTCGAACTGATCGGCCAAGCCTTGTCCGTAAGCGGTGCGGTCGTCAACGATAGCGATCTTGGTGAATTTCAGGCCCGTCACTGCATAGCCGCCGATCACAGCGCCTTGTTGCGTATCCGAGGTCATCATGCGGAAAGCGCTTTTGAAGCCTTGTTGCGTGTATTCCGGCGCCGTTGCCATGGCGATTTCAGGAATACCGGCTTGAGCGTAGATGCGCGATGCCGGGATCGTCGTACCCGAATTGAAATGGCCCAGCATACCTTTCACGCCGTCGTCGACCAACTTCTGGGCAACCGTGGTGCCCGTGCGCGGGTCGGCCTGATCGTCTTGTGCGTCAAGCACGATCTGCACCGGCTTGCCGTCGATCACCGGCTTGGTGGCGTTAAAGTCTTCCACCGCGAGCGTGATGCCGTTCTTGAAGTCGGCGCCATAGTGCGCTTGCGCTCCCGTCAGCGGGCCGGCAAAGCCGACTTTGACCGATTCTTGCGCTTGCGCGGCATTCGCCCATACCAGTGCCAGCGCGCTAACCAACATTGCACCAGCCAATCGTTTCGTCGTTTGTTCCATGCCATCTCTCCTTGAACGGATTATTTGAATGGAGCTGTGCAGGGATCGCCTTGCCCGCTCCAGTTTTTGAAACGCAGTTCCGAGGGTCGCTCAGCCTATCGTCATCAAACTTGCATTGCCGCCTGCAGCGGCTGTATTCACACTTACGGAACGCTCGGTCAGCAAGCGTTCAAGTGCGTAGTCATCCGTATCAGCTTCCAGCGCCCCGGCCGCCACACCTTGCACGGTCAGAATCGGCCCCGGACGCTTGGCAATCCGACGGGTCAGTGCGTGCAGCTCATCGCTATCGCCCTCAAACAACACGGTATCGAAAGCGCCACTCTCATCCTTCTGAGCCTGAGCATGTTGCCGCAAACCCGCCGGCAATGCCGCAACCAATTCCGCGCCTACCGAGGTACTGAAGATCGCTTTGTTGCCGGTCGCCAAAGCTGCGGCGAACTGCGCACGCGCGCCGCCTTGTGTCGAAGCCACGCAGAGTACCGCGCCTCGGCATCCAAGCGAATAGGTGTTTCTCTCTCCGGTAGGACCCGGAAGCACTGCCGTCGCTCCGGCCAGCACACCACCCAGGTAGCGCTCGCAACGCGCGGCAGAAGCGCTGTCGCATGCTTGCAAATACCAATCGCGGCAGGCTGTCAGGTTAGCCACAGGATGATTCTGCGCCGCGTCGCCGGAAGGCCGGTCGCTGATCAAGACACTGGCGAGCAAGGCCGGCACGCCGCCCGGACGCATGGCCAGCAAGCGCTGCAGATAGAGCGGGCCGCCCGCCTTGGGACCGGTGCCCGACAAACCTTCACCGCCGAATGGCTGGACCCCAACCACGGCGCCAACCACGTTGCGGTTCACATAAATATTGCCCACATGCGCACGCTCGATAACATAGGCAATGGTTTCGTCGATGCGAGTGTGAACCCCAAGCGTCAAACCGTAACCGGTTTTCTTGATAGCGGTCAGCAATTGGTCGAGCGCATTGCGACGATAACGCACCACATGCAGCACCGGGCCAAACACTTCGCGTTCCAATTCATCGATGCTGTCCAGCTCGATTAAGGTCGGCGCCACAAACGTGCCATGGCGGCTGGCCTGCGGCAAGTCGAGCTGAAATACCGGGTGCCCCTTGGCGCGCATGGCTGCGATATGACCGTCGATACCACGCTTGGCATCCGCGTCGATCACCGGGCCGACATCGACCGACAGACGATCGGGGTTGCCGATAGTCAGCTCCTGCATGGCGCCTTTCAACATCTTCAGGACGCGCTCGGCGACATCTTCTTGCAAGCACAACACGCGCAGTGCCGAGCACCGCTGGCCGGCCGAATCGAAGGCCGAGTTCAGCACATCACCGACCACCTGTTCGGCCAGAGCCGAGGAGTCGACAATCATCGCGTTCTGGCCGCCGGTTTCAGCGATCAAGGGGATAGTCTTGCCCTGCGGGTCAAGGCGCTCGGCCAGGGTGGAGGCGATCAGACGCGCCACTTCGGTCGAGCCCGTAAACATCACGCCGCGTGTGCGGGCATCGGCCACCAAGGTGGCGCCCACCACTTCGCCGCTGCCGGGCAGCAACTGCACTGCACCGGCCGGCACGCCGGCTTCGCGCAAAATACGCACCGCTTGTGCTGCGATCAACGGAGTCTGTTCGGCCGGTTTGGCCAGCACCGTATTACCTGCTGCCAGCGCGGCCGCCACCTGCCCCATGAAAATCGCCAAGGGGAAATTCCACGGACTGATACACACGACCGGTCCGAGCGGACGGTGGGTGTCGTTTGAAAACTCGACGCGAATTTGGGTCGCGTAATACCGCAGAAAATCGACGGCCTCGCGGATTTCCGCCACGGCATTCGGCAATGATTTACCGGCTTCTCGCACTACCAAACCCATCAATGTCGGCATTTGCGCTTCAAGCAAATCAGCAGCTCGGGTCAGGCAGTCAGCGCGTGCGTCGATTGGCGTAGCTTGCCAGATCGGCGCGGCGGCGACCGCATACTGCAAGGCGGCCGAGACCTGGGCGTGACTGGCTTCAAGCACCGTACCCACCACATCGCGGGCATCGGACGGATTGCGCACTTCGCGCGCCACACCGACCTGCACCTCGCTATCGGCAAGCATCGGCACCGCGGTCCACGCGGTGTTGGCACTAGCCAGCAGCGCCGACGACAGGGACGCAAGTCGATGTTCGTTCGACAGATCCAAGCCCATCGAATTGGCACGCTCGGCGCCATACAACTGGCGCGGCAGCGGAATTTTCGAGTGCGGCGCGCCCAGCGGCATAATCTTGCCTGCGGCGTCTACCGGGTCGATCAACAGGTCCTTGATGGCAATCGCTTCGTCGGCGATCTGATTGACAAAGGAGGTGTTCGCACCGTTTTCGAGCAGACGGCGTACCAGATAGGCCAGCAAGGTTTCATGCGTGCCGACGGGCGCATAGACTCGACAGGGTCGATTCAATTTGTCGCGTCCGGTGACTTCTTCGTACAGCGGCTCGCCCATGCCGTGCAGGCATTGGAATTCATATTGGCCGGGGTAATAATTGTGGCCGGCCAGATGATAAATCGTCGCCAGCGTTTGGGCATTGTGCGTGGCGAATTGCGGATAAACGGCGTCGGGCGAGGCCAGCAGTTTTTTGGCGCATGCCAGATAGGACACGTCGGTGTAGATCTTGCGCGTGTAGACCGGATAACCTTCCAGACCGTCGATTTGAGCGCGTTTGATTTCGCTGTCCCAATACGCGCCCTTGACCAGACGTATCATCAAGCGATGGCGGCTGCGGCGCGCCAGATCGATCAGGTAATCGATCACAAACGGGCAGCGCTTCTGATAAGCCTGCACCACAAAGCCAATGCCGTTCCAGCCCGCCAGTTCGGCGTCGAAGCACAGCGATTCAAGCAGATCCAACGACAACTCAAGACGATCGGCTTCTTCGGCGTCGATATTCAAGCCGATATCGTAGCGACGCGCTAACAAGGCTAAGGCACGCACGCGCGGCAACAATTCGCTTAATGCGCGCTCCTGTTGCGAGCGCGAGTAACGCGGATGCAGGGCCGACAGCTTGATCGAAATCCCGGGACCTTCGTAAATACCGCGACCGCCGGCGGCTTTGCCGATGGCGTGAATGGCTTGCTCGTAGGAAGCGTAATAGTACTGTGCGTCCTCTTCCGTGGTCGCGGCTTCGCCGAGCATGTCGTATGAATAACGGAAACCGCGCGCTTCGAATTTGCGACTATTGGCCAGCGCTTCGGAAATCGTTTCGCCACTGACAAATTGTTCGCCCATCAAGCGCATCGCCATATCGACGCCCTTGCGTATCAGCGGCTCGCCGCCGCGCCCGATCAGGCGCGTCAAGGCCGATGACAAACCGGCTTCGCTATTGGTCGCCACCAGCCGGCCGGTGATCATCAGACCCCAGGTCGCCGCATTGACAAACAAGGAAGAACCGCTGCCCAGATGCGAACGCCAATCGCCCTTGCTCACTTTGTCGCGGATCAAGGCATCGCGTGTCGCGCGATCGGGAATCCGCAGCAGTGCTTCGGCCAGGCACATCAATGCCACACCTTCCTGACTGGACAGGGAGAATTCGTGAATCAGCCCTTCCACGCCGCCACCCGTGCCTTTTGCACGCAATGCTTCAACCAAGTGAGTGGCTAGCGCATAAGCATCGGCTGCCTGACCGGCGGGCAAGCGCGCCTGGCCGATCAAAAACGGCACGCACTCGGGCTCGGGCCGACGATAAGCCGCGGTAATCGCCGCACGCAACACCGATTGGGGCTGAACGTTCTGGGCAAATTCAAGGAAAGGGTGCGCAGCGCCTTCTTCGCCGACATCGCCGACATCTTGCAACTCGCTGATTTCGGCATTGATCTGTGCCGCGCTCAATTCCGGCGGCAGTTGACCGCGTTCTATTTTTTCAAGATAAGCGAAAATTGCTTGCTTGATCAGCCAGTGCGGCGTGCGCTCAATACGTTGAGCGGCATCCTTGAGACGGGCGCGGAGCAGATCGTCGACCTTAACGCCAAGAGTAGTGTTCGCCATGATTCCTTTGTGTCGCTTAAAGCCATCAACAGAAGACTAAATTTCACGGATCGTACTGCACCCATTAAAAAGGTGCAACCCTATATAAAATCGGGTTGCACCCAATCAATCCATTGAATACAAAGGTATTTTTGCCATTTCTCGATTTTTTTATCAGACTAAAAGACGATAGTGGTTTTCCCTGAGCACGGGGTCAGATTCACTACCGCAGCGTGTTTTCGGGTGCGAACTGTGGTCCGGGGCCGACGTGAAGCGAAGTTTTTATCGAAATTTCTTTCTTCTGCGGTTTTAAACAAATATAACGATGTAATAGGGCAAACCTTTCAATACTGTAAGACATCGCCATGGTGGGGACATCCCTCCAAGCGGGCAAGCAGGCATGTGTTGCTGCACATGATGGCGTCACGAATACAAGCAACAGTTACGCAACTTCTGACCGTTCGATTCACGCAGCGAGGACAAAAATGAGCAGCCGATTTTTCCGCTCCATCAAGTTCAAAATATCCCTCGCCTTTGCCCTATGTATCGCGATCATGTTCGCCTTGGGCGGCGCCGGCATCTATAGTTTGTCGCGCTCCAATGGCAACTTGAAAAACGTCTACGAATCCAATGTGCTACCTATCTTGGATATCTCATCGGTGCTCGCCGACTCGCTCGATGTACGCATCCGCATCCGCAATCTGGCGGTGGAGAAAGATCCGACCAAGGCCGCAAACCTCGCTGCCCGCATCCGGGCAGACGAGCAGGATGCATCCCAACACTGGAAAGACTATTACCCCGGCAACGTCAGTAGCAGTGACGAAAAAGCGGTGGCCGATCGCATCGACCAGTTGATAAAACAAACCGACGACAGCGTTGCCGGCATCATTGCCGATCCAACCACCTTCGAAAGCGTAGCGAGCGGCACCATGCGCGAGGCCTACGACACCTTGATCGCCAATCTGCGAGACGACGTGACGATCAACGCGAATCAAGCTAAAGATGCCAATCAGCGGGGCGCACAAGCTTATACGACAACGCTTTGGGTTCTTGGCTGCCTGCTGGCTTGTGGCGTACTGTTCGGCGCAAGCATCCTGGTGTTCCTGGTACGCGCAATCTCAACACCGCTGGGTAAAGCCCTGCTGATCGCCGAAGAAATTGCCGGCGGTCAGCTTGAGAACGAGATCCGCATCACCGAGACCGACGAGTTTGGCGATCTGTTGAACTCCCTAAAAAAAATGGACGGCAGCCTGACCAACACCGTGCGCGAAATCAAGACATCGACCGAATCGATCGCGGTCGCGGCAGGCGAAATCGCGCAAGGCAATCAGGACCTGTCGAAGCGCACAGAGATGCAAGCTTCGTCACTTGAAGAAACCGCGGCCAGCATGGAAGAGCTGACGTCGACCGTCAAACAAAACACAGAAAATGCTCGGCAAGCGGCGCAACTGGCGATCAGTGCGACCGAAACAGCGGTGCGCGGCGGCAGCGTCGTCAGTGAAGTCATCGAAACCATGGGCGGCATCTCCAGCAGCTCCAATAGCATCGTCGAAATTATTAGTGTGATCGAAGGTATCGCATTTCAGACCAATATCCTGGCCCTGAACGCCGCCGTCGAAGCTGCGCGTGCCGGAGAACAAGGCCGCGGCTTTGCGGTGGTTGCGGGCGAAGTGCGCGTGCTCGCGCAGCGCTCGGCTGCCGCCGCGAAGGAAATAAAATCGTTGATCGAAACTTCCGTCGCCAAAGTTCAGGTCGGCTCCAACCTGGTCGGTCGCGCCGGGCAGACCATGGAAGAAATTGTGGTGGCCGTCAAACGGGTCACCGACGTGATGAACGAAATCTCGTCGGCCTCGGTCGAGCAAAGCACCGGCATTGAACAGATCAATCAAGCCGTCACGCAAATGGATCAGATCACTCAACAGAACGCCGCGCTAGTCGAACAAGCGGCGGCGGCGGCCTCATCGATGGAAGAGCAAGGCCATCACCTGTCCGAAACGGTGTCGATCTTCCGCCTAAAAGGCGTGAGTCCGCATAGCACAAGTCAGGCGTCGGCCCCCAGCCGGCCAGCGCTCAAACGACCGGACTTGGCCCGCACCGGCGTCAAACGGCCGGACACAAAACGGCCTGACCCGAAACCCCGCACGACAGGCGGCTCAGCGGCGCCGGCGCCGATTCGGCCGATGGCGAAACCTGCGGGCTTACCGGCAGAGGACGACTGGACTGCGTTTTAAGCACAAGCGCGGGCCGGTCGGCGTCGATCCAATCGCCGACGACCGACCAGGAAAACTGCTTGGTTTCAAAGGATCGAACGCAAAAGGATAAATTCAGCTTGATAAAAGACCGTTCGGTCTCTAATATAAACCTATGGGAAAAAGTGAAATTACACGCGATGCGTTTCTGGACGCGGCCTTGTACGAGGCCAGCCTAAGCGGCATCGCGCGCCTGACTCTGGCGCCCGTGGCCGCGGCGGCGGGTCGCTCCAAGGGCGGCTTGCTGCGTCACTTTCCCAGCAAGGAAAGCTTGCAGATCGCGGTACTCGATCATGCCTTTATGTATTTTCGGCGCTATGTGCTTGAACCGACCCTGCAGACACCGGCCGGCTTGCCGCGACTGCGCGCCATTATGGAACACTGGTTAAGCTGGACTGAGCGCGCCGGCTTGCCGGGAGGATGCCCGATTCTCAGCGCGCAGCATGAATTCGACGACCAACAAGGCGCGGTGTGCGAACACGTGCGCGAAGCCTGGGCTAGCTGGCACAACTATCTTGTGCGCCAAGCCGTCAGTGCGCGTGAAGCTGGACAGTTGCCGTCCGAGCTGGCGCCGGACTCGATGGCGATGTTGATGATGGGCCTGGAATATTCGGCGCAACTGGAAAAGCGCTTGTTCAAACACGGCGACGCCAATCTTCGCGCGCTGCAGCTATTCGATTATTTGACCCACTGACTTTTGCAAGGAGGGATACCGTCATGTTTAAACGCGCATTAAATGCGACCGTTCGGTCTTTTTTGTTTAACTTCTACAAACTCAGATTCGCCCTCGGCGCCCGACTGGCGCCTCATCAAACCGCCGTCAGCGGCGCCGCGTTATTCAGCACGCCAACCCGGCCCAGCCGCAGCAAACTGGTGGCGCCCGCAGATATGCCGGTACCCCGCATACACGAGGCGGTGCTGCCAAGCGGCGCGGTCACACTCTACGAATGGGGCGATCCGAAAGCGCAGCGAACTGTGCTGTTGATGCATGGCTGGAATGGCTGGGCCTTGCAATTTGCCGCATTTATTCAGCCCTTGCTGGAACAAGGCTTTGCCATTGTCGCCATGGATTTTACCGGCCATGGCCGCAGCGCCGGCCGACGCTCTTCACTGCCAGGCTTTATCGATACAACCGTGGAGTTGCTTGAAGAACTACCCAATCTGACAGGTATCGTCGGCCATTCTCTTGGCGCCGCTGCGGCCGCCTGCACCTTGGCGCAATCCCGCAATCCCGCGCTTAAGCTGGTGCTAATCGCGCCGCCTAGCAGCCCACGCGTTTTTCTGGAGAAATTCGCCGCCATGCTTGGCATGCCACTTAGGCTGGTCGATGCCATGCAGCGCTGGATGGAACAACGCTATGGCCGCAGCTTTGCTTCCATCAGCGTGAATCGCGTAGCGCCGCAGATTCCGGCACACACCCTGATTATTCATGACCCGGCGGACAAGATCGTGCCGTTCGAACATGGGGAAAGTTACGCGCGCTTGCTCAATCACGCGCGACTGGCGCCACTGGAGGGTTGGGGTCATTTCCGCATCTTGCAGTCGCCCGATGCCATCAGGATGACCGTCGATTTCGTCGCGGCGCACGAATTGAGACACATACCGCAGAGTGTGAGTCCGGCATGGTAAAAGCGCCTGACCCACATCTGCTTGCAGAGGGAGAGACGATTGACGCGCCGCCTACTTCGGTCTGCCGTTTAGCTGCGAGAACCCGCCGACGTCTGAAACTGCGAACAATGATCGCCAGGCGAGACCAATCTGTCGTGACGTTCGCATAAACGGCTGTCACCGATGCTCGCCCCAAACCCGGAGCTAAATACGGCAAGACCCGGTATCGCTCGCTCCATATGCGCGCCGCCCCCGGCCGCGAACCGGCAGCGATCGCAAGCTGCGGGGGGCGAAATACCGGGCGATGGACTAGTCATCAATCAACTCACGCGCCCAAACCATTCCAGTAAGCGCCAAATACATGCACCGACAGCCAGTAGCCAATCAAGACGTTGACCACGACCCCGGCCGTGAAGGCCAGGAAGGGTTTAAAACTCGCGCCGTTCAAACCGCGAATCCGCGTGCTCAAGCCGATACTCAAAAAGCAGAAAATAAACGCCCAGGTACGTAGCGCAGTGATTGGCCCGACCAAGCCCGGAATCACATCATGGCGATATTCGGCCAGTGAATAGTGACTGGCGACCCAAGTCACAAAAGCCGAAGCAAGTACAAAACCAATCACGAATTTCGGAAAACGCGCCCAGATTTCGGAAGCGCTGATGCGGGTTTTTATCGCACCGTCGCCGGCCTGCACCGACGCCTCGTCCCAGCGCGTGGTCGCGACCACCGCCAAGGCAAAAGCCCAGATACCGATCCAGATATCGCGCCCCACCACTTTCATCAAAGTAAAAGCTTGCACCGATGCGTCGGGGGCGCCTGCGATCGCGCCGCCCGCGTGCCGCGCCAGATCGCCATAAGCTTGCGCGGCAGCGACACCCGCCGCATCGGCAAATTCGGAGGTGCCGATCCAGGCGCCGGCGATCCCGGTGGACAAACCCAATGCCTGCGAAACAAAAGGCAATAGGAAAATCATCACGATCGCCCAGGCAATCACCAAGGTAATGGCGGCCGACGCATGTTCGCGTTTGGCCCTGACCGCTCCGGCAATCGCTATCGCCGCCGAAACACCGCATACCGCGCCGCCAACACCGAGCACCGCCGCAAAACGCCGATCGAGGCCCAGCCATTTGCCGGTAAAATAAATCACGAAGAAGGTCACGAGCGACACGATGGACGCCTGCACCACCGCAACCGGTCCGGCCCAAACCAGCAGCGTGAACGGCAAGGTTGCGCCAAGCAAGATGATGCCGACCTTGATGTAATACTCGACACGCAAGCCGGCCTCAAACCAGGCCGGCAGTGTCGTTACGTTGGCGATCAACAGGCCCAGCAACAGAGCGACCAGCGGCGGCTCAAGGTTATATTTTGAAGCGCTGGCCCAGGCGCCTGCCTCGAAGATCAGGATGGATACGATAAACAGTATCGTGAAAGCCGGCAAAAAATGCTTCACCTTATGCCCGATGACAGCGAGACTGACGCTCAGTAACACGGCCCAGACGACATACAGCGCCAAATACGAAGAAGCATGCACCGCCAAATCATGGGCCGCGGCATCCAAAGTCGTCCATTTAGCGGGCGCTACCGCCAGCCACTTGATTGAAGTGCCGCCGGCAAATAAGGCGTAGGCTACGGCGATGATAATCAGCGCAAGCCAGATCGCCCACCAATCTTCCTTGGCGAACAAACCGCGCCAGCGTGGCGCACCCGACGTACTGCCTTGATTAGCCGCGGGCGCCGCGGCGTCCAGCGTTTGATGGGTTTCGCTCATGGCCTTTCCCCTTAAAACGAATTGAATGCGCCCCTATCAATTTGAGTTATTGGCGCGCTTGACCGAATTATGAAGTGGGGTCATACAGGGATCGAACGAATTTTTTTGTATATTAATATGTGTGAAACTGGATTCTCCACTCCGTCGCTTCAGACCGGCTTTAGCTCTCACATCCAACTGGACGCTAACCAACCAGAGGAAGTAACACACACGCCATCATCGAAAAAATTGCCCGTCTGGCGATAGCTTTGGGTCGACTTCGCCAGTCATCCAATCAGCTTATCTAATCTGCGGGTTGGGGAAAATTTCGCGCTAAAAGAGCGATGACTTATCGCTTCCGTGACCTTGAATCGCTGTCAAAACACTTCACAAAAGATAAGAATGCTGCGTAGACGGCTTCGATCGGATGGGACTTCTCTGGACCGAGTGCGGACGCAAATATTGAGTAATACTGTGCGAACCGCTCGCGATCAGCAGTGAAATCCATGTGCCATGATTCTGCATACATGGGCTCCTTCTCACGCCCAGCTGGGCTGGCCGTGTGCGTCCGCTTGATAATATCGGCAAAGCAATACGAGTTTACGCCACGCACAAGTGCCTCGAGTGCCTCGGCTATATCCTGAAGATGGACAATTGAAAGTTTCAGCGGCTTTTCGAGCAATGACCGATGTTTATCTATACCGAGTCGAAGTGCCTGCTGGCTTCCCAGCTTGCCAAATCGGTGAATGCCACAATGCCTGATTTGGCAAATATCCTCGAAGTTGTCGAAAAGTAATTTGAGTTGATGAGGAACGCTATCCTTGTTCATCTGCGTGATGCTGCAGAGGTTTTTTAACTCGCCGGCGACCGCTTTGGCGGATGCAAGAGACACCCCTTCAAGTAGGGCCTCCGGCAATAATTCTGCATCATGATGGACTGCTGCGCCGTAGCTAACTGTGCGGCTCGATGCATTGACTTGACATACTGCATCAATCAGGATCAATCGCCGTAGGAAAGACCGGAAATAGCCTTCAGCAGCTGACACCATGCCAAGATAGGCAAGCGCCCCCAACATCGACGTGTAGTCCCCTCGACTCTGCGCTTGCAAATACAAGCGGTTGATACCGTAAAGGTTGTCTAGAAACTCATCGATAGGCGAATGCATTGTGGTTGTGTGCGATCCATCGAACCATGATGCGGTGTCTAAACGAGTCGTGACGGGCGCGGCTGAGGGTGTCAATGCTTCGAGGATTGCCTCTTCATCCTTCGTCATATGAGCTCAGGAAAGATATTCTTCAAGGAAGGTTTCGACTACATCAATGACTGTCTTGGCTCGTTTTTGGCCGATGCGAGGTATCGTTCTAAGTGCGGTACCACGGTCCTGCAACGCCAAGAATTCTCCTACTGTCTTGGGCACTGAAGAGGACTGGCTCAACTTCTCACGCTGCCAATCGGTTAGACCCGGGACATCTGCGAGCTGGGACTGCATCAACCGATCATACGAAGATTCGTCGGTCAACTTTGCGCCGCAAGAGAAGCAGTATTTTGCACCTTCAACCCGTTTAGTTTGGCAGTTCAGGCAGTTCGGTAAGTCGAGCCCGAGACCGTCTAGTGCTTCGGATGTCAACAACGTAGATATGGAACGGCGAACCGGATGCTTTTCGTCGACACGCTGCAACATCTCGATGGAGAGTTTTGGCGAGAATGCCCCTTTGCGTGAAAAAGCTCGTCGATTTTGCAGTGCCGCCAAGTGAGGGACAAATCTAATGTAATCGCGATCTCCATGGGAGACGGTTGGGAATTTGTAAATCATCCCAATCTCTTCGAGCATCCGCAACATGCGTTCGACGTATGGTTTGCCACGGATACCGTCAGCAACAATGCCGATGTGAATCTGCCGCGTATTGGATTCAGCCAGTGCCTGGCTTGCCTCTGCGACGTCCGAAACGATTTTTTCGAAACATTCATTGCCGGCACTGACGATTGTTCCAAGCTGAGGCTTTTTTTCTCGAAGGCTCAAATATTCCTTCATCTTGTCCGAGCAAAAATCCTCGATTATGCGGTTCAGCAAACTCTGGAGAGATGCTTGCGGCGACGATTTCCGCGCTTTGTTATAGCTTCTGACGAGTGACATAAACGATCGAGGCACGCCGAATGCGGCGTAGGCTAGTAGCGTGCGAATTTCGTCTGGTAATTCGGACACGTCGGGAAATCGTTTGTTTCCGATGTCTTGCATGAACTGCTGGTAATTTCCATCGGTAACCGCTTTCCACACAAATATCGATTCGGCGTCATGGGCCGCATGGAAGTTGGGGCCATACTCTGTCGTCCCTGGATAAACCGATGCCTTGGGTGCGATACGTGTAGCCTTAACTGCTCGGTAAATGTCAAAGAAATGCGAAAGATATTCCGGTGTTAGCGTCAACGCTGCATCATCCAATAACAGCACCGTGCGGCGCCGCCCCATGGCATCTGCGGCACGCACCAGCATGGCTTTGATCCGGTCGACATTCAATCGTGCAGCGATCAAGTCTTGGGTTTCATTTAGTGAACGCGACTGCTCTAACGTGCCAATCACATCCAACATTTCTTCGACGTTGAATTCAAGTAGTGCGTCAGCGTCGACGGAGAGCGTTTGGCGCTGAGCGAACTCGGTAAGGGCTGCGTGCAAACCCACAACGATGTTGGCCAATACCCACGTGTAAAACATCGCTATGGCGTCTGGACGCTTACGCAGCAATGGCTCAAGTCGGTAATAGCGGTTGAAATTCGTGTAGACGGCGAATGGGTGCTCGGAGTTATCTCGGCATTCGGAGAAGGCGAAGCGCATCAAGTGAGTCTTACCACAACCTCGTGGCCCTACGAGTAGCTTTGCACCAGAACCCGTAAGCGCGTGTATCCAGTCCTCAGAGTCGCTCGTCAATACCGTATTGTGCTTGAACGCTTCCAGCTCGATGTGATCTGCCCGCTCTTCATATAGCTGGAAGACTTCATGTTCTTCAGCGACAGACAACGGTATTTCGCCGTTCAACTCGTGATCGCTCATAGGTAGTTCAGAGGCAGATTTAACACGTCGCTTTTCGTGATGTGGCGAGCAGCGACGCCATAGGCATGTTGTGCCAACCATCTCTGCCCGTGCTCAGACGCCAGGCAGCGCAAAACGTTTTTGCGATGCTCGGGAAGTACTCGCAGCCGGAAAAGGCAATCGCTCAAAGCAACTCTACCTTTTGCGACCCCGAGAATTTTCTCCGCCGCATTTCGTCCGACGCGAGCCAAAATTATGTCACCCGGCTCGGCAATGGTCGTCCCTCGTAATTCCTGCTCGGGCTTAAAGAATTTACGGCTGAAGTCGATCCATTGACCACACATTTCAGCTGTGACAGAGTTCGTGTGAAGCACGAACGATTTTGCGCCACGAACTTCTGCGCTATTCAATGAACCTCTTCTCAGATCGACAAGTACATCGCTCAGCTTGCTACGCGGATCAGATCCAACCGGTTCGGCGGCGTGATAGATGTAATCTAGCCGGCGGATGGCACGGTCTCGTGGCACGTCGATGACAAGTGCCGGTCCACCACCTGACGGCAGAACAGACAGACGAACAAGGTCAGATGACGGACGACGCTTACTAATTACCAAAATGTGTGCTTGGGCGTCGGTACCCGCAAACGATCCGCGGGGTAGGCGGATCGCCTGGAGTATTTCATACCGCTCAAGCAGCGATGCACGGAATCCGCGATATTTCTCTGCGCAGACGAGTGAATCTGGAACAATAATGCCAACGCTGCCGCCTTCGGCAATCAGCCGGAGATTTTGCGCCAAGAATAGCGCCGCCGCATCTGTCGATGTGATGGCTGGAAGGGACCCACTGAATCCGGCATCTTCCAGGATTGCACCGAAGCCCTTGCGCCATTTCGGCACCATAAATGGAGGGTTGCACACAGCAACGCCGGGAGCAGCGCTGTTATGAATCGCCAGTACCGATTGCAGGTTTGCGCTCAGTGCATCCTTGGGCAAATGGTGGTGATGCCCGCTGAATCCACCACTTTTGAGTCGAAGGCTCAGCACACTTGAGGCCAGAGCATCGACATCCACGGTGATGAGCGCTGCATCCGCCCACTTTGATGACGCAGCTAATGTCAATGAACCTTCGCCCGAACCTAGGTCGATCACGGTGCCCGGGTGCTCGGAGGGCAACAGCCCCACTAGCAGACTACTGATCGAACTTTGCGTGTAATAGCGGCCGAGATGGTCTGTCGATTTGGCGTGTTCATAAGTGCGCATTATTTTTTCTCTATATAGCAGCTGGACGCAAGGCCGTCCGTGGCTGCGGCACCTGGATGCACGGCTGTCGCCTACGACTATATTAGCATTTGCATGCCAGCCGAAAGAATTTAGCACATTGATGAAACTCGCTCGAAAGCTCGTCAATTTATCAGACAGGAAAAAGTAACTTTCCTGTAGTATTTATGGCGGCTCCGATCCTCGCCTCATCCAATCAAATATCCAGCGGATCAACCTCAACCGCCCAGCGCAACACCCCTTTCAAGCCCCGCAACTGCGCCTGCCAAGCATGCAGCACCTGCTGCAATACCGCACGCGAAGCGCATTCGATCAGTAGTTGCGCGCGATGGACATGCATCACTTTGACGATGGTCAAGGGCACCGGGTCATAGCGCGTCACGCGCTCGCCACCAGGTAAAGCATCGAGTCCGGCCGCGGCGCTTTGCAAAAACGCCAAAGCCTGTTCCAAGGTGCGCGCTTCGGCACGCAGCAAGGCTTGATACACAAAAGGCGGTAAATGGGCCTGGCGCCGCTCGGTCAGTGTGGCGCGCGCAAAACCCGGGTAGTCGTGGCGGCCCAGAGCGTCGTATAGCGGATGGCGCGGATAACGCGTCTGGATCAACACCTCGCTGGCCAAACCACCGCGCCCGGCGCGTCCGCTGACTTGCATCAATTGGGCGAACAAGCGCTCGCTGGCCCGGAAATCGTGCGAAAACAGTGCGGTGTCGGCATTCAATACGCCGACCAAGGTGACACGCTGGAAATCATGGCCTTTTGCGATCATTTGCGTGCCGACCAACACATCGACCTCGCCCGCATGGACGTCCGAAAATAGCGCTTGCGCACTGCCTTTGCGGCGTGTGCTATCGGCATCGATACGCAGGATGCGGGCCCCCGGCAAAGCGCCGGACAAGGCTTCCTCGACGCGCTGGGTGCCGCGCCCCAGCGGCGCCACGTCGACATTGCCGCACTCGGGACAAGCGGAGGGGATTTTACTTTCCCAGCCGCAATGGTGACAGCGCATCGACCGCTCCGGCTTATGCAACACCACATAGGCGGAACAGCGTGGGCAACCCGCCACCCAGCCGCAGGCATCGCACGACAGCACGGGCGCATAGCCGCGCCGATTCAAGAAAATCAGGCTTTGCTCACCGCGCTCCAGCCGTTCCCGCAACGCGCCCAGAAGCGGCATCGTCAAGCCTTCGATCACGGCCCGCCCGCGCCGCTTTTCATGGTCCAGGTCGACCAGTCTGATGGACGGCAACACGGCATCGGTCACCGCCCGACGAGCCAGCGTCAGCCGGGTGTAACGGCCTTGATCCGCTTGCCACCAACTCTCCAGCGAAGGCGTCGCCGACCCCAAAACGACCGGGATCCCTAATTGCTTGGCGCGCCACACCGCGAGATCGCGCGCCGAGTAGCGCAAACCTTCTTGCTGCTTGTAGGCCGCTTCGTGCTCCTCGTCGACCACGATCATCGCCAAGCCCGGCAAGGAGGCCAGCACGGCCAGTCGCGTACCCAGCACAATCCGGGCACGACCCAGGTGCGCGGCCAGCCAATTGCGGGCGCGTTCGCCCTCGGCAAGCCCACTATGCAAGGTCACAATCGCCTCGTCCGGCAGACTGGCAAACCGTGCGCGAAAGGCCGCCTCGAATTGTGGCGTCAAATTGATTTCGGGGACCATCACCAGGGCTTGTGCACCGGCATCGCGCGCCATCAGTGCCGCTAGCGCATGCAGATAGACTTCGGTCTTGCCGCTGCCGGTGACGCCGTGCAGCAGAAACGGCGCAAAGCCGCGGGCCTCGACGATCGTCTCCAATGCCTGTTGCTGCTCGCCGTTAAGCGGCGGCGCCACGCCATCGACGGGCCTCACTTGCGGTGTGCTATCAACGGCGCCGCTATGCTGTGCGGCCCATCCTGCATCGCACCATTGCGCTAGCGTAGCCGCAGCTTTGGGATGTAAGGTTCGCGCCGCCGGCAGCGATAGTGCACCGCTCTCGCACAGCGCTTCAGCCAAACGGCGCAGCGCCTGAGCACGCGCCGGCAAAGCATCCGGCAAGGCTTGCCGCCCCTGCGGGGTAATCCGGTAATGGACCTCGACCGCCAGCAAGCGGCCCCAGCGCGAAGCATCGCGCAAGGCTTGCGGCAAAGCGGGTAGCGCCACTTCACCCAGCGCCCGCTGATAATAATCGGCGGCAAACGCGGTCAGCGCAATCCAGGCAGGCGACAAAGCCGGGCAATCCGCACAACGCGCCTCGACCGACCGTAGTCGCGCGGCCGGCACCTCGGAATGCGTCGTAATTTCGCAGATCAGGCCCGTCACGCTACGCCTGCCGAACGGCACCTGAACCAGCTGTCCGACCTGGGCCGTATCGGCAAAGGGATAGCGATAGTCGAATAATGTCGGGATGGGTTGGTCCAGCGCGACCCGCACAAAGACATCGGTCACACGCAGCGCCCTTGAGATTGAACTTGAATCAAACAAACACCAGCCGCCGCCGAAAATCCGGCAAGCGTTGTCGATGACCGGACGGTCAGCGGATCGCGCGATTGACGCAAGTTAAGGTATTGCATCAAGTTCCTAGCTAAGTCGCCAGATTCATTTACGCTTTTAAAGTTGCCCACAATGCCTGTGGATAACTCTGTTGAAAACTGCCGATCAGAGGCGCGCAAAGGGCGTTGCATCGACCTTTCACTACTTTGCCCAGATTCACAGCAAGCAAAAAATATATATAAAAATCAAATGCTTAATAAAACTATCTAGAATGAATTAAGTCAATGAACCGATCTGGTGCAGGTGCCGCGGCGCAGCGAAATTTTGTGCATAAGTTTTTACCTTGACAAACTCAGAGCGCCCTATTGACGGCTTAATCTGAGATATAGGGTCAAACTGAAAGCACTCGCAAAACGGTAAATTTGCTGCACCGCAAAATTATAAACTTAAGCGGTCCGCTGCCGAATCAGACGACTATGCTGGTGAACTTCGTCGATCAGCTCGGTGACATGCTCAGGCGGTGTGAATTGCGAAATTCCGTGACCCAGATTGAAAACGTGGCCGGGATGATTGCCAAAACGGTCGAGCAAGGTTCGCGCTTCGGCGCGGATCGCGGCGGGCGGCGCGAATAAAATCGCCGGGTCCAGATTGCCTTGCAGCGCCACTTGCTGGCCGATACGTTCGCGCGCCCGGCCCAGATCGGTGGTCCAATCGAGCCCGACGGCATCGACGCCGGTGGCGGCTATCTGTTCCAGCCACTGCCCGCCGCCCTTGGTAAAGGTGATGACGGGCACAGGTGCGCCGTCGTGTTCGCGCTTCAGTTGCGCGACGATACGTTCGATATAAGCCAAGGAAAACCGCTGATAAGCACCATCGGCCAGGGCCCCGCCCCAACTATCGAAAATCATCACTGCTTGTGCGCCGGCCTCAATCTGCGCGTTCAAGTAGGCGACCACCGCTTGCGTATTCACCTCAAGAATGCGCTCCATCAGATCGGGACGCGCATAAAGCATGGTCTTCACGGTATGGAAATCGGACGAGCCGGCGCCTTCAACCATATAACAGGCAAGGGTCCACGGGCTGCCCGAGAAACCGATTAGCGGTACGCGCTGACGGCCCTGGGTGTCGGTCAGCGCGCGGCGAATCTGCGCGACGGCGTTGGTGACATAACTGAGCGTAGCGCCGATATCGGGCACCGCAAGGCGAGCAACGTCCTCCTCGGTGCGTAATGGCCGCGCAAAACGCGGACCTTCACCGGCCACGAATTCCAAGCCCAAGCCCATGGCGTCGGGTATCGTCAAAATGTCCGAGAACAGGATTGCCGCGTCAAGCGGATAGCGATCGAGCGGCTGCAGCGTGACTTCGGTGGCGTAATCGGGATTGGTCGCCAGATCCATAAAACTGCCGGCGCGCGCGCGCGTCGCGCGATATTCGGGCAGGTAGCGCCCTGCTTGGCGCATCAACCAGACCGGCGTGTAATCGGTGGGCTGGCGCAGCAAAGCGCGCAGGAAGGTGTCGTTCAGAAGCGTTGTTTGGGCCACGATGCGCGATGCTCAGGAAGGCAAAACGGTATTTTACCGGAGCCACTCCTGCTGCGCGCTGCAAATCGCCTATTCTCGACATTGCAAGCAGGTGACCCGCAGCATTCCGCTGTGCGTGTTTCGCTTCCTATACCGCTGTATCGTGCGCCCAATCAAGCTGTGACATGGGTCGGCTGAGTGGAAATCTTACCCAGACTACCGTCCGGCCGCTTGTACAAGGTATCGCCATAACCATTCAAGTCCAGTTGCTGTAGCGAAATCGTTTGCGTAATGCCGACCAGGATAGATACGGTATTGCTTGCGCTTGAACCTGAGCTTGTACTTGACCCTGAGCTTGCATTCGCGCTTGGCCCTGCGGCCTCAGCTGAGGCCGGCGCCGACGAGTCAGACGTGGCGTCACTCGCCACAGGCGTGGACTGTCCGGCCGTCGACTGTGCGGCCTGAGCGGCGGCTTTCGCTTTTGCCGCAATGTCGGGTAGGCTTTGTAATAGCTGCGCGGTCTCCTGCTGCACCAGCAATTTGGCTTGGTTCAATTCCGCCAGGAGCTGCTGCAAGGTGTCACTGGCGTTTGAGCTTGACGTGACGCCTGTGCTTTGCGCAGTGGACGAGGAATAACTGTTGCTACCGCTCACGCTTTCATCGAAGTTGGTATTTTTCCCCACGGCGCCGGGCGCGCCGGAAGTCGAACTAGGCCCGCCGGTGGTCGAGTAATCCGTCAGCGACAGGGAAATCTGTTCTTCTGCGGAAAAAGTATCGACTTCGCTTTCCGCTAAGGGCGAATTGGCGGAAGCGACGCCGAAACCCGATCCGCCGGAATTCGATGGCGCGGCGCCCAATGCCTCGGCCGCCAAACCCGTCAAAGATTGATTGCTTAGCACCTGCCCAAAATTCGATTGGCTCGACCCGGAGGGCCCGGACGTACCGGTGCCGGTTGGCACCGCAGCCGACGGCAACAGTAAAAATAGGCCGACCGGCGCGGTCAGCGTGCCCGATCCGCTGATTTTGCCGCTCGATGCATAGGCTGAACTGTTTTGCGCCGTCAGCGAGACATTCAGCTCGCCGGTCGCAAGATTGATACCTATCGTAATCGAGCTTGAACGGTCCGTCGCATCCACGGCCGAAACCGTACCGGCGGCGCTCGAGCCATAGTCATAACTTAGCGAACCGCTGGCCTTGGTCGTCTGATCGTAGCTCGCGGTTAAATTGATCGGTCCACCCTGGGCCAGCTGGGTGGCGAGGTCGGCGGTCGCGCTAGCGGCTTGGGCGGTGGTAAAACCGTTTTGCACCAGCAGGGTATCGAGCGTCGAAGTCAATTGGGCATTGGCGCCGGCGATAATTTCCCGGCCCCCGGTGGTCGGGTCGACTTGGGTCGCAGTTTGCAGTGCACGGGCAAAAGCCAAGGTGAGCTGGCCCGTACCGGTTGCCGCCGACACCCCATTCAGATTCGCGCTGAGCGATACGGAGGCTTGCGCCACCTCGGCGTCTGACTCGACTACCGAGGTTTGGCTGGTACTGACATAACTGCTCGCGGAACTCGACGAGGCCGATGACAACAACGGCGCATAGGGCTGCCCCTGCGTCGCGTTGAGAATGCTGCCAATACTGGACATATGACACCCGTTTGAATATGGGTGAACGGCATCGCAAACGCGGCGATGGATTGACCTAAAAATCTTTGGCTAGGTGAGCCTATGTGAACGTTAACGGCAGCCTTAAAAGCGAACTTAAGCCTCTCTCAGCACTTTCTTTGCATCTAAGCGTGAAGCCAACAACGGCTCTTTCCGTCACGCAACATCACCTACCCTAAAAATCGAAGTCAATTCGCGCCATTTTTAGCCGCGGCAATCGCTTGGTCAAAGGTACCATCGTCGGCGAAATGCGTCTTTTGCGCCTGATCCCAGCCACCGAAAGCTTGTTCAACGGTAAATGTTTTAAGCACCGGAAATTCCGCTGCATGACGTTTCATCACGGCCGGGTCGCGTGGGCGCAGATGATGCTCAGCGATAATTTCCTGCCCGGCAGGCGAGAATAAATACGTCAGATAGGCCTGCGCCTCCTTACGCGTGCCGTGCTTGTCGACGAACTTGTCCACCAGCGACACCGGCGGCTCCGCCAGTATGCTGACCGAAGGATAGACCACCTCATACTGCCGGCCGTCGGCGTCGCCAGTAATCAGTGCGGCTTCATTCTCGAACGTCACCAGCACATCGCCCAAGCCGCGTTGCGTAAACGAGGTGGTTGCACCACGCCCACCGGAATCGAGTACCGGCACGTTGTGCAACAAATGCGTGACGAAATCCTGGGCCTGCGCGGGCGTGCCGCCATGCTGCACACGCCAGCCCCAAGCCGCCAGATAGCTGTATCGGCCATTGCCGGAAGTTTTCGGGTTCGGCAGTATCACGCCCACGCCCGGTTTGACCAGATCGTCCCAATCCTTGATATGTTTGGGATTGCCTTTATGCACCAGGAACACCATGGTGGTGGTGTAGGGGCTGCTGCCGTATGGCAAACGCGTACGCCAGTCGGCGGGTAGGAGGTCGCCGCGTTGATGCAGTAGGTCGATATCGCTGGTCTGGTTCATGGTGACCACATCGGCCTGCAAGCCTTGTGTCACCGCCAGCGCCTGAGGACTCGAGCCGCCATGCGACTGGCGCACCGCGACGGTTTCGCCGGTCTGCGCGTGGTAGCTGGCGATAAATGCCGTGTCGATATCCTTATATAGCTCGCGCGTCACGTCATACGACACATTCAGCAGCGTCACTTGCGCGGCGGCCATGCCGCTTGCGCCAAGCGCGCCGACGGCCACGGCCAGCGCGGTTATTTTTTTCAACTGCATGGTGGTTTTCTCTGGTTTGAAATAGTGCTGTGGGCGCTAATTCTAAGCTGATCGGTCGAATCAAGGAACCCAATACCCTCGCGCAACATTGAACACCAACTCCCGAACGCGCATTAATCTCCATGCGCCAATATTTGCAAGGCCGTTTCCCATTCTTGGTGTTCGAAGGCTAGTGCAAAATCCTCCAGATCCTGCTCGCTCATACCAATATTGTGCGCTTTTGCCACGGTTCGCCAACGCCTCACCGCCGACACCCAAAGAACGTGTTACGCACTTTTAGCGTTCCCGACAGTCAGGGAAGCATGGTTTTTTCTTACAACGGCGCAAGCAAACCCATGTCTACCGCTCATTTCATTGCTTGGGGCCCCAGCGCCGTAGGCGCGCTCAAACAACGGGATCGCTTACTGGGTCAGTCCAATCCGATTGTCGAAGTGGTAGAAGATTTACGCATGGGGCCGCTCGATGATGCGGATCAGGTCGTCGCGCCAAAGCGTACATTCTGGTGGCAAGCGATCTGGCGAGCGCAGTGGTGGTTTGACGGTGACGCATATGAAACGGCACTGCTGGATCAATATGCTGGATGTCGAGCCCACTTCCTATCCGTCATAGCGGCGCCCGAACCGCAAGCGCCACAGGTGGCGCTTGCTTAGAACGTGCCATATATGCTGTAGGACTGCAGCGGCATAAACGTAAAAACCCTGATACGCCTCGATTAAACAAGCGAGTTAAACTAAGCCATAAAACAGAATCTCGTTCTATCTGATAGAACGTTGAAATTCACTCCAAGTGGGAAACAGGCCGAGTCTGCTGTTGCGAGCCGAGGCTACCGCACCTCAGCGCGATATCGGCATGGATACACACCTGGATCCTGTGCCGGTCGCGCATCAAGGGCCTGATGCACTTGGATCAGTTCCATTTGGCGTGGCCTGAACGCAAGGAGTCGGCAATGACCTTACCTTTATCCGGTGTACGTGTCCTGGACTTATCGAATGTCCTGGCCGGGCCATTTTGCGCCTACCAACTGGCCTTGATGGGCGCCGAGGTGATCAAGGTCGAGCACCCGGATGGCGGCGATCTGGCACGTCGCTTAGGCGCCGACCCGCAGGCAACGCAAGCGAATATGGGCGCCTCGTTTGTGGCGGTGAATGCCGGCAAGCAATCCATCACAGTGAATCTGAAAGAGCCCAAGGGCAAGGAGATCTTGCGTCGATTAGTGGCCGACGCCGACGTGCTGGTTGAAAATTTCCGGCCCGGCGTGATGGCGCGCTTGGGACTCGACTATGTGCATTTAAAGACCATCAATCCCAAGCTGATTTATTGCGCCATCTCGGGTTTCGGCAGTGATGGCGAGTTCGCTCAACGGCCCGCCTACGATCAAATTATCCAGGGTATTTCGGGCGCCATGAGCGTTACGGGCGACGCCGACAGCGCGCCATTGCGCGTTGGCTACCCGATTTCCGACACCGTGGGCGGCATCACTGCCGCATTCGGCATTTGTGCCGCACTGGTCGACGCACGCACCACGGGTCAGGGCCGAATGCTCGATGTATCGATGCTGGAGGCCACCTTGTCGACCATGGGCTGGGTGGTATCGAACTACCTGAACGCGGGCGTAACACCGACGCCCATGGGCAACGAAAATTTCACCGCGGCGCCTTCGGGCACATTTCGCACCGGCAACGGCTTGCTGAATATCGCGGCCAACGAGACCAAGCAGTTTGTCACGCTATGTCGCTTGCTCGGCAGGCCCGATCTCGCCACCGACCCGCGCTTTACCGAGCGCACCGCCCGCAAACAGCATCGCGCCGTACTGAATGCCGAAATTGAACAGGCCTTAGCCGGCCACGATGCCGCCACCTGGGAAACCCTGATGGTCGAGGCCGGTGTGCCCGCCGGGCGCGTCATGAGCGTGCCGGAAATTCTTGCGCATCCCCATTTGGTTGGACGTCAATTTATTTGCGAACTGATGCCGCAAGCCGGCTCGGCAGATTCTTCCGGCAAAACACAGCGTGTCACGCGCGCCGGCTTCCGACTTTCAGGCGATGAGGCCGCGCCGACTACGCCCGCGCCCCTTCTGTCGGAACATACCCATGTACAGCTTGCCCGCCTGGGCTATAGCCCGGCTGAGATCGACGCGCTACACGCACAAGGAGCGATTTAATCATGCACAAAGAAATCGATGCGGCGCAATTGGCCGCCGATTATTGGAGCACGTCGATTATTGATATCCATCCCGGTTCGATACGCGTGCGCGGCTATCCAATAGAAGAATTGATTGGCAATATCAGCTTCCCGCAGATGATCTGGCTGATGTTGCGCGGCGACCTGCCCAACCCCGTTGAAGCCCGCTTGCTCGAAGCCGCACTGGTTGCATCCGTCGACCATGGTCCCCATGCACCGTCGATTGCGATCTCGCGCATGGCGGTCAGTTGCGGACTGCCCCTGAATGGCGCGATGGCTTCCGCACTCAATACCTTGGACGATGTGCATGGCGGCGCGGGCCAACAGGCAGTCGAGTTATATGACGCCATCGCACAACGTATCGCCGAGGGTATGAGATTAGATGCCGCGGTCGAACGGGAGGTCGACGCCTTCCATATCGCCCAGGGTAAATACTTACCCGGCTTCGGTCATCGCTTCCACCCGCTCGATCCGCGCGCCGGCCGTTTGCTGGGCATGGTCGATGAAGCCTGCGCCACGGGCATAGTCAGCGGACGTTATGCCGCCATTGCGCGCGGCATCGAAAACTTGTTGTTGCGTCGCAAAAGCCGTCCAGTACCGATGAATATCGACGGCGCGACGGCCGTGATCTATGCCGAGCTGGGCTTTGCCGCGGAATTGGCGCGCGGCGTATTTTGCTTGTCACGCGCGGTGGGCATACTGGCTCACGCCTGGGAACAACGCAGCCGCGGCGAGCGCAATAAAGGGCCCATGCCACGGCAACTGCCCTATCGCTACACGGGTGAAGCGCAACGTCACCTGAATCCATCCAGCACCGCAGCTCAACCTTGACGCCGCGAAATAACGCGGATATTTGCGGCACAGGGCACTAGGCTCAAGCGAACTTGGCAAACCAGAGGGCGTGCTTACAGCCGCTGACACTGACACGCCTCAGGCAGGCTGCACCATGCGCCGACCGGCGGCGCGCAGCGAGCCGGCATCGCCGCCCAGCGCGTCGGTGGCCCGTGCGGCGCAATCGAGCAACTTGCCGATACAGCGATCGATAAACACCTGATCGATGCGGGAACTCGGTCCGGCCAAGGTCATCACGCCACGCAAACTCTGTCGCACGCCGAATATCGGCACCGATATGCCCGCCGTTTCCCGATCGCGCTCGCCCATCGAAATGCAATACAAGTTCTGACGTATCTGCTCGTAAGAAGCCCCGGACTCGCCACTAAACGCCAGCAATGTGTGGCCGCCTGAACCGCTATGTAAAGGCAATACATCGCCCTCGCGCACATGAAAACGCACGGCATGTTTGGAATCCACCCGGTGCAGGCAAACTCGCACATCCTGATCGCGCACGTAAAAGGACACGCCCTCCCCACTGAAATCGGCCAGCTCGCGCATCAAGGGCAAGACCATTTCGCCGACCTTCAACCCGCGTTGATACAAGGCGCCGAGCATAAATGACGCCGGCCCGACCTGATAGCGCCCGTCGTCAAGTCGCAACAGCAAACGATGCTGGATCAAGGCGCCGGCAAGTCTGAGCAAAGTACTTTTATATAAACCGGTGCGCGCCGCCAGCTCGGCTAGAGTCAGTGACGTGTCGTCGGCCCGAAAGGCAAATAGAATGGCGCAGGCCCGATCGATAACGGCAACCCCAGATCCTTCTGTACGGTTTGCTGATTCAGGCGACGTATCCATGCAGGGTGGCTTTCCAGCTCGAGAAAAATCCAAGTTTACGCGAAGGTGTGCGAGTGCGATATCGATAGATACAACGACTGCTATACAGCGCGTTTTGAATCATGGACACTACTCAAGATGGTATGCATCGGCCACGCACATGCAGGAAAGGAAGTGCCTCGATCAGCATCGCCGCGGCCGTAACGGGCACGGTATAAACACTTCTCACTTCGAGCAGCAGGAGACATAAAAATGGATAACCTCCGCGTCAGCGTGCGGCTCTGGATTGCTCTGGCAGTCATGTGCTGCGGCATAGTTGCGATCGGCGCCTGGGGCGCTTTCAACACGCGCAACACCATGATCGAAGACCGCGAGGCCGAACTCAAAAATATTGTCAGTGTGGCCACCGGCGTGGTCGAACAAAACAACGCCCTGGCCGCGGCCGGCAAAATGCCGACCGACGAAGCCCAGCGCAATGCCTTGACCAGCCTGCGAAGCATGCACTATGACGGCAGCGGCGGCTATCTGATCGTGCTCGATGCGCACTCCAAGGTGTTGATGCACGGCGTGCGCCCGGACATCGAAGGCAAGGATATGAGCGGCTTCACCGACCCTAGCGGCGCGCATGTGTTCCAGGATGGCGTCGATCTGGCCGAAAAAGAGGGCGAAGGTTTTCGCAAGCTGCAATTTTTGAAGCCCGTGACCAACGTCATGGCGCCTAAAATCAACTATGTGAAACTCTACAAACCCTGGGACTGGACCATCATTACCGGAGTCTTCCTGGACGATATCGATCACGCGTTTTATGTCACCCTGGCTGAGTATTTCGGCGCCTCGCTGGGTCTATGCCTAGTGGTGTCGCTGGTCATGGGCGTGATTATCCGCAGCATCCATCGCCAGCTCGGCGGCGAACCGGCCTACGCGGCCGGCGTAGTGAGCAGAATTGCCGCGGGTGACCTGACCGTCCACGTGGTGGTCGGCAACTCAGATAAAAGCAGCCTATTGTTCGCCATGAGAGGCATGCAAAGCAGTCTCGAACAAACCATCGGCGCGGTCCATAACGGCAGCGAACTGATTGCGGCGTCGAGCAAGGAAATTGCGGCCGGCAATCTCGATTTATCAGCCCGCACCGAACAACAAGCCGCCTCGCTGGAACAAACCGCAGCGAGCATGGAAGAGTTGACCAGCACGGTCAAACAAAATACCGAAAGCGCCCGCCAGGCCAGCGTGTTAGCCGTCGATGCATCGGAGATTGCCGACCGGGGCAATCAAGTGGTCGAGCGCATGGTCGGGACCATGAACAATATTTCGACAAGTTCCACCAAAATTGCCGAAATTACCACCTTGATCGAAGGCATCGCGTTTCAGACCAATATTTTGGCTTTGAATGCGGCGGTCGAAGCCGCGCGTGCCGGCGAACAAGGCCGGGGCTTTGCGGTCGTGGCCACCGAGGTGAGGAACCTGGCGCAACGCTCCTCAGCCGCAGCCAAGGAAATCAAGGATCTGATCGAAACCTCGGTCGCCGCCATCCAGATCGGTTCAAGCGAAGCCGAGCAAGTCGGAAAAACCACGGGGGAAGTCAGACAGGCGATCAAACGGGTGGCCGACATTATTGGCGAGATCGCCTCGGCGTCCGAAGAACAGGGGCGCGGGATCGAACAGGTGAATCAAGCGGTCGGGCAAATGGATCAAGTCACTCAGCAAAACGCCGCGCTGGTCGAAGAAGCCGCGGCAGCAGCTCAAGCGCTCGAAGAACAGGCGATGAAGCTGAAGCAGACGGTGGCGATTTTCAAGGTCCAGTCGACGGGCGCAGAAACGCGGCGCAGCGCCGACGCGTTGCCTGCAGCACGGCTTGCGAACCAAAATGGGGCATCGAGACCATCGACGATGTCCGCCGTCGCGCGAGCCCGGCCGCATGCATCGGCCAAAGCCAGTGCGCCTGCCAAACGCCCGACGGCCGCGCCGCGCGCGGCCGTCGCCTCAACCCCCGCCCCGCGCGCTGCCCGCGCGGACCAGAACACCGATGAGTGGGAAACTTTTTAAACCGGGATAACGGCAAACTCGAGATTGTCGTTTTTTTTCATCTATTTGTCATACATCCTATGGCATGCCCGATTGATTTGTATAGGCTTTGTGTTGTACAGTTTCTGACCAGATGGAAAATAGGTTTTCGGTGCTGCACCCTCGGGCAGCATAAACAGCGGATTGTAAGGTGCCCCGGAGTTGCAGCGTTCTTCGCACACTCGTATCTGAAAACCGAAAGCGCAAAATGACCATTTATCGTCAAGCGGATACCGCGCCTATTGCGGACAAAGTTTTGCTGCAGATGTATGTCAGGCAGTGCTTGAGGCTGGCCATCAGCCATTGTTATGTCCATAGCGACTTTCATCCAGACCAGCGCATGATGGCGCTTTGGGAAGGTTACTATTCCGTCGGCATTCCGCCCTCTCAGGCCGTGCGCTGCTGGTTCAGTCCCCTTCACTGACAATGCCCTGGACTCGAGAGTAAGATGATGGCTGCTCCCGTGACATAGGCGATGCGGTTTACCGTCGGCCTATGGCGCTTTTTCGCCTACGAGCCGTCGCTTGGCGGCTCGCCTTAAATTGCTCCGTCATGCTCTCCGACACACTGACGCCCGCTCTTGGCAAAGCCGAGCTTTACACTGGGCTTGCCACTCAGGTGCGAAGCCTGTTTACTGAAGAGTCGGACCGAATCGCCAACGCCGCCAATTTTGCCGCCATGGTGTTTCATACCTTGCCGGACCTGAACTGGGCGGGCTTTTATCTATTTGACGGGCGGGAGTTGGTGCTGGGCCCGTTCCAGGGTAAATCGGCATGCGTGCGCATTGCCATGGGTAAGGGTGTCTGTGGCGCAAGCGCGCTCAAGCGCATCACGTACGTGGTGCCCGACGTCCACCAATTTGCCGGTCATATTGCCTGCGACGCCGCGTCGCAATCGGAAATCGTGGTGCCGCTGATCGCGGCAGATGGCACGCTGATTGGCGTATGGGATGTCGACAGCCCCCTTATCGAGTGTTTCGACGAACAAGACCGAATCGGTATGGAAGCCTTGTGCCAAATTTTCGTCGACACCGGCTGGCGTGCCTAGCCACACCTCCCCCGCGCTCCATTTCGCTTGACCAACGCAAACGCCCGCCAACTGTAAGCACTTGGCGTAGCGTATGGACAACAGCAGCCGCTCATTTTCCGGCTCGCGACAGGTCAAGCGATGCCGCCACTTAGCGTGCATTCCCCTTCCAGCCCTATGTGTCCGCGCCACCACACTGGTACGCATGAAACGCCCGACGATAAAACCATACATATTTCATATTGATTCCATTTATCAATATAAAAAAGCCGAATCAGCCGCGGATATAGTTCACGCTCGTGTTCGTTTTTTGAACTGGTGTCGTGATCGGTTCAATTCGAATCAAATCGACAGCACACTCCAGTTGGCCTTTGATTTAGTACGGGCCACGCAGGTATTTTTTCTAAAAAAAGAGGCACACAACAATGAAGAAGCTCACTTATCTCGCCGCCGCCATCGCCACGCTTGCCGCACCCGCAGCCTTTGCGCAAAGCAGCGTCACCTTGTATGGCTTGCTCGACGCCGGGGTCGCTTACGTGAACCATTCCTCGGGCAGTTCCTTGGTTAAATTCAGTAGCGGCAATACCTATGGTTCGCGCTGGGGCTTAAAGGGTAGCGAAGACCTCGGCGGTGGCTTGAAAACCGTATTCCAACTCGAAAATGGTTTTAGCCTGGCCAGCGGCGCACTGGGCCAAGGCGGTCGTGAATTCGGCCGCAAAGCCATAGTCGGCTTGAGTGACGACAGCTACGGCACCGTCACGCTCGGTCGTCAGTACGATCCTATTGTCGACGTGGTCCAGCCATTGACGGAAGACGCGTATTTCGGCGGCACTTTCGGCACGCCAGGCGATGTCGACAATTACGACAACAGTGTGCGCGTCAGCAATTCGATCAAATATGTCAGCCCGCTGTTCAACGGTCTGCAAGCCGAGGCCCTGATAGGTTTGGGCGGCGTGGCCGGCGGCGCAGCCAATGGTCAAACATTGGGTCTGGGGCTCGGCTATGCCCAAGGCCCGATCGCCTTGGCGGCCGGTTACTACCGCGCCGACGGCGGCACCACCACGGCGGCCGGCGTACGCACCTACACCAGCTCGTCAGATTCGATTTTCAGCACCGCGATCAACCAGGGCTTTGCTTCTGCCAAAACCGTGCAAATCGCCCGGCTCGGCGGCACCTATGCATTCGGCAATGCCCTGGTCGGTTTATCATATAGCAATGTGGCGTATAAACCCGATGGTTTGTCCGATTTCACCCGAACTGCCAAATTCAATGTCGGCGGGGCGTTCTTCAACTATCACGTCAATCCGGCGCTGTTGCTCGGTCTCGGCTACAACTATACCAAGGCCAGCGGCCCCGCTTCGGCCAACTACAATCAGTTTAATTTAGGCGCCGATTACGCGCTGTCCAAGCGCACCTCCTTGTATGCTTTGGCCGCCTACCAAAAAGCCAACGGCTCGACGCTCAATGCCAGCGGAGCAACCGTGGCCGCAACTGCAGTGGTCGGCGACTATGGCGTCAATTCTGGTGCAAGCAATCAGGCACTCGCGATCGTCGGGATTCGTCATCGCTTCTAATCGCTGAAGTCGGGCGTCGGCATATCGCATGCTGACGCCTGTGCCAACGCCTCTTGCACGGATTTGCGTCGAGCAGGCTGGCACGCCAACTACCCTCTCAATACCGAGCGCTGCCGGTCGTGCTGGCGCGCTATAATTTCCCCCAACGTTGACGGACAAGATTGACCTGCTGGGCAATTGCCGCCCTGCCGCATCGAATCCGTCTGCGAGCCGGACTTTCGCAAGGAGAACGGTATGCGAGTGGTGCGATGGACAGCCGAGGGCGGTCACGGCCTCGAACACCTGGTGATGGAATGGCGCCATGATGGCGTCCAGATCGACAGCGTCGTTATCGGTCAGCGTTTCGGCGCACTTTACGGCTTGCAATATCGGCTCGAATGCGATGCGCAATGGCAGGTCCAACGCGCCGCGCTCAGCCTCGCAGGTGGCGGCAGCGTGACCTTACGCCGCGATCAAGCGGGACTATGGTTCGACGGTCACGATAAGGCCCTACCCGAACTCGATGGCTGTCTCGATATCGATATCTCGGCGACCCCGTTTACTCATACCTTGCCGATACAACGACTCAAACTGGCTCAACTGGAGCGTCAATTTATCCGCGTCGCTTATATCTCCGTGCCCGACCTTGAAATACGTGCGGTCGAGCAGGCCTATACCTGCGTCGTTCCCGACCGTGAATATACTTATGAAGGGATTTTCCGGGATTTTACCGCGACCCTTAAAGTCGACGAAGACGGCATCGTGCTCGACTACCCTACGCTGTTTAAACGCATACGCTGAGCTCGTCGCACCGGCCCCGCGACACGCTCCTCTAGGGGCTGCCTTGATCATCCGCCCCTTTACAAGCGACAATGCGGGGGCAAAAATTGTCTGGAGCTTGGCTGCTACCGGCATCGAACGCAACTATAATTGTGCGGCGCAGTCTTATCGAGGTTGCTCCGCGCTTGAGCGGCACACACCCAAGCAGTCGCTACGCCGCCGCTTGGCTAAGTTGTTCCCTAACCTGCACCGTACAGTTCATTGCAGGGTCAGAACACCCCAGTCGATTCAATACCTTCAAGACCCTCTTGCCCATGTTGAATAAATCCGGCCTGAATTCGGCGGCTTATATGTTGTTGCTGATTTGCGCGCTATCGGCCTGCTCCACACCCAAACCCGCGACCTATCAACTGGAACAATTTGACTCCAGCATTAGTCCTTATGCACATAGTTTCACCGCGACGGCTGCCTCGACTTGCTACGCCGCGCGACGTGCTTTGCTAAGCCAGGGTTACACGGCCACCTCAAGCAACCCGGATTCCGTCGACGGTAGTAAAAATTTCCAACCCGATAAAGATTCGCACGTGGTGATCGATTTTCACGTGGTATGCACCTCGGATTTCGCCAGCGCGCGTAACAGCACGATTTATGTCAACGCCGTACAGGATCGCTACACGTTGAAGAAAAGTACCACCTCGGCGAGTGTCGGTTTAAGCGTGCTTGGCGCGATTTCTTTGCCTATCGGCTCCAGCGATGACTCGCTGGTCAAGATTTCCAGTGAAACGATCCCCTCTGGCTCGTTCTACGACCGATATTTCGGCCTGGTCCAGCATTACCTCAAGATCGAACCCGAAAAAGAGCCGCTTCCGCCGCCGGACACACGCTTGCTGGAAATGGTCCCGACCTCGAAAGCAACCGGTACCTTGATGAAGGACGCACCTGCACCTGCGTCGGGTGCGGCAAACGTGGCGCCCGCGGTTGGGCCGACGCCGACATCCGGGGCCATGGCTGCGCCCGCGATACCGGCTTCAGCACCTGTTGCGCCTGCGGTGGCGCCAGCCGCGCCACCTGCTTCGGCGCCGACACCGGCCTCTACACCCACCGCGTCGCCTGCAACGCCACTTTCGGCGCCGGCACCGGCCGCCGCGCCGGCGGTTGCGTCCCAACCCGCCGCCACGCCAACTTCCGCGAACCCGACTCCGGCTGCGTCGGCCGAACCCTTGATCGCCGCGCAAAATTCGGCGCCGGCCCATCCGGCCAGCGCGCCCGACGCGACGCCCGACGCCAAATCCAACAGCGCAACGCCCGTGGCAAACCTTGCAACGACACCTGCGAATCAGGCTCCGGCGCTGTCAGCGGTGTCTCCGAATTCAGATTCATCAACGGCGCCTAGTGCCTCGAACGCCGCACCGGCGTCCACAGCGTCTGCGCAGAACCCGGCCAGCAACTAAACCTTTTTCCCAACAACCCCGCCCAGCAGCAGTGCTACCGCATGCGGCGCGATCATCTCCGAGTTGATCTGCGGCGAGCAAGGCGACTGGGCGACACTGAACTTGGCGAGCGGCAACAGCGTCAAGCCCATCAAGGACAGCACAATCAGTTCCGGCTCCAGCTCGGCATTGAGCCGCCCGTCTTGCTGTGCCTGCCTAAGCCGTTCGATAAATACCGCCTGCTTGCTACGCCCATGGGTTTGATCGAGACGATCCCGCAGCCCGCCGCCTTCACTGAGCACTTCGCGTATCCACAACGGCGCATACCAGCTATGCTCGGCGCTGATTTCCACCATTTGCCGGGCCAATCTGACCAGCAGTTCAACCGGGTCTTCGGTACCGACTACGGCTGCGACCATGCGCTCCCGTATCGGATCCAGCCGCTCAGCAATCAGCACATCGAGTAAATGATCCCGCGATTTGAAGTAGTAATGCACCATCGCCGCCGTAACGCCTGCCGCGCGCGCAATTTCAACCAGCGTCGTATTAACGACGCCGCGTTGCGCGAACAACTCTAGCGCAATCCCAAGCAAGGTCTCGCGCTGCTCGGCCTTGCCGGCCACGCGGACCGGACGCCCCGGGCGCCGGACCGGGGCCGCCGCCTCATTGGCCCGCCGGGCCCCTTCCCCCGGATTGTCTGCGTCTGCGCCTGCGGCGCCCGCTTGAGTCAGCGCATCTGTTGCCAGAACCTCGAGGTTTTTTGTTTGTGCCATCGCGGCTGATCTCTGCCAGGAAATTTAAGCTACAATATTAACTCATGCATTAATTAATTTCTATCGAATGCAATCGTGTTCCTCGCGCGGCTCCTTTCATTGTTCCAGTTAAGGACGATAAATCATCGTGGAATCTGTCATACAAGCCGACAAAGCGGCATTACGGGTGGTCTTCCCCGCTTTATTGCTGGTCATGCTGCTTGCCGCATTGGACCAGACCATCATGTCGACCGCACTGCCCACTATCGTCGGCGAGTTAGGCGGCCTCGAAAATCTGTCCTGGGTAGTCACGGCCTACTTGCTCAGCTCGACCATCGTGGTCCCGCTCTACGGCAAGTTCGGCGACTTGTTCGGCCGCCGGCTGGTACTGCAAATTGCTATTGTGCTGTTCCTGGTGGGCTCGGCCCTATGCGGGCTGGCGCAGAACATGACGGAACTGGTCCTGCTGCGCGCCTTGCAAGGCTTGGGCGGCGGCGGTTTGCTGGTCACCAGCATGGCCGCCATCGGCGACATGATTCCACCGCAGGAACGCGGCCGTTATCAAGGCATGTTTGGCGCCGTATTTGGACTGGCGACCATTATCGGTCCTTTGCTGGGCGGCGCCATCGTCGAGCATCTATCCTGGCGCTGGATTTTCTATATCAACCTGCCCTTGGGTATTGCGGCGCTGATCGCGATTAGCGCGGCTTTCAAACCGCACGTCGCCCACGTCAAACACCAAATCGACTATGCGGGTGCGGCCTTCCTCGCCGTCGCCTTGATTTGCATCACCCTGTTCACCAGCCAGGGAGGCACGATTTTGCCCTGGAGTTCGCCGCAGCTATGGCTCACGCTGTGCCTCGGCGTCATCTGCACGGTCGGCTTTATTTATGAAGAAAAGCATGCCCCCGAGCCCTTGATCCCGCTGATTTTGTTTAGAGAGCGCACCTTTGTATTGAGCAGCGCAATCAGCTTTGTCGTCGGCTTTGGATTATTCGGCGCGGTGACCTTTATTCCGCTTTACCTGCAGGTTGTGAAAGGCTCATCGCCCTCAACCGCCGGTTTGCAGATGCTGCCGATGATGGCCGGCATGATGCTGACCTCGATTGCCAGCGGCCGGATTATCAGTAAAATCGGCAAATATCGGATGTTCCCGATTATCGGTATGGCATTTGCCAGCATCGGCATGTTGCTGCTGGCGCGGCTGCAGATTTCGACCGACGTGCGGGTGATGTACGGCTATATGGCGCTGCTCGGTTTTGGCTTGGGGATGGTGATGCAGGTTTTGGTGCTGGCGGCCCAAAATGCCGCCGAGATCAAGCATCTGGGCGTCGTCACATCGGGGGTGGCGATGTTTCGCTCTATCGGCGGCTCGGTCGGGGTCGCCACCTTTGGGGCAATCTTCTCGAATGGCTTGCACGCGCGGCTTGCCGCACTGTTAAGCGACGACGTGCAATTACCGCCGACACTCGACCCCGTGCGCATTCACCAACTGCCACGCGCCGTGTACGACACCTATTTAACGGCCTTTGCCAGTTCGCTGCACACCGTCTACTTATCGGCGGCGGCGGTAATCGTGCTGGCCTTCGCCATGGCTTGGTGGCTTAAGGACGTGCCGTTGCGTCAGCACACGGCCGGCACCGCACCGCTTGCGGAATAGCGTTTAAACGAAGAAAAACCACGGCCGCCGTCCGAAAACTATAAAATTGCGGTCTGGCCGGTTTTCGCGGCCGTCGATTTCCAGGTTGCCATGTTACGTTTAAGTGAACTCAAACTCCCGCTCGACCACCCCGACAGCGCACTCGAAGCCGCCATTGCGGCCCGCCTGTCCAGTCTGGGCGTGCCGGCCGAAGGGCTGATCCGGTATACGGTGTTTCGCCGCGCGCACGATGCGCGCAAGCGCGCCGACATCAAGTTGACCTATATCGTCGACGTCGAAGTGCGCGACGAAGCCGCCGCGCGCGCGCGCCTGGGACAGGTGCCGCATTGCAGCGTAACACCGGATATGGCCTACCATTTTGTCGCGCGCGCCCCGGAACACGGCGATGCACTACGCCCGGTGGTCATCGGCATGGGGCCTTGCGGCTTGTTTGCCGGCTTGATTCTGGCCCAAATGGGCTTTCGCCCCATCATCCTGGAGCGCGGCAAAGCCGTGCGCGAACGCACCAAGGACACCTTTGGCTTGTGGCGTAAAAGCGTCCTGAACCCGGAATCGAATGTCCAGTTCGGCGAAGGCGGTGCCGGGACCTTTTCCGACGGCAAGCTATACAGCCAGATCAAGGATCCCAAGCATTACGGCCGCAAAGTACTCGACGAGTTCGTCAAGGCCGGCGCGCCCGAAGATATCTTGTATCTGAGCCGCCCCCATATCGGCACCTTCCGCCTCGTCAGCATGGTAGAAAAAATGCGCGCGACGATCCACGAGTTGGGTGGCGAAGTGCGTTTCGAAACCCGGGTCGAGGATATCGATATCGACCAAGACAAGGTGCGCGGGCTGACGCTGTCCAACGGCGAATACCTGCGCTGCGATCATGTGGTGCTGGCAGTTGGACATAGCGCGCGCGACACCTTCGAAATGCTGCACAAGCGCGGCGTGTATATCGAAGCCAAACCGTTTTCGCTGGGCTTTCGCATCGAGCACCCACAAGGCCTGATCGACCGCAGCCGCTTCGGCAAATTTGCCGGCCATAAGCAATTGGGCGCAGCCGACTACAAAGTAGTCCACCACTGCAGTAACGGTCGCGCGGTTTACAGCTTCTGCATGTGCCCGGGCGGCACAGTGGTTGCGGCGGCATCCGAACCGGGGCGTGTCGTCACCAATGGTATGAGCCAATATTCGCGCAATGAGCGCAATGCCAATGCCGGGATCGTGGTCGGCATCACGCCTGAAGATTTCCCGGGCGGACCGCTGGCCGGCATCGCATTCCAACGAAAATGGGAAGAGCGTGCATTCGAGTTAGGCGGCAGCAATTATTGCGCGCCGGGCCAACTGGTCGGCGATTTTATCGCCGCACGCCCCTCCACCTCGCTGGGTTCGGTCGTACCGTCTTACAAGCCAGGTGTGACACCGACCGATCTCAGCACCGCTTTGCCCGACTACGTGGTCGAAGCAATTCGCGAGGCATTGCCCGAGATCGACAAGAAGATCAACGGCTTCGCCATGCACGATGCGGTGTTGACCGGGGTCGAGACACGCACCTCGTCGCCGATCCGGGTCAAGCGCCGCGACAATTATCAAAGCATGAATATCGCCGGCCTGTATCCGGCCGGCGAAGGCGCAGGCTATGCGGGCGGGATCTATTCAGCGGCAATTGACGGAATCGAGGTGGCTGAGGCGCTGGCGTTGAGCATGATGAGTGCGTCGGCGCCCACGGGGACCTCCTCCGGGGCGTAACAGATTGAGGCTTGGCGGGAGATGGCGTGCTATACGAAAGCGTGCAACTGACGCTCGCCACCTCGTCGAAGAATTGCGTTTTACCGCTCAACGCCGGCCTACGCTCGGGCTCGTGTAGGCCGGTGCGGGTTTATGCGACTGACCGCACCGCCAGATAATCGAGCACGCCAAGCCCCGCCATCCTGCCTGCGGCAAAACAGGCGGTCAACAAATAGCCGCCCGTCGGCGCCTCCCAGTCCAGCATTTCCCCGGCGCAAAATACCCCTGGCACGGCGCGCAACATCAGGCGTTCATCAAGCGCCTCGAAGGCCACGCCGCCCGCACTGCTGATGGCTTCATCCAGGGGGCGCGGGCGCACCAATTGCAGCGGCAGCGCCTTGATTGCCTGCGCGAGCTGAGCCGGATCAGCAAAACCTTCCCGACTTAAGCACTCCCGCAACAAACCCGCCTTGACGCCCGTTAGCCCCAAACGACTTTGCAGATGGCTGGAGATCGATCGCGCGCCGCGTGGGTGCAGGACCTCAGCCCGCACCCGCTCGGCACTCAGGCCGGGAGCCAGATCCAGTTCGATCCAGGCTTGACCTTGCGCCCTAAGCTGGTCGCGCAGCGGGGCGGAAAGCGCGTAGACCAGACTACCCTCAATACCGCTTGCCGACACCACAAACTCACCTTGCCGATAAACCGCTTGTCCCTGCACATCGGTCCAAGCCATGGCCACCGACTTCACCGGCGTGCCGGCAAAGCGCGCGCTGAAATGCGGACTCCAAGCGATATCGAAGCCGCAGTTGGAGGGTTCCAAAGGACGCACCGGAACGCCTCGCTCGGCTAATAGCGGTATCCATGCACCGGTCGAACCCAGTCGTGCCCAACTACCGCCGCCCAAGGCCAGCACCACGGCGTCGGCCTGCACGTCAATTTCGCCCTGAGGCGCGGCAAAGCGCAGCGCGTCGTCGCGCCAGCCCAACCAACGATGTCGCATATGAAATTGCACCCCGGCGCCGCGCAAACGATGCAACCACGAACGCAACATCGGCGCGGCTTTCATATCGGTCGGAAAAACTCGGCCGGAGCTACCGACAAAGGTTTCCACGCCCAGGCCATGAACCCAGTCGCGCAGAGTCTGCGGACCAAAGCCGTCGAGCCACCGCGCAATCTGGTCGGCGCTTACGCCATAGCGCGCCAGAAAGGGCGCTGCCGGCTCGGAATGCGTGAGATTCATGCCGCCTTTACCGGCTAATAGAAACTTGCGGCCGACGGATGGCATCGCATCATAAAGATCGACGCGCAGACCGGCATTTGCGATGATTTCGGCCGCCATCAACCCGGCGGGGCCGCCGCCTATAACAGCAACGGTGGTGGGGTTAGTGTGCGAGGCTGGCATGGCAGGAGTTCGAGTAGCGGTTGGCAAGGACTTCATGTCTGTATACCCGATTAGAGACGCGGCAACCTGGAAATATCCGCCGTGAATGCGGCGTGATCGATCAAAGGCAGCACAACGACGGGCACTCACTTGGTCCTAAAATTCAGAACTAGGCCCGGATTATGCACAGATAAGTCCTATTCTAGGCAGCTAGGTGAATTTCTGAAAAAAACTGGGCTTGCCGCGCTTGCCATGCTGCAGTTCCACCGCGTTGCTCGGTACAGCGCGCCATTTGCCTGAATTGTATGTCATGACTCGTGCTTGATAGATCAAACTATAAAGTAGACCAGGCAGGCAAACAATTTCAAGTAAATGAATTTAAGTTCTTAGGGAATTCATATTTTTAATTTAATTCGCACTACAAAATTAATGATATTAACTAACGAACTATGCACTTTGAGCCGCGATATCGAAGCGATAAAATATTTCGCATCGTGTAGTCAAGCGAGTGATTCGTGAAATCACTGCTTATCGTCACCGAGATGTTCGATGTCGGTGGGCTGGAAACATCCATACGCGGGGAAATTGTCGCTCTGACTCGCGCGGGATGCCATGTTCATCTGGCGACAGGCCCGCGCTTCAACCCCATGCTGCTTCCTAAAGAAGTCGCATCTGTTACGCATCATCTGTCGCTTGGCCCGGACGCAAGCATTGCGGACTTCACCCAGGCGGTCGATAAGTTGCGCCGGCTTATTCGCGATCATGCAATTGATTGTGTCCATGCACATCCATTTACGTCTCTGCTGCCGGCTCTTATAGCGGCACAGCAAGAGCGCGTTCAATCATCCTTGACGCTGCATGGGCCGGCATCCCTGGCCGTTTATTATGGGCCGATTTATGACTTTATCCTGACCTCGGCTATCTTGCCGAGTGCAGGTCTGGTGGTTGCAGTATCTGCGGAAACTGCAAAATTAGCCGCGCCTTACCTTCCCAATAGAAAAGCTTTGATACTGCCGAATGGCGTAGATTTCAGCCTGTTCCCATCATTCAGCATACCCACTGAGATAGATCCAAGATGGCTGGTGGTCAGTCGTCTGGATCCTTTCAAAATCGTCGGCATTGCGGACTTTATTCGAAAGGCAAAACTCGCCGACTTACCTGGTGTGCGTGTGCTGGGTGACGGCCCGGCTCGCGAAAACCTTCAACAATGCTTGGACGATGAGGGATTAAGCGATTTTGTTGAGTTGTGCGGAGTAAGTGCGGATGTACCTCGATTAATGCAATCTGCCGCTGGTATCGCGGGAATGGGCAGAGTCGCTCTTGAGGGCCTTGCCAGTCGAAAACCCGTCTGCCTGATTGGCTACGATGGGGTAAAAGGCCTGATTGACCGAGGCATGCTATCCGTGGCATCTAAAGCCAATTTCTCGGGGAGAAATCTGCCGAATATTGATAGCCGGACGTTTTGCGAGCAACTCGAATATGTATCGAAAATTGAAATCGAGGCGCTTCATAAGATAGTACGTGAGAAATTTTCTGAGCATTCCGTCTGGCGACGTTTTTTAGAAAAAATAGATAAAACAAAGCCACAAACGTCCACATTGCTCGCCGACATTTACCGAGTGCTACTGGCCAGCGACGCTAACGAAGCAACTCCATGGCTTCAGTCCACTGCTTTACTTGAGCATATAAGCGAATTGACCCACCATGCCAAGCATTCAAAGCCCGGTTTGATGGCACGTGTCCGGCGCTATCGAGATAAATTGTCTGAGGTAACAGCGCGCGAAACATCCGCGAAACAAAATCACTACGCCGGAAAACCTGCATCTCTTATCAATCAACAGCAATTCGGCCCCGACACCATGCTCAAGCGGCTCGAGCAATTGCGACAAAGTTGTTCGAGGCAGCTCGTCTGGCGTCTCAAGCGTTCGGCACGTACTGCCTGGCGCCGCCTCCGGCACAAGTAGCGGTCGACCATCACCCAGACAGCGCATCGAGCGAACGCTAGACCCGCACTTCCCTTTGCCCTAAAAAACATGAGTCTCGCGAGCTATGCGCGTGCACCCATTAAAATATTATTTATTATTAGGATATCGAAACCGTTAGGGTAGCGTACTCCACACACATCGAAATGGAAGGCCGCAACGCATTTTTCGCGTGCAACGTTTTTTTCTGTGAGGGTCGCACTCATGCCATTTTCATTGACACTTCATCATGACTACGTTCAGTCTTGGCACTCAGGCGGACACCGCGCCCTCCGCAATTTTGCCCGACATGATCGCGCAACATGGAGGTTCTGCCTGCACTAAAAAGAAAATTGCGGTCGTGTTCGGCACCCGCCCTGAAGCAATCAAGATGGCGCCATTGGTGCACGCGCTCAAAAAATCTCGATACCTCGAACCCGTCGTTATCGCAACTGCGCAGCATCGAGAAATGCTCGATCAGGTCTTGCACATATTCGATATCAAACCCGATTACGATTTGAATCTCATGCGTCCAAACCAGACGCTGCCGGATCTAACCTCCCGCTTGATCACATCGCTCGACGACATAGTCAAGGAAATCGGGCCCAGTGCGATGCTGGTCCAGGGAGATACGACCACCGTCCTCGCGGCATCTCTCGTTTCCTTCTACAACGCGATTCCGATAGGTCACGTCGAGGCGGGTCTAAGAACGAATGACCTGCGCAATCCATTTCCAGAAGAAATGAATCGCGTCGTCACTGGGCGTCTGGCCGACTGGCATTTCGCCCCGACTCAGCTATCGGCACAAAATCTTCTGAATGAAGGCGTGCCGGCCGACGCAGTGTTTATAACCGGCAATACCGTCATCGACGCCTTATTCATCGCCCGCCGCCATCCGGACAAAGCGCCGCGGCACCCCCTGTGTCAGACTAGTTGTCGCCTCTGAATTTTCTTAAATTAAAGAAGTCAGAGGTGCATGTTGAAGCAAAAGCAAACGTATTCAGTCGAATTCAAAGAGCAAGCGCTGTTAAAAATACTTC
>Ga0302220_10000250_pt1 | contig 48185 bp, 37 predicted proteins | sample II_Palsa_E1_3_FD_194572 | JGI IMG/M metagenome (GOLD analysis project Ga0302220, IMG submission 194572) | Peat permafrost microbial communities from Stordalen Mire near Abisko, Sweden - II_Palsa_E1_3 | ecosystem: Environmental > Terrestrial > Soil > Palsa > Peat permafrost | place: Sweden...
AAGCGTGCGCGACTCTGCCGTGCACCGGAAACCGGTAGCGGCACCATGCTGCCCGTCTGGTGCCGCGGTCCCCGAAGGGGCGGCCAGCTGGACCGCAGCCCGGCCGGCCAGGCCCCCCGAGTCTGGCCGGCCGGGTGATCAGATGAGCATGCCGTGGCTGAGCAGTCCCACAAGCACGATGATCACCAGGGCGATGAGGAAGGCGAAAGAGATGAGCTTGAACAGCAGGCCGATTACGAACCGCAGGAACGGCCCGACGATCCGGAGCCCCACGAGTATGGCCCCGATGAGGACCAGCAGATTGATCATGCCCGTCACCTCCCTACTGCTGCGGCCGGAGTGAGTCGAAGCGGGGATCGCGGTAACGGCGGCTCATTCCGCCGTGCTTTACTTCGACCGTCCAGCCGTATTGGCGGGCTCGTTCATCCGGGCCCTGGAATAGCCGGTTGGTTATCGCGCGCAATCGATCTGCCAGCCAGGTCGGCGTTCTTTTTGGCCGGGCGGGCCGTGGCCTGTTCCGGCTCGCTGCATCTTTCATGGCTTCAGCATGAGCAAGGGCATATGCAAATTGCCCGCATAAATATCGCATTTGTATAGCAAGCCGATATCAGCGGCTGATAACCATGAACGGGCAAGTTAGCCGGACGTTTGGCCGGCTGTTACCGGAGCGCGCGATCTTGACCCAGCACGCATTGTCTGATAGCGCATTGCGGGAGGCCCGGACGTGATCGGCAGCCCTTTTCGGCTCCATCGCTCCGCGGCGCCCCGGCGGCGGCAGGGAGGCCCATGCGGTTCGCGATCATGCAGGAAACAGTCGGCTACCGGCCGGGGGACGCAGACGCGGAAGAAGCGATCACCGGCCAGGAAGGCGAGTTGCTGCGCCTGCTGCTCCTGCGGCGGGGTCATCCGCTGAGCAAGGAGGAGATCGCCCGGCACCTGACGCGGACGGGAAAGAACCGGGTGCTGCCGTCGTCGGTGCCCGGCTACGTCGCCCGGCTGCGCGGCAGGATCGGCCCGGAATATGTGCGCAGCACGGCCGGCTATTCCTCCGGCATAGATCAGGCCGGGGTCGACGCCTTTGTCTTCGAAGGCCAGGTCCGGCAGCTCGGCGTCTGCGATATCGCCGACATCGACGACCTGGATGACGGCATCGGCGACCAGTACGAGCTCCTGCTGGACCTATACACGATGTGGCACGCCAATCCTGCCCTGGCGTTCGCCGATGACCACGATGACGAATTCTCCCGGGACGCATACCTCGAATTCGAGCGATACTGGGACGGCCTCAAGAAGTGCATCATCTACAGCGAGCTACGCAGCCGGCGGAAACCGCGGATCGAGAAGGCGATCGCCCGGATAAAGCAGTTGCTGGAACAGGATCCGTCCGACGAGCAGCTGTGGGCGCTCTGCTACCGCGCCCAGGCCTCACTTCCCGCGCACGACGGTCCGGTGGCTGCCACCTATGCGGCCATCCAGCAGCAGTTCCCCCGCGGCATCCCGGCCGAACTGGGCTATACGATCAGCCGGATCGCCGGCGGCCACCGGGACGCGCTCTTCGACATCGACCAGCACCGCCGGGCACCTGACGATCAGCGCCGGATCGACGGCCTCATCCAGACCATCGGCATCTCCTCCGCGTCCGAGCTTGAACTGCGCCGCTCCAAGCTCGAGCCACTGGAGTGCATGGGCCAAACCGTTTCCCGGCTGCGCTTCGCCGGGATACTCGCGACCAAGTGGGTGGCGGACTCGTACGTACGCGCCGAGTTCGGGCGCCTGCTCGAGCGCCTGGACCACTCCGGCGGGTCCGCCCGGTTCCTGCTGATCAATCCGGAGTCCGAAGGCTACCGGCGGTTCCGCGGTGTGCGGTGGAGCGAGGGCGGTGTTCAGCCGGTCAGCATGCTGCGCAGCCTGAGTGCCGCGCACCCCAGCTTCGAGGTCCGCCTCTACGACGCCCTGCCCACGTTCCGCATCGTCCTCATCGACCAGAGCGTGGTCAGCTTCTCCCCGTATCTCATGACCTCTGGCACGCAGCGGGCCAGAACCGGCTGGGAAGCACCCCATATCGTGCTCGACCGCACCGCCCCCTGGCCGCTGGCCCAGACCTTCGAGACCCTCTTCGAGGAGACCTGGCGGACCGCCACCCCTCTCTCGCCGTCAGACGGGGAGTACGCAGATTCCTTAGCCAGGCAGAGCTTCCGCCGCGGCGTTTAGCTGGTCATGGGCTGCGACGAACGCCAGCGCGCGCTTCGCATGCGGGATGTCGGTGTGGTAAGTGCAGCGCAGCAAGCTCCGGGCCAGGGCCAAATGCCATTCCCAGCGATAGCGCTCCGCCGCGCCGGGCTGCATGACGGGAGTCACCCGGTGCAGGTTCGTTGCGATCCAGGACAGCGCCGCCAGGGCGGCTGATGTGGCTGCTTTTGCCGTAACTGCGATCAGGTCGGGCTCGCCGGTCCCGAAGCGCGCGGCAAGAGCTCGCCAGGTACTGAAACCCGTGAACAACATCGATTCGGTACCGGCGTCCACGCTCCGCATCAGCAGGTCGACCGCCAGCCACGCCGGATCCGTGGCCCAGTGCGCCAGCCCGAAGTGGCTCGTATCGATCAGCTGCGGCTGAGGATGCCGTCCGGGTGGGATGAGCACGTTGTCGGCGTGCAGGTCCCCGTGGGCGTAGCAGACATACGTCTCCTGCGAGGCCAGGCTGAGCAGCCTGCCGCCCGGCAGGCGCCGTTCCGTAATGAACGCCGTCAGATCGTTGACCAGAGGGTCCACGTCGCCGCCCAGGGCACCCCCGTCCTCGCGTTCCAGGACCTCCGTCAGCTCGGCCAGCACCTGGAGGATGCATCGCTGCCGGTATGGGGTGAACGAGAAGCTGGCCAAGGCCTCGGTGCGCTCGGATCGCCCGCGCGCGTAAACGTGCGCCAGGCGGTCGACAAACAGTGATTCCATCAGGTCGTCAACCGCGGGCGGCTCGGGCGGGTGCTCGCTAGAGAGCAGCCATCCGCGCAAGGTGACGGCCCGTTCGACGAACGGGCTGCCCAGCGCGTACCAGCCGTTCACCGGGCCGACCGAATAGGCGGGACGATGCTCGACGAGCAGAGTCGGCGGCAGTACCTCCGCGGCCTGCCTGCCGCGTTCCGCTTCGCGGGCCAGCAGATCCTTGGCCTGGCTCAGCTTCAGGATGTGGCTGACCCGATCGATGCCCTCGACGTGTGCAGTGACGCTGCAGACCGACGCCCCGGACGCCCCGGGCGTCAGGAAACGAAGCTCGATCCGATCGGTCTGCCGCTCCCCGGCCTCCAGGATCTTGGCGTAGAGCCGGGCGACGGTCGCTTCACCAACCTGATTTAGCAGGCCCTGGATACCCGGGTCACGCGGATCGGACGCTACCTCGCAGGTGCGGACGGTGCCGTTGTCCAGCAGATGCTCGCGGATCTTCCTGGCGATGGCGGCCGGGCTGTGCACGGAAGATGCCGTGCTGAACTCGTTGCGCCGCACCACGTGATGAGCCCCGCACTCCCACGCATCGTCGATGAGGTTGAGCATACGTTCGCTGCCAGTTGTGACGGCCAGGATGAAAGTGTGTGTCGAACGGCGTCTGGCGCCCTTGATGAGGTCGAGACCTCGTGGCTCCAGGTCGCCAGGCACGTCTTCCCTTGGGAACAGCAGGTCGGCGATGACCAGGTCGAACGGTGCGGCCGACGATGTCATGAGCCGCTGGCCCTCGTCCACGTCGGTAGCGGTCTTCCAGTCGACGTCCCAGCCGATTTCCCGGCCGAGCCGGACCCGCATGGTTTCGACCAGCCGCGGCTCGTCGTCTACCACCAGCGCGCGTATCCGGGCCACGCTCATCCCCCGTGCCACAGAGGAAGCGTGGCGACCGCTGCGAACGTCCACTCATCGTCGGCAAGTACCTGACCGATGAGCGAACCGCCGAACGGCCGGAGCTTGTCGCTGAGGGCTTTGAGACCGCGCCCGGGCGGCGTGCTAGGCAGGGTGCCGGAGTTACGCACCACCATTTGCGCGGTTCCGCGCGCTGGCCGCAGGTACTCGATCTGCAATCGGCAGACCGCCCCTTTTACGCAGTGCTTCTCGATGTTTTCGAGTAGGTGGGTGATGATCTGATCCAGCAGCTTTTCCGGGCAGAAGACCTCCACGTCACCGCCCTCCGGCTGGTCGATCGCTGCCTGAGCCTGATGCAAGCGCAGTAGCTTTTCCACGCACGGCCCAAGCTTGATGGGTGCCGACCGGACCAGTTCGACCAGCAGCGCTGGCACCTGCTGATCGCTCAGGTGGGCAGCCAGGAAAATGCGATTCCACCAGTTGATGCGGCCGAGCAGCTCGTGGCGGACCGCCTGCCAGGACGGTTCGGCCGGCCGCCACGGACCGTGCGCCAGAGCTTGCAGCCTGTCTGTTACCGCTCGCAGCTCTCCGACGTCCGGGTGAGCCAGCGTGAGCAGCCGACGCTGATCCTTACCCCCGAGCCAGTCGGCTACGAAATCTCCCCCGAGGATGTCCCGGAGCGGCGGAAGATTGGCGAGCGCTCGCTCCTCAAGCTGCCGAGCGCAGGTGTCCCAGTCGGCACTTGCGGCCTGCGCGGCTTCGGGTGACGGCTCGACCTCCTCGATGTCCTCAACGAAGCTGCGGACGAGAAGCAACTCCGCCTCAAGACGGTGCCGGACAACCGGGCGGACCAAGTCTTCGCGCAGGCGCTCCCACGCCGCCTGCGCGTCTTTGGGCTTGTCCAGAATGCGGTAGTCAGCCACCGTCAGCAGGTTCCGGACGGCATGAAGGTGATCTTCGGTCGCCATGGTGTCTGGCTCCGAACGCTGATCCTCCAGATAGTCGCGACAAATCATGAGATTGCGCCGGAGATTGATGACATCAATCGGTGAGTCGCCGGGTGATCGGAGCAGAAGACGGCAGCAGTCGAGAAGCATCTGGTCCACCAGTACCGTCTCGTTTCCCGCCAGGTCCAGCAGCTTCGGTAGCAGCTCCACAAGCCGCTGCGGGACGGCGGCAGACATCACCATCAGGGCCTGGACCCGCAGCCACGGCGGGGTGGTGACCTGCTCTAGGCAGCTGACACAAACCTGCGACAGCAGCTCCGCAGCGATCTCGAAGTGCAGCGGCGGTAGTCGCAGCCACTGCTGCTCCGCAGCCAGCAGGCGAATCAGTCCGGTGCTGGTCCACTCCCGCCGGTGTGATGTTTCTCCGGTCAGTACGCGGAGCCGGTCGATGACCTCCTGCCGCCCGCTGACCTTCCGGAGCGCTCGTAGCAGCAGCCTGCGCCAGCGCAGGTAGTCGATGGCCTCATAGCCGGTGACCGGCACAGTAAACAGGTCGGCCGCCGAGTCGCGGGCAACCTCATCCAGTTCTCGCGCCCGCAGCGTGTCGCGTAGCAGCTCCGCGTGACTGATCAGCCTGGGTGGCGCAGTGTCTTCGTCCAGCCGATAGCGCTCCCGGGTGGCGCAGATGGGGCAGCCGTGTATATCGAAGGCGGTAATGCCACTACCAGCCACGAAGCGGATCGTGACCGGGATTTGCGCTGCAAACGGTGAATCGCCGGTCGAGGGGGTGCCGTCAGCCGCCATTGTCGGCACCGATACGGCGCGCAGCATTCGCAGGGCATCAGCGTCGTTGGCGTCGAGTTGGTTGAGCATGCAGACCGCGGTGATCCAGCTCGCGCCGCTTTTGGCCGCCAGCCTGATCAACTGCAGCAGCGTGCTTCCCGTAATGGCCCACCAGTGGATGATGAGAACACCCGCCGGCCGGTTCACATTGGTCAGACTGGCGGGAAAGGCCCAGCCGTCACCCGCTATCCACCGGGGGACCGGCGTTACCGCGCCGACCTGGAAGCCGTCCGCGGCGAGGTAATCGTGTACGATCCCGGCGAGCGTCTCCGCGTTGCCGTCAGACGCGACATACCAGATGGCAATGGGAACATCCGTCTCCGAATGTGGGCCACCCTGAGCGCGGATCTCCGCAAAAGCGGTTCTGACGTTAGAGAGGACCGACTCGGTGATCTGTAGTCGTCTCCTTTGCTGGCGCATCGCCTGCAGCCGGATGAATGCGCTGTAGTGCCTGCGGGGCGGGTCGTCGATATGGCCGAGGCGGAGCAGGTCCGGGTCGGCGGCGAACCAGGTGAGCAGGTCCGTTTGCTGGGCGCGAGCAGTCTCCCCGGCGACAGCCACCTCGGGCCGGAGCAGCAAGGGATCAATGTCGGTGACATTTTCGTCCCATGATCCTTTGAAAGCGATGTCGATCTCGGTGAGCGATACCACCGGGATGGTGCGGTTCAGCAGTCTCACCGGCCCACGCGTGTCTCTCGCGTCCACGACGCATGCGATGACGAGAGGATCGGCGTCCCGCCCGGCCACGATGGCGACGGCCTGGCGAACCGTGTCCTCACTGCGGATGGTGTCAGCACACAGCACCACCTTCGCGCCGACGGGTAGCTGCTCACCGATCGGGGGCTCACCGATGTTGAGCTCGGACGGCTGCGGATATACGCGCCCGGCAAGGCTCAGGCATTCGCTAAGCTGCCGGGCCAGCAGCCGGGGAGCGGACTTGACCTGGAAAATTGCTGTTGGTGTCTCTGCTCTTGCGGCCGCACGCAGCGCCGCTTCGGCCTTGCGAGCGAGAACAAATGCCGCCAGTTGTACGCCGATGGTCCCGGCCAGCAAAGGCTCCACATAGATCCACCGGTTGGTGACACGCAGGCTGGGCCCCCGAAAAACGCCTAGCTCTACCCCCCTACCGCCACGTTCGACCGCCTCCGCGAGGCTCTGACTTACGACTCGGTCGATCGTCCCGTGGACGACGGCCAGCGAAAGCCGCAGCAGCAGCCGGCTCCGGCCCACGCTCAGCAGGTGCCCGTTGACGCGCAACATCTCCGAAAACCGGGCTGGGTCACCCCCAGCCCGGTGCCAGCAGCGCTGTGCCGCGCCGAAATCCGCAGCGCCCGCGCCTCCGGACAGCTCATTGAGGACCGCTCGCAGCGGAACCGAGCCGCCGCACCAGACCGGATCGCCGTTCCGGCCGAGCACGAGAATCGGGTCATGGACACCCTCGCCGGAGGCGACGGCGAGTTCTTCGTTAAACATCGCCACGCACGGATCGAGCATGTGTGACTCGGCATCCGGAAAAGCGACAACGAAGGTACACGAGCGCGCGATCGAGCTGGCGAACTCGAGGAGCTGATACATAGCGCCGCGCCAGCCGTCATCGACATCCGGTTGACCGGCCTCATGCAGGGGCACCGTGGCAATTAGCCCGTCGACGTGCCGGTCTGCCTGTACGGAGCGCACCTGATCAGCGAGCCGGGACCGGTCAGCATCAGCCAGGCCCCGCCGGGAGTCGAAAGCACAGCTCAGCCAGGACAGACGAGGCGCCGAGCCAAGTGCCGACTGGCTTTCCCACGACGTACGCGGGCGCGGCGGGGAAGGCCCGGTCGGAAGCGTTAGTTCCAGCAGCGTTCCAGGTACGTGGCCGAATCCGCCCTCCGCGACGTCGGTCCCTCCGGCTTCCCGGCCGAAAAGCCTCCCGACGAGCAGGTCAGCGGTGCGCGCCTGGACGCCACCGTGATAGCTACGGACCACCCGGGCCACCCACCAGAGCCCCGTTGTGCCACGTTGCGCGTCCTTAACCTCCACCGACCTCGCAGATAGGTTTCCCAGCGCGTTCAGGATGGTCTCCTGACGGCTGCGATCCGAAAGGGCGCCACGACCGGCGGACTCGCTGTACAGCGGGGCCAGACGTGCGGTGAGATCCGCGCCCGAGTCGGCGACGATCATGCGCAGTACCTGGCTGCCGTCCGCCAGCGCACGTTCGGTGATGTCTGCCATGTGCGGGTGCATGCCGTTCTGGCGGAGCGCGTACGTTTCGGCGCCGACCATAATGGCGCCAACCAGGGCAACGGCCGACCGGTCGCCCACACCGCCATGCTTGGCGACGTTCTCCACCAGCTCGGTCAGGACAGTCTGGCTCAGCGTACGCGCGTCCGACTGGGAGAGGCCGAGGTCCTCCAGCCCAGCAGAGACGGCGAGGAATGACTCTGACTCGCGCAGCTGTGCGGCCGGCATGGGTTCAAGCCACCGGAATGGAAATACCCGCCGGTGCCGGTAGGGAGCGTTTTGCGGATCCTGGTCGGGTGACCCGGGCCAGGACACTGGCTCCCGGCCGTCCATCGATGATCCGTCCAGAATGTGAACGGCGTCTTGCCGCCAGTGCGGGGCGCGAAGCGAGTCAAGGAATCCCACCTGCCGCATGAAAGCGAGGGCGTCACCTCGCGCTCGCGCCTGACGCGCAGTGAGCGAAGGATCGACGCCCTGTCCGCTAGCGGTAGGGGCCGACGCCACGGGCAACGTGACGGTGGCCGGTATCTCTGATCGAACAGCCGTATCGAGCAGCAGCAGCGCTCTGGCTAGCGCTCCGAAGTCAGCGAACTCAACTCTAGAGAAGTCGAGCCTCAGCGGGTCTGCCGCGCTGGGCTGGGACCAAGCCCGTTCGTCCGCATATGATCCATGGCGCAGCTCCGCTTCCCAGGTAAGGAGCGTGAGCATCCGGGGGAAGCGGTAGGTGGCCATCGCGCCTCTCCCCCGTGCACCGGCGATCCCATGAGGTCTATCAACTGTGACCGATTAGTAGCTTTCCTCTGTACGTAACACTTTGAACCGTTTTGCTCAACCTTCTGGTAGCTGCTGGAGGCCCTGATCAAGCTGTCGTCGGTGGCCACCGGCGCCCATGGGCGTGTCCCGCGGCGTGGACGCCGGCGGGACCACCGGCCCTATCCCGGCCATTACCAGCGGGGTTCGCTGCCGTCCCTGGCTGGGGTTATTTTCCAGTCAGATGTCGGCCCACGCCGACTGTCCGTAATCACGGAGACCTGGTTCCTCAACCGCCAAAACCGTACTTTAGGGCGCATTGGGCTCAGGCAAGAACACTTGGGCACCAAATTTCCAGGCCCCTCTGCATGGTCCGAAACCACAAGATCCGATTACACTCTGATAGGGGAGCCAGCTCGGAGGGCCTTTGTCTCGTTGGCGATGCGCTCAACGGACGATCATGGCTTCCACTACAGTTCTGGGGGTAGGCCTACGCCGAGTTCAACGGCCTGGCCTGCGCCAATACCACCATCAGCCCGGGACACCACTTGACGACAGATCAGGTAGGCCTGCTCCGTGAGAGCTGGGACGCGCACGCGCACGAGTGGATCAAGTGGGTCAGAGCACCTGGTCGGCAGGACAGCTACTGGCGGTTCCACCGAGAGCGCTTCTTGTCGCTCGTTCCTGACGCGGGCCAACTGACGGTGGACATCGGCTGTGGCGAGGGCCGCGTTGGCCGAGATTTGCAAAAACTTGGGCACAGAGTGCTCGGGGTCGACTGGTCCTACACCATGTGCCGGGCCTCCGAGAAGCATCCGGAGCGATCCCCGGCCGTTGTCGGCGACGCGGCCGACTTGCCCCTTGCCGATCGTAGCGCAGACTGCGCGATAGCATTCATGTCGCTTCAGGACATTGACGACATGCAGCGTACGGTCGAGGAAATTTCGCGCATCCTTGAAGATGATTGCCCCTTGATCCTGGCGATTGTTCACCCGATGTATTCCGGCGGAAGATTCTTCAGTCTCGGCGAGAGTACAGATAACTACTTCGTACTTAAACGGTCATATTTGAAGCAAGAACGCCTTGTTAGCACGGACGGCGACGGCAGTTTGACGGTGACTTTCTTCCGCGAGCACCGTCCTCTGCAGGCCTACACCCAAGCCCTCATCAAAGCGGGCTTTAATATTGAGCAGCTGATCGAGCTCACCGATGACGACGAGGCCAGGGACCGCGACGGTATCCCCGTATTCCTCGACATCGTGGCGAGACGTCGGCCACGGGAAAAGCCTGCGGATTCCATGCGCATAGACAGCAGCAACCACTCTACAGCCCAAACCCTATCCCGTCGACCTTACCGCAATCATCGGCGGTATCAAACCCGCCCGGGTCGCGCACAGATTACACGCGCTCCGTTGAATTCCCTACCCTTGCATACAGATCCCCCGGCCGCGGCGGTGATACGTTTCGCCAGCCGTTCATGGCCCTACCTCTCTGGGCTGATTGTCATCGCGGCTGCAGCTGCGGCCTTCCTTGTAAATTCGCCACTACGTTGACGAGTGACCTCTCATCGTCGAGATGTCATGGTTAGAGCTTTGATCTGAGGTTCGTACCGTGTCTACAGTTTAGTAGGCCAGCAGGTCCAAGCCTAGGTCGAGGGCGGGGCTGGAGTGGGTGAGGGCGCCGACGGCGACGAAGCCGACGCCGGTCTCCGCCACCGCCCGGGCCGTGGCCAGCCGCAGGCCGCCGCTGGCTTCCAGGCGCACTGACGGGTAGGGCTTGGCCAGGGCGACGGCGGCCCGGAGATCGGCCAGGTCCATGTTGTCGAGCAGGATGAGCTCCGCGCCGGCCGCCAGGGCCTCTTCGACCTGGGTCAGGTCATCGCACTCCACCTCCAGTGGCAGTGCCGGGGCGACCGCGCGGACCGCTTCGATGGCCTTGGTGACACTGCCCGCGGCCGCCACGTGGTTGTCCTTGATCAGCGCGGCGTCGCCGAGGCCCATGCGGTGGTTCAGGCCGCCGCCGCACCGGACGGCGTACTTCTCCAGCTGACGCAGCCCTGGGGTGGTCTTCCGGGTGTCGCGGACCGCGCAGCCTGTACCCGACAGCGCGTCCGCCCAGGCCCGGGTCGCGGTGGCGATGCCCGACAGGTGGGTCAGGACGTTGAGCAGGGTTCGTTCGGCACCAAGAAGCTCCCGCAGACCGGAACGGATCCGCAGAACCTCCGCCCCGGCGGCGATACGGTCGCCGTCCGTGTGTCGCGGCTCGGCGGCCTCCGGCGGGACCCCGGCCGCGTCCAGCACGGCCAGGGCGACCGGGAGTCCGGCCAGCACTCCCGGCTCACGAGCCACCACACCGGCCACGGCCCGCGCGCCCGCGATGGCCGTGGCCGCCGACGTCACGTCAGGGCCGTAGCGCAGGTCCTCCACCAGCGCGCCGCGCACGACCCGCTCGGTGTCGTCGGGATCCAGGCCGGCCTCGAGCAGGGCTTCGGTCACGGGGATGCTCAGCGTCATGCGGCTGCTCCTGTCCTGGTCGGTTCGGCCGCGGCGGCCGTGGCCCGCAACCGGGCCGGATCGACGCGGACCACCGTGTGCCGTGCGTTGCGGGCCGAATGGGACGGCGGTGCGTCACGCCACCGATGACAACCCCGGCTCTCCGGTCGGGCCAGCGCCGAGACGGCGACCAGGACCGACACCGCGTGCAGGTTCGTCGCTTCCACGCTGGCCAGATCCAGCCCGGGGCCCGCGGGCTCTGCCGCCGGCGCCTGGGCCAGGCTCCGCTGAAGCTGCTGCACGCCCAGGCGATCGCGAACCACCCCGGCGTGCTTCGACATGGCGGCGGCCAGCATCGGGCGGGCGGCCGGGCTCACTCCCTGGCCGGCCTGCGGGCACCGCACGTTGCCCGCGGGGGCAGGCAGATCCTGGCCGAGAAGCTCACCGGCCCGCCGTCCGGTCAGCAGGGCTTCGGTCAGGGAATTGGAGGCGAGCCGGTTGGCGCCGTGCACACCGGTCGACGCGGCCTCTCCGACCGCGAACAGCCCGGTGAGCGAGGTCCGCCCGGCCAAGTCGGCCCGGATGCCGCCGCACGCGTAGTGCGCGCCGGGCGCGACCGGGATGGGCTCGACGGCCGGATCAACGCCCCGCGCCCGGCACGCGGCGGTCACCGTGGGGAAGTCCTGCTCCAGCCGGGCCTCGGCGAACGCGGTCGCGTCCAGCCACAGGTGATCGCCGGGCCCGTCCCCCGACGCCATCCGCTCCTGCATCGCCGCCGACACCACATCCCGGGGGGCCAGGTCGCCCAGCGGGTGACGGCCGGTCATGACCGGCTGGCCTGCCGCGTCCACCAGCACGGCGCCCGCCCCGCGCAGGGCCTCGGTGATCAGCGGACACTGACCGCGGGCCGCTTGCTGCCACAGCACCGTCGGGTGGAACTGAACAAACTCCAGGTCCTGCAGCTCGGCGCCAGCGCGGGCCGCCAGGGCCAGGCCGTCGCCGGTCACCCCGGCCGGGCTCGTGGTCGTCGCGTAGGCCTGCCCGAAGCCGCCGGTGGCCAGCACGACCGCGCGGGCCGTCACCCGGCCGGTCCACAGCGTCCCGTCGTCCGCCACCATTCCGGCTAGCACCCCGCCCACGGTGCCGCGGTCATTGATCAGGGCGTCCAGCACGGCGCAGCGGGTGAGAATCTCCACCGGGCTGGCCAGCAGGGCCGCCAACAGCACCCGGTGCACCTCCGCGCCGACTGCGTCGCCGCCGGCATGCACGATCCGGTGGCGGCTGTGGCCACCCTCCAGATGCAGCGCCGTCCGGTTCAGCTGGGCACCGCGCGCGGCCAGCCGGGCAATCTCGCCGGGCGCGCCGGCGGCCAGCGCAGTCACGGCGGCCGGGTCGCACAGCCCGGCGCCCGCGACGAGGGTGTCGCTTCCGTGCCGGGCCGGGCTGTCACCGGGACCGATCGCGGCGGCCAGGCCGCCCTGAGCCAGCGGGGTGGCTCCCCCGCCGAGGTCGTCCTTGCTGAGCAGCAGCACCTGGCGGCCGTAACGGGCGGCGGTCAGGGCCGCGGTCATCCCTGCGGCGCCCGAGCCCACGACCACGACGTCGGCGCTGAGTTCCCAGTGGATCCCGGCCGTGGGCAGGGCGCGGAGCTCTGGCCCGGTCATTCCGCGGTCACCGCAGCCGTCAGCTCGGCCGACCCGGTGCCGGGCGCGCGGGGCGGTGTGGCGCCTGTCATTTCGGCCGGTGCGGCGCCCGGCGCCCCGGTCGGCGTTCCGGCGGGAAGGGCAGTTGCCGTCGTACCAGCCCCGATCATGGCCTGAACCGACCGTCGGGCCCGTTCGGCGATATCGGCGGGGACCTGCACTTCCGTAGTTCCCTCGCGCAGGCAGCGCAACAGGGAGGCCGGGGTGGTCATCTTCATGAAGCGGCACACGGCACCGGGGTTGACCGGCTCCCAGCGCACCGCCGGGTTGGCCCGCCGGAGCTGGTGCAGCATGCCGGTCTCGGTGGCCACCAGCACCGTGGCGGCGGTGGTCGTCCGGGCGGCGTCCAGCATGCCGCCGGTGGACAGCACCCGGGTGCGGCTCTCCGGCAGATCGCCCTCCTGCGTCTGCCAGAGCGCCGCCGTCGAGCAGCCGCATTCGGGGTGGATGAACAGCTCCGCGGCGGGGTCGGCATTGGCCTTACGGCGCAGCTCGGCCGGGCTGATCCCGGCGTGCACGTGGCACTCCCCCATCCAGATGTGCATGTTCGTGCGGCCGGTCGCGCGCTGCACGTAGGCACCGAGGAACTGGTCGGGCAGGAACAGCACCTCCTGCTCCGCCGGCAGCGACGCCACGATCTGCGCCGCGTTGGCCGAGGTGCAGCACAGATCGGCTTCGGCCTTGACCTCGGCGCTGGTGTTCACGTAGGCGACGACCGCGGCACCGGGGTGCTCGGCCTTCCAGTCCCGGACCTGCGGGGCGGTGATGGTGTCGGCGAGCGAGCAGCCGGCCTCCGGTTCCGGGATCAGCACGGTCCGGTCCGGGGCGAGGATCTTGGCCGTCTCGGCCATGAAGTAGACGCCGGCGAAGACGATCACGCTGGCCGTGCTCTTCGCGGCCAGCCGTGACAAGGCGAGCGAGTCACCCACGTGATCAGCCACGTCCTGGATCGCTGGAGCCTGATAGTTGTGCGCCAGGATCACCGCGTCACGCTGGGCCGCCAGCCGCCGGACCTCTTGCGCCCAGTCCCCGCCGGCGTCCTCCGCCCGATCTCTGGCCGCCTGCTCTCGGTGACTCCCGGTGCTGTCTGCCCCGTAGCTCTCGCTGCCTTGCTCCGCGTGCCTCCTGGCGCTGAGCTGCGCGTCCGTCCTGGCGCTGAGCTGCGCGTCACTCCTGGCGCTGAGCTGCGCGTCACTCGTGGTGCTGTGCTGTGCGGCCACGTCCCTGCTGGTCATGATCCGCCCCTCTCCGTCGCGGGAGATCTGGTTTTTGCCTGGGAGTGTAAAACCGTTTCCGCCTTGGAGTCAAAATCACTTTGGATCGGTACCATGCGAGCGTGCCGAACAATCACCCGCGGTTCCCGCATGAGGTACTGGCCGTGGTGCTGCAGGTCCGCGCGGGCAGCTTGCACGTCCTGCTATGGCAGCGGGCGGAACCGCCGTTCGAGGGCCGCTGGGCGCTGCCGGGCGGGCCGCTCGCTGAAGACGAGCGCCTGGGGACGTCGCTCGGCCACCACCTGGCCGCCAAGGTCGACCTCACCGATATCGCGCATATGGAGCAGCTGGAGACCCGCAGCGACCCGGTCCGCGATCCCCGGGGCCGCGTGCTGGCCACGGCTTACCTGGCCCTCGTATCGTCCGGCGCCGAGCCGCGGATTCCGGCGGACACCGCCTGGCACCCGGTGCAGGATTTGCCGCCGACCGCATTCGACCACGGGTCCATCGCCGAATCCGGGCGGGAGCGGCTACGGGCCAAGCTGTCCTACACCAACATCGGCTTCGCCCTGGCCCCGGAGACCTTCACGATCGCCCAGCTCCGGGACATCTACGCAGCCTCGGTCGGGCACCCGATCTCCGCCACCAACCTGCAGCGGATCCTGACCCGCCGCGGTGTCATCGAGGCCACGCCCGCGGCGGCCCGGCCGACCTCGCTGGGGGGCAGGCCCGCTACCCTCTACCGGTTCGTGACCCGGAGCCTGGTCGTGACCAACCCCTTCGCCGCGTTCCGGCCGCCCGCCCTGCCGCCGGCCGCCGCTCCGGTAAACGCTGGTTCCCCGGCCGGCTGAACCAACTCGGTCATCCTGGCGGCCCCGCTCGCGTGCTGCTCGCGGTCCCGGCTGGACACGCCGCGCTGTGCATAAAGCTGTGGAGCAGCTGTGAAGAACAGCTGCGCGCCTGTGTGCAGACAGAAAATATCTGGGGATTCCGGCGGTGCACGTTTCCCTGGACAGGCCGCTTAATAGGGAAAGCATTGTCCACACCCTGTGGAGAGAAAAAAGCAGCAGCTTTTAATTACCGCGCTGCTACAACAGGTAAGTAATCCGAACATCTATCAGAACTTTATCCAGTCGTTATTTCGATTCAGGACCGTGAAAGATCATGCAGTTGGACGGGGAAATCCCAGCTGGTCAGAAGGGAAGGGTAAGCGCGGAATAGCGGAATAGCGGCGTGTACGCATCGATCCCGGCGGCGCGGCGCTCACCCTAGCTGAACTGGAGAGCCTGACATGAAGATCAAAATGAGGGTAGATGACGTAAGCACGCCCGATCGGAACGAATGGGCCGAGATGAACGACTGGCTCGCCGAGCTGAAGGACGAAAGCCAGGCCGACGAGGGCCGCGACAGCCAAGCCAGCCTGACCGGTGCGGGCGACGCGGAGCCGACGAGCGGCCCAGGACCCACCCACGGCGTAAGGGCCGTCGACGACCGGCAGCGCGCGAGCGACGCACGGCCCGTCAGCGACCCGCGGCCCGTCAGCGACTCACGGCCCGTCCGCGACCCGCGGCCCGTCCACGACCCGCGGCCCGTCCACGACCCGCGGCCCGTCCACGACCCGCGGCCCGTCCGCGACCCACGGACCGTCACCGACCCGCGGGCCGCGAGCAACCCACAGCCCGTCCACGACCCGCGGGCCGCGAGGCACGAACGGCCGGCCGGCGGCGCCAACGGCCGGATCCCCGCCGCGCCTCCGATGCGGGCGTTGATCGGGGACGAGCTGCGGATGCCGATCATGTGGTGCGAGATGGGCTGCTGCATTTCGTGGCACGCCGATCCGGCCGCACTCGGCGAGGCCGACAACCGGGCCCGGGCCATCCAGGCCGGATGGCGGATCGACGCACTCGGCCGCATGACCTGCCCGCAGTGCCAGCAGACCACCGTGGCCTTCCGGGCCACCCGCCCGGTCGTGCTGTGGGATCGGGCCACGGCCATGGCCATGGCCGCCCGGGCCGCCGCGCCCCGTTACCGCACGATGGGTACGGCCGACCGGGCAAGCGACCGCCGCCCCCGCCCGGCCGTCGGCCGCCAGTGAGCGGCGGGACGGGCCTGATGATCCAGGAGCACGCGACGCTGACCACGGCCATGGCCGGTAGGGCCAGCGGCAACTGGCGGCGGTCGCCGGATCCTGCCCCCGCAGGCTGGGCCTGCCTGCCGGACATCGCCTTGTGCGCGCCTGGCCCGGGCAGCGAGCCGGTCCACGTCGCGCGCGCATTCACTGTGGAGACTTTGCGCCGGTGGCGTACCACCGATCGCTGCGAAGACATCGTGCTCGTCGTGTCCGAGATGCTGACCAACGCTCTGCGGCACGCTCAACCGAGGCCCGTTGATACCGGGCCAGGCGGTACCCAGCGCCGCCCGCCTATCCGGCTGGGCCTGTACAACCCGGGGCCATGGGTGCTGTGCGCGGTGGCCGACCCCAGCCGGGCCGTTCCGGTCACCCGTACGCACAGCTCACTCGACGAGACCGGCCGCGGGCTGCAGATCATCTCCGCGCTCAGCGATGACTGGGGGTGCACCATTCCGGACGAGGCGGGCAAAGTAGTCTGGGCCATGTTCGCCCGCCGCTGACGCGGCTGGGTTCCCGGCCATGAACGCTGACTCTTCCGGTGACCAGACTCGCTGACGCGCTGGAGCGGTTTCTGCTGCCGCTGGTGGTGACAGCCGCCGCCGTAGGCATCGCGTTCCCCGGCCCGGGCCGGCGCCTCGACGCCGCGAACGCGATCCTCGCCACGCTGGCCGTCCTGGTGTTCTGCACCGGAGCCTCCCTGGCGTTCACCGATATCGCCGCGCTCAAGACCGCCTCCCGGCGCCTGCTGCTGGTGCTGGCGGTCACCACGGTCACCTTGCCCGCGTTCGCCTGGCTGGCCAGCCACCTCGTCAGCGGACCGGCCTTGCGCGGTGGCGTGCTCGCGGTCGGTGTCGCCCCTACGGAGGTTGCCTCGGTGGCCCTGACCGGCCTGGCTGGGGGCGAGGCCGCCCTAGCTGCTGCGCTGCTCGTCGGATCCACGGTGATCACCGTCTTGCTCGCCGGGCCGATCCTCGCTCTCCTGGGCGCACACTCGACGACCTCACAGCTCGGGCTGCTGGCCACGCTGGCTCTGGTCGTCGCCCTGCCTCTGGCAGCAGGCTTCGCTATGCGATCCGTCGATCCGCTTGGCGGGCGCGAGCAGCCTCTGCTGCGGATCATCGCCACGCTCAGCCTGCTGGTCCTGCTCTGGGAAGTCGCCAGCGAGCTGCACCTTCGGGTCAGCGACGCATCCATGGTCGCCGCCGTGCTGGTCTACCTCGCCTGCGGCGCGGCGCTGGGCTGGCTGCTCGGGACTGGCGCCGCGCCCGCCCGGCGCACCGCCGTCTTCCTGCCTACCGCGATGCGCGATTTCGCCGTGGCCGCCGGGATCGCCGCCAGCGCCTTCGGCGCGCCCGCCGCCGCACCCCTCGGCATCTACGGCATCCTGGTGCTGGTCTTCGGCTCGGCCGCCGTGAACCTGATCCGGCGACGGCCCTCGCCTACTGGACAGGCTGGAAGATCTCGATCGGGCACCTGGGCCCGGGGGCACGTGCGAGGCGCTGGTCGCCGGTGAGCAAGGTGGCCTCCAGTGCCTCGGCAAGTGCTACGTAGGTGGCGTCGTAGGGGGTGAGGTTGGCGCGTAGTTCCCAGCACCGGGCCAGCAGCGGACGGTGCGGAGCGCGACGGGCAGGCAGCACGGCGAGATCGTTCAGGGCCAGCCCGGCACGCCGGGCGTCGATAGCACCGGCGAGCAGTTGGCGCCGGAGCACGGATACGACTTCCAGGTCAGCAAGCTCTGGCAGGGCCAAGCTCTCGCCGCGCAGCCGGGCGCGGGCCTGGTCTCCGTCCGGTCCGTCATCGGCCAGCGCGACGACCAGGACGCTGGCGTCAGCGATCAGCACGGTCGTCGCGAAGGGCCTGCACAGCATCCTTGAGCGGGACGGATCCGCCAGAGCGCCCGCCCGCGCGGTCCAGGACCTCCTCCAGCGTGGGCTGCTCAGCCTCCTCGATGAGCCGGGCACGCAGGTACTCCTGCAGGGACTGATGGGCCGCGGCGGCGCGCTGGCGGAGCACAGCGTGGGTCCGCTCAGGCACGTCCTTAATCTGGACACTTGGCATAGCGCCATTATGGCGCCAACAGCGCCAAAGTACAATCCGTCCTAAGCCTACGGCTTCGGGGGCGGAGCTAGGAACGGTGAGCCGGGCGGGCCCGAGAAAGCATACGAGCACGGCCCCAGCGCTACACGCGGCGGCGAGGGCAACCCCCAGCGGGCGCGTGGCCAGCAGCAGCGTCCCCGCCAGGCCAGCGGCCGCCGCTACCGCAACTTCCGAGGCCGGATACACCTCGGTCGCTAGCGCGCACGTAATCCGCCAGGGGATGAACTGAATCGCGAGTGACAGCGTGATACACGACGAGTCGACTTCTCGTTGAGAGCTGTTACTGGCCGGTCGGCTCTCCATGCGTTCGACAGCAGATAACCGGGGGCCGGACTTGCGAGGGGCCGGGACATGGCGATCGACGATCTACCACCGCCAGTCGTCAATTTGCTGAACGCCATCGGGGTGCCGTGGCCTTACCTGAACGAGGACACGGTCTCCGGATTCGCGGCCCTGGTGCGCGAGTTCAGGCAGGCGGTACAGACGACGCACCAGGACGCGACGGAGGCGGTCGCGGCGATCACCCGGGCCCACCAGTCGGTATCGACCGAACGCATGCAGGCCGGCTGGGAGAACCTGACCGCCAGGCACGTGGACGAACTGACGGCCGGCTGCACGACGAATGAAAGCGCGCTGAGACGGCTAGACCGTCCACACCAGACAGAAGGGCTTGCCGGCCGGATCGGCGTAGACGCGCCAGTTCGGGCCGGCCCCGTCCAGTCGGGTGGCGCCGACGTCAAGGGCGGCCCGTTCCGCCGCGTCCACGTCCTGGACGGTCACGTCGAGGTGGATCTGCTGCGGGAACGCCGGATCCGGCCAGCGCGGCGCGGTGTAGTGCTCCACCTGCTGGAACATCACCGGCTGCGCGCCGTCCTCGCCGATCATGGCGACCCCGTCCGCCTCGTACGTCACCGGCTTGCCGAGCAGCTCCGCGTAGAAGTGGCTCAGCGCCTTCGCGTCGGGGCAGTCGAGCATGACGCCCATCAGGCTGGTCCGCGGATCGTCCGGGTTGAGGCACAGGTCGAACGGGTGACCGGCCGGATCGGCCAGCGTGTGCCACCGCTCGTTGCGGCGCAGCAGGGTGGCGCCGAGCTGCTGGGCGCGTTCGGCCGCCGCGTCGATGTCCGGTACCCGGAAGTCGAGATGGGCCTGCTGCGGACGGTCCTGGTCCGGCCAGTGGGGCGGCACGTGGTCGATGGCCCGTTGCAGGCCCAGCCGCCAGCCGTCACCGGTATCGAGCGTGATCCACTCATCGTCGTCGTCGGGGACGCGTTGCCAGCCGGCGAGCTGCTCGTAGAACGTGGCCAGGCGGTCGATGTCCGGGGCGTCGAGTGCCACGGCCCGCAGTGAGCCGATCGCCCGCCGGTGCGGTTCGGAGGTCATACCCCCGATCCTGCCGATCCCGGGGCCGGCCCGCCACCGGAAACCGGCGTTGACGGTCCGGTCTAGTGCCGATCTCGCAAGAGACGCCTTTACGTGCCAAGCCCCTCAGTCATCCGTGCGGCGATCGACGCGCTCGATGGTGATCAGGTGACCAGCGATCAACGGGCGCTGAGCCTGTACCGGCAGATCAGTGAGCCGTTCCTGGAAGCCCACACCTGGGACAGCCTCGGCTACATCTACTTCCAGCTGGGTGATTACCATCGGGCCACTACGAGCTACCGGCGAGCCGTCGGCCTCTTCCGTGCGGCTGGTGCCTCCTACGCGAGCGCCCAGTCTGACCCGGCTCGGCGACATTCAGGCCGCGGCGAGTAATACGGAGGCAGCCACGGACACCTGGCACGAAGCCCTGGCCATCCTCGACAACCTGGCTCACCCCGAAGCCAGCCAGATCCGCAGCAAGCTGCGTAAGGTATCTGAGAATGCCGAGCTCGGGTCCAGATGAGCAGCGAATGAAACCATCCGGCTCCGGCGAGAAGGACGGGTCCAGGCGACCCCCGCCGGCAGCGGCGAATTGCCGAAGACCAGGTGGCCGGCCGGACCGGTCCGGGCACCCGATGCGCTGATCAGGGCAGCTCGGCCAGCGCCGGGGCCAACTGCTCCAGGTGGTCCACGCCGACGGCGAAGTCGGTGCCGATCGGCTGGCCGAGCAGCACGTGGTCCGCGCCGGCGGCGAGGTGCTCGCGCACCGTGGCCATGATCGCCGATGCGCCGCCCTGCTCGGTGGTCGCGTGCATGAAGACGACCAGGAGCTTGTCCGGACCGAGCACCTGCCTGGCCTGGGCGGTGAAGTCGGGCGGCTGCATGGCGGGCAGCGCCCCATCGGTGATCTCGCCCGCCAGCGCGAGCATCTTCGGGCCGTTCGCGCCGATGATCCGGGGATAAGCCACGTCGGGTGCGGGCAGCTGGGTCGGGGCGCCCATCCGGTCCAGGTAGTCGCGCATCGTGGCCACCGGGCTGCCGAATTCCCGGCCCACGCTGGCCGCCTGCTGGGGGTAGCCGACACCCAGGCCGAGCACGAACCGGCCCGGGTAGGCCTGAGCCAGGAGAGCCGAAGCGCCATGTGCGGTCTGCGGTGACCTGGCCCAGATGTTGGCGATACCGGTGCCGAACACCATCCGCTCCGTGGCCGCCATGAGCACCGCCAGCTGCACAAGGGCGTCTTTGCCGCCGACGGTCTCGTTGGTCCACGCGGCGCGGTAGCCGGCGCGCTCCAGTCGGCGGACCGCGTCGCGCTGCAGGTCGACGGGGGGCGCGCTCGTGGTCGGGACCGGCAGGAACACGCCGACCAGTCCCAGGGCACGGCGGGCTTCCCTGACTACGGTGCTGCTCGTCATCGGCATCCTCCTGCTGTTTGCCGGGTCACACGCTAGCGGGCCGTCACGCGGAGGGTGGAGGGGCGTCACCCCGGAGCTACCGCGCGGGCCGGTGCTGGTGTGGACGATCACGTCGGCCGCGGGTCGCCGGACGCGTGTAAACAGCCGAAATACCGAGATTCGGCTACTCACCCCCAGGCCGGCCGGGCAAGAGGGTTTGTTACCGTTCCGGCGTGGACGCCATCGAGGAATGGGCGCAGGCGCAGCGGCGAGTCATCGAGCTGGCCCGGTCGCTGTCGCCGGAGCAAGCGCAGCGCCGGGTACCGGCCTGCCCGGACTGGACGGTCACCCAACTGCTGGCCCACATGGTGGGGCTGAACGCGGACGTGCTGGCCGGGGACGAACCCGAGGACCACAACGCGGCCTGGACCCAACGCCAGGTGGACGAGCGGGCGGGCCGGGACGTCGCAGCCCTCACCGCCGAGTGGGAGGGCCTGACCGAGGCCATGCGGAGCTGGATGCGGGAGCACACCAGCCGGCCGATGAACGACGTAATCATTCACGAGCAGGACCTACGCGGCGCCGTCAGCCGACCCGGGGCGCGGGATACGGCCGGCCTGGCGGCGGTCCGGGACCTGATGGCGAGGCGGTTCGCGGACCGGGTCGCGGCCGCTAAGCGGGCGCCCGTCCTGCTGTGGAGCCCGCCCTGGTTGTTCGCCACCGGCGAGGGAGAGCCCGGGCTGGAGCTGTCCGCGCCGGACTTCGACCTGGCCCGGGCGCTGATGTCCCGCCGCACCGCAGCGCAGCTGCGCGAGTGGACCACCGGCGGCGACATCGAGGAGTACCTGCCGCTGTTCAGCGGGCTGGGGCCGTTGCCGGACAGCCCGCTGCCCGAATAAACAGCCCGTTACCCGATAGGCGTCGGTCCTGGACGCCGACGGCTGCAGCGAATGTGGATCCGGTGATCGTCGGTGCGTATCGCCGACTGTGAACACCGGAAGGCTCGCGGGGCTGCTCTCCGGACGCCCGAGACCATCGCCTAGGTTCTCGCCGAAACAGTCCGGTCAGGTGATTCGGCCAGCCGCGTACCCACGTGACCTGGTGACCGCAGAGCCTTCCGGCATGGGAGGGCCGGCCCTACGGCGGCGGGCCGGTGCTGCCCCGGAGGACCAGCTCGGTCACGAGCCCACGGGGCCGGCCGCGCTGGCCGGCGATCTGCAGCAGCGCGATCCGGGCGGCCTCCTGGCCCAGCCGGAACAGCGGCTGGGCCACCGTGGTCAGCGGCGGCGAGCTCGCGGCCGCCTCGGGGATATCGTCGAAGCCGACCACGGACAGCTCACCGGGTACCGGGATACCGGCCGCACGGGCCGCGGTCAGGACGCCAAGCGCGAGCACGTCGGTGACGGTAAAGACGGCCGTGGGGCGGTCCCGGGACGGCTGGCCCAGCACCTCGGTCATGACCTTGGCCGCGGCCTGGATCGTGTTGCCCGCCAACCGGTGGACGATCTCACTGGGCGCGATCCCGGCCCGGCGGAGGGTGTCGGTGAACCCGGCGGCCCGGAGCGGGACGCTGGGCCGGGTGACGTGCCGGCCAGGCCCCGTGGGATCGTCCTCTTCCTGCAGCGCCAGGACGCAGAACCTGCGGTGCCCCAGCTCCAGCAGATGCTCGGCCGCTACGGCGCCGGCCCGCCGGTTGTCGATGCCGACCATCGGCACGCCGGGGAGCTTGGGGTAGCCGATCGTGACGACCGGGATATGCCGGCTGAGCGCGTCTGTCACGGCCGGGTCGTCGGCCACCAGGTCGCAGAGGATGAAGGCGTCGGCGATGGCGTGCCGCACCGGGAAGGTGCTCTCTGCTGCGCTGGTCGGCACCAGCAGCAGCGCCCGGCCGGCGTCGCTGAGCTGGCTGGCGATGCCATGCAGGATCATCACCAGGCCGGGGTCGGTGAAGGCCTCGGTCAGCCGGGAGGTGAGCACCACGGCGATCGCGCTGGCGCTCCTGCGCCGCAGCGACTGGGCGGCCGGATCGGGCCCGGGGTAGCCGAGCTCGCGGGCGACCCGGAGGACCCGCTCCCGGGTGCCCGGGGTGAGCTGGTCGGGCCGGTTGTAGGCGTTCGAGACCGTCATCCGGGAGACCCCGGCCGCGGCGGCCACGGTCTGCATCGTCGGGCGGTCCACCATGACGTCACCCTTCACAGACCCTGACCGGTCACTGTATCGTTCAAGCCGACACTACTTTAACGATACAGAACCGGCTGGGACGGCACTGATCTTTAACGGCCTCGCGATCGCATCAGGGTATATCGGCGCCGCTCTGAGCGTGGGCATGGTCGTTCCGCAATTGTTCCGGACGCTGCGGAATCCCCGGCTGGCGGGTGTCTCGGCGACGTCCTGGACGATCACCATGAGTGCGTGTTTCACCTGGATGGTCTACGGGATCAAGGCCGGGATAATCCCGCAGATCCCGGGCAACCTGCTCCTCTTCCCGGGAGCGGCCGCGATCGCGCTAGCCGTCCCGGCCCGGCTGAGCGTTGCCCGGCGCGCGGCCGTGCTGGCGTCCGCGCTCAGCGCGATCATCATCTTCGCCGTGTTCGCCCGGCCCGAGGACATCGGCTACCTCGCGTTCACGATCTCGCTGGTGTCCGCGCTCCCGCAGACGATCATGTCGCTCGCGCGGCGGCGCCTGGCCGACGGCCGGTCCGCCGTCTCCGTCCCGGCGTGGGTGCTGCGGGGCGGATCCCAGGTGTTCTGGCTGATCTACGGCCTCGCCGAGCACAACGGCCCGATCATCGTCACCGCGGCCATCACGCTGACCAGCGCGCTTCTCGTGCTGGCCGCCGAGACGTCGCCCCTGAGGCTGGACGCCAGGGCCTCCTTCCCGGCCAGTGACATGCTGAATGTGTGCTGCGCCCTTCCATCGCACGATGCGAGGATCACCGTGACTGACCCCACCGCCCGTGGCATCCGCCTCCAGCCCGCCGACGACGTGGCCATCACCACGGGTGACGTGGCCGCCGGGACTCCCCTCGACGTCGGCGGCCAGCAGATCCTGCTGCGCGGCGACATCCCACGCGGGCACAAGCTGGCGGTACGCGATATCGGCGCGGGGGATCCGGTGCGCCGGTACGGCCAGGTGATCGGCTTCGCGCAGGCCGGTATCGCGGCGGGCGAGCACGTCCACCTGCACAACCTGGAGTACCGCGAGTTCGAGCGGGCGTACGAGTTCTGCTCGGACGCGGTGCCGCAGAGTGTGCTTCCGGAGTCGGCGCAGGCCACGTTCCAGGGATACGTCCGGTCGGACGGCAGCGTCGGGACGCGGAACTTCCTGGGCATCCTCACCACGGTCAACTGCTCGGCCACGGCCGCCCGCCAGATCGCGAACCGGATGCGGTACTCCGGGATCCTGGACGACTACGAAAACGTCGACGGCATGGTCGCGCTGACCCACGGACTGGGCTGCGGGATGGCCCCGTCCGGCGAAGGCATCGACGTGCTGCGCCGGGTCATGCGCGGCTATCTGGCCCACCCGAACTTCGCGGGGTTCCTGATCCTGGGCCTGGGCTGTGAGGACAACCAGGTCAAGGCGCTCACCGATGGCCTGCAGCTCCGGGCGGACCTGCAGGTCAGCACCGGCACGATCCAGGAGATCGGCGGGACGAAGAAGACGGTCGCCGCGGGCATCGAGCGGCTGACCGCGATGCTGCCGGCGGCAGACAAGGCCAGCCGGGAGACCGTCCCGGCGAGCAGGCTGGTACTGGGCACCAACTGCGGTGGCTCGGACTCCTACTCGGGCCTGACCGCGAACCCGGCGCTCGGCAACGCGGTGGACCGGCTGGTCGCCCAGGGCGGTACCGGGATCGTGGGTGAGACCCCGGAGATCTACGGCGCCGAGCACCTGCTGACCCGGCGGGCCGCGACCGAGGCGGTGGGCCGGAAGCTGTTGCAGCGGATCGCGTGGTGGCACGAGTACACACAGAAGAACGGGGCGTCGATGGACGCCAACCCATCTCCCGGCAACAAGGCCGGCGGCATCACGACGATCCTGGAGAAGTCACTGGGCGCGGTGGCCAAGGGGGGCACCAGCACGCTGGCCGACGTGGTGGAGTACGCGGAGCCGGTAACCAGCAAGGGCTTTGTGTTCATGGACACCCCGGGCTACGACCCGGTCTCGGTGACAGGCATCGTGGCGGGCGGCGCGAACGTGGTGTGCTTCACGACCGGCCGCGGCTCGGCGTTCGGCTGCGCGCCGGTGCCGAGCATCAAGATCGCCACCAGCACGGCGCTGTATGAGCACATGAACGACGACATGGACATCAACGCGGGCCGCATCGTGGACGGCACCGAGACGGTGGAGGACGTCGGGGCAGAGATCTTCCGCACGATCCTGGCCGTCGCCTCCGGCGAAGAGACCAAGAGCGAGTCAATGGACTACGGCGAGGAGGAATTCGTCCCCTGGCACATCGGCACCGTCATGTAGCCGCCGGGGCTCTCGCCGGAGCCATCCTCGGCAGCCAGGCCGCGGCTACCCGCTGAGCGGGCGGAACGTCACGGTGAACGCCGCCGGCCCGGCGGCCAGCCGGTAGGCGGGCAGGACGCCCGGCCCGCACGATCCCGTGCCCAGGCCGTTCTGGGCGTGGTCCAGGTTCAGCCAGATCCTGCTCCCCGGCTCCAGGTCCGCCGGATGCCGGGCGGCGTCGAGGTCCTCGCTGGTCCACCGGCGCGCGGTGAGGTCGATGACCGGGTCGCCGGCCACGCTGAGCCCCGCGCCGTAGCGGTCCGTCAGCGCCGCCCAGCGGACCTCCGCGCGGTTCCCGTTTTCCTGCGGGAAGACGTAGGGCGTCTGCAGGCCGTCGACGGTCGCCGTGAACCGCCCGACCCGGGCGGCGCGACATGAATCGCGGTACGCCTCCCCCGGCCCCAGGCCGAACCATTCCACCTTGCCCAGGCGGGCCGGCACCGCCATGCGCACGCCCAGCCGGGGCAGCGGCAGCGGCCATTCGCCGTCGGGTGATACCTCCACCGTCAGCCGCAGGGCGTCCTCGCCCGCTTCGCCCGCGGCCCACCGGTAGATGGCGATCAGGCCCAGCCGGGTCGCCGCCGGCGCCACCCGGGTCCGCACGATCAGTTCCCGCGGGCCGGCCGTTATCTCGTCCACCCGGTGCTGCATCCGGTGCAGGCCCAGATCCTTCCAGGCCAGCTCGTTCGGTTCGGAGGAGAACCACCGCTCGTTGTCGATCGGCGCCCGCCACACGTCGAGCCGGGGACCCTGGACGGGTATCGCGCCCAGTTCCGTCAATGTCCCGTCTGCCGGGTCGAACACCCCGGGCCCCAGGCGTATCCCGTGCGCACCGGCGGTTACCAGGGCGGGCGCACCGGCGGCGGGCGGTGCGGGCGCGCCGGCCACCTGCATCTGCGCCCAGCCGATCTCGTGACCGGCGGGGGCCCAGGAACAATCCGCGGCCAGGACCGCCCGCACGGTCAGCCACGCCTCCCCGGCGACCGGGGGAATGTCCGGGACGGGCACGGCGACCGACTCACCCGGCCCAGCCGGGGGCACCGTCAGTGAGCCCGCTGCCTTCCCGATGCCCTGCTCCTCGACGGACCATACGAAGTCCAGGTGCGACAGGTCGAGGCAGTCGTACCGATTGGAGATCCGCAGCACGTCACCGTCGCGGGCGATCCGCGCCGGCTCGATGACCTTCTTGAACTCAAGCAGCCCAGGCGAGGGCGTGCGGTCGGGAAAGAGCAAGCCGTCGGCGACGAAGTTCCCGTCGTGGACCGGCTCGCCGAAGTCGCCCCCGTAGGCGAAGTATTCGCCTCGCGGGCCCCGGACCCGGATGCCGTGGTCGATCCACTCCCAGATGAACCCGCCCTGGCATCGCGGGTACTTGTCGAACAGTTCCTGGTACTCGCTCAGGCCGCCCGGCCCGTTGCCCATGGCGTGGCCGTACTCGCAGAGGATGAAGGGCATGGCCCGCCTGCGGGCGTCCAGCGCGGCGTCCTCCAGCGGTTCCTCCCGGTGCTGGCCGATCAGCGCCACCTCGGTGTGGGAGCTGTACATCCTGCTGTAGACATCGACGTCCTGGCAGGCCCAGTCGCGCTCGTAGTGCAGCGGGCGGGACGGGTCGCGGCTGCGCGCCCACGCCGCCATCGCGGTGAGGTTCCGGCCGCGGCCGCTCTCGTTCCCGAGCGACCAGAGGATGATGCTCGGATGGTTCTTGTCGCGCTCTACCGTCCGGCGCATCCTGTCCACGAGCGCGTCCCGCCAGTCCGGGTGGTCGGCCGGGTTGTCCGGGACCGGACGCCAGCCCGCAATGAAGAAGCCGTGCGTCTCCAGGTCACACTCGTCGATGACGTAAAGCCCGTACTCATCGCACAGCTCGAGAAAGTGCGGGTCGGGGGGGTAGTGGCTGGTCCGGACCGCGTTGATGTTGTGCCGCTTCATCAGCAAAACGTCCTGGCGCATGGTCTCTGCGGTCAGCCCCCGGCCGCGATCGGGGTCGAACTCGTGCCGGTTCACGCCACGGAGCAGCACCCGCCGTCCATTGACGGTCAGGATGCCATCGGTGATCGCCACCCGGCGGAACCCGATGCGCAGCGGGATCCGCTCACCTTCGGCGGCCAGCACCCCGTCGTACAGCCGGGGTGACTCAGCCGACCACGGTTCCACCGCGGCCACCGTTACCGGCTGCCCGATGCCGACGTCGATCCCCAGCTCGGGCACGGTGATCCGGGCCGGGACATCTGCGTCAACGGTCAGCGTTCCGCCGCCCGAGACCGGTTCGTAGTCGGCACGCAGGAAGTAGTCCTCGATGCCGCCCGCGGGCCGGGCGAGCAGGGTCACCTGCCGGAAGATGCCGGACAGCCACCACATGTCCTGGTCCTCCAGGTAGCTGCCGGAGGACCACTGGTGCACCCGGACGGCCAGCAGGTTGTCCGCCGACCAGTCCAGCGCATCGGTCACGTCGAATTCGGCCGGGAGCCGGCTGCCGGCGGTGACGCCCAGGTCGGCCCCGTTCAGCCAGATCCGGGCGCACGAGTCGACGCCGTCGAAACGCAGCACGACCCGGTACGCGCGCCAGCCGGCCGGCGGCCGGAACGTGAGCCGGTAGTCCCCGGTCGGATTCTCGCTGGGCACCAGGGGCGGCCGGACCGGAAACGGGTAACGGACGTTGGTGTAGGCCGGTGAGCCATAACCGTGCAGCTGCCAGTGCGCCGGAACCGGGAGCACGGCCCAGTCCGCGTCGTCGCAGGACGCGCTGGTGAAGTCCAGCGGGCCATCGGCCCGCTCCGACCAGCGGAATTTCCAGTCGCCCGACAGGTCCAGCGCCGGGGCGTCCGAGCGGAACCAGGCCCGCGGCGGCCGCGTCCCGGTCGTGGGATGAAAGCGCTCCCAGTACCGTTCGGTGGTCATGGTCACGTCCCTCTTCGTGTGCGGTCATTGCGTAGCGTGGACGGAACGCGGCCTGGAGAACCTTCCGCTGATCGTGCCAGATTGGCCGGAACGCTGACGACAGCCCAGCAGAACCGGAGGCATCCCCGCACACTGCGGGAAGCCGTCCAGAGGAGGGATGGCAGGTCACCAATGGCGCGACCCCCGGACAGCGGCCGGGTGACGGAATCCGGCCGCGATAGCGCGCGGCTGCGTTCCCGGCAAAGCAACGCCACCAGGTCGCCCTGTGCAGTGTCGCTCAAGAGCGAGGGCCGAGAAGTCAGCAGTCCGGCTCGGTCTGGAGCTGATCCAAAATAAGGGCTAGGGCCCGGCTCACCTGAGGACCGTCCACGCCTAGTTCGGAGACGGACGCGGCACCTGCCGAGACCGCATGCCGCAGCGCGCGAATCTCAGACAATCCCCGGGCCCGCAAGGCGAGGAAGGCTCCGGCGAGTATCTCTCCCGCCCCAATCGCATCCACCTCGGTAGCGGGGGGCGCGGCGACGTGGCGCCGGGCGGCGCCCGTCACAAATTCCGCTCCTTTCGGCCCATATTTCAGGATCGCCGGGACATCCGGAAGCGGCGTCCTGGCGTACAGACCGTTATATTCCTGCTCATTCAGGAATATAAGGTCCGCCTGTTCGCATGCTTCGCGTGAGGCAGCTGGCTCGGTGGCCACGAAATGCTCGAACATGTCTACCGAGAGGCGGGCGCGGCATCCTTTGTCGCGAAGGAATTTCAGCCAGCCCAGTTGCTGTCGCGGCGGCGCGGTGCCCAGGTGAATGTACTGGGCCTGGAGGTAGGAGACCGGGAACAAGTCACGGCGAGGGTTGGAGGCGACACCGAGGTCCGACTCGAACGACCGGGTGCCGTCACCAAACTGAACAATGCGGAACGTTGCCGAGAGGCCAGGAAGGACGGTTACTCCCTCCCGGTCGAGTGGCAGGCGCCGGAGAGGGCTGGGGTCAAAGTCCTCGCCGACCTGGGTTACCAGGCCGGTGCCGCCGGCCAGCAATGCCGACGCCGCGAAAGCCGCAGCATAGCCAGACCCGCCGACGTAGCTGATCGTGCCGCTAGCCGTCCGGTCCGTGGCGTACCCGACGTGGCCGATGAGTACCAGCGAAGGCGGCGGCTGATGACCGGGCTCAGACAGACGCGGTTCGGGGGCCGACACTAGGTGTTCTCTCGCGGCGCACTTAGCCTCCCAAGGTCCTCACTGCAGCCTCCTTGGTCCTGAGGACGGCCGAAAAAACTCTGAATGAGGACCAGCTGAACTGTGAATGCCAGCCCAGCTGAATTTTAAGCCTCGGCTTGGCCGTACTTTTCATCAGGCGAGGACAGATAGCCAGCGCTTATTACTAATTATTGTGGACCGCGTCGGGATTTTAGCCCAAATATCGTCGAGCGGTTCCTCGAGACAGTTCCCACGGCGTACGTACTCGGGGCCGGCTGGTTGCAGGACGTTCCCGGCCGGGTCGACGATGAGGCAGCCCTCCGTCTCGGCATCGGTGGACGGGGCTGTCAAAACCGGCCCCGCCAGCATGGCCAGCTCATTCACCAGGCGCCCGAAGTCCTCCTGGGACAGCCCGTGCCGCCGCTGGCCGACGTTCTGCTCGCCCCGCCTGCTGTACTGGTAGAGGCGCCAGATGTCCGGCTCCAGGTCACGGACGATGGGGGCCAGTGACGGCAGGTCATCCCGGTTCACGCCGCTCACCACGGTTGCGAGCTTCAGGCGGACGCCTGGCTCTTTCAGCACAAACCGGGCCGCCTCCAGCACCTCCGCCAAGTCGGCCTTCGCACCGCGCATCGCGCGGTGTACTTCGGGCGTCGAGCCCTCGATGGACAAGCCCACCATCGAGAAAGCACCGAGCCTGAAACCCTGGTCCATACGCCTGCGCAGCAGCTGGCCGTTGGTATTGAGCACAGTTGATTTGCCGCGGCGCGCGAGGTCGTCCGCATACTCGTCGATCCTGCGGACCAGCAGCGGTTCCCCGCCACAGAACGTCACCACACGAGCGGAACTTGCCGCGAGGGCATCCCGGATCGCGTCCCGGCGCTCGACCGGGTCCTTACCGGGTACCGGACCATAACAGAAGTCACAAGCAAGGTTGCAGTGGCTGGTCAGCCACCAGTCAACGGACGGGATCTCAGCCTTCGGCCCCGCGGGCAGCGATGCGCTTCCCGCTTCGGCCACGGATCCGCCAGCGTTCGACAAGCGTTCCTCCTGGAACCGCCCGCCAACGCTCCCACCGAAGGCTAACGGGCGAAAAAGGCTGCATATGCAGATCTGCGCTGCTGTCCGTCGTCACAGGCCCGTTTCGCTCCCATGGGCTGTGCCTGGGTGAGGGGTTCGTAACGAGGGAGGCAGTAGGTACGGGCAAACATTATCGTGATCAAGGAGGTTAGTGCACCCGGAGTCCGGGAAAGTGCCGGCCGACGCTTTAGCGCGACATGCCGGTGACATCGGGTGGTCATAGCAAAACCTTAGTTGTGAACGGTACTCGTGAGCCGTTACGTCACCGCACCGGCATTCGGGCCCATAGCGACAGGGATGGCCAGATTAGCCAGACGCAATGCCTCGATTGCGTCAAAGGTCATCCAAATCGGCAGGTCGCCGTTGTCCCAGGCCCACAGAGCCGCGGTATCACCGCCATAACTGCTCCAGGTCTGGGCTACCGCGTTCGTTACCGACGGATGGGTAGCCGGTACGCCGGCGGATATCAGCGCCTTGACTACCCAGGCCGCAGTGAAGTGGCGAACCGGCGCGGGTTCCAGACCGCCTTCAACCGGTCGCTCGATGACTTCGTACGCATTGTGCAGGTCGCGCCGCTCGACCAGCCAGGCTGCCCCCTGGTCCAGCGCATCCTGGGCCTTGCCGGACGGCCGTACCTCTTGCACTCTGGCCAGGGCCCGTACCGCTCGCGCGGTGTGCGCAACTGACGGGGCTGGGTCAACCAGCAGGGGCTCGGCCTTTTCCGGCCATACCAGGAGATCACCGTATGGTCGCCGCGCGGCCAGTAGGCCGTCGATCAGCGTATTCGTCAGTTTTGACTCGGGATTCAGCCGGATACTTGTTTCGAGCATCGTCGTGAGGATATATGGTCGGCTTTTCTCCATATCGCCCATACCCATTTCCATGAGGGCGATCGGCGCATCGAAATTGTCCAGCCCGGCAATCCGGCACAGCGTATCCAGCACGGTGGCGGTTACTTCCGGGCGCGGCTTGGATTGCTCCCAGCTCGCGTACCCGCCACCCTTTTTTTCCATTTTGCGGAGGTTTTGCGCCACCGGGACCAGATCAGCAACCAGACCGTCCTCGAGCAGGAGAAGCGTCTTCAGGCCGAAGGCGGTGGAGGCCGCGGTGGCGTGCCCCCCCAGTTGGCGTAGATCGCGTGGCCACCCAATGGGCGTGCCGTCGGGGTCGCGGGTCAGGCAGTCCCTGAGCGCACCCGCAACATTCTGCAATGTCCGGAGCAGGGTGGGAGCCGAGGAACTGGGCCGCGGCACCGGGCCGGCTCCCCTGCCCAGGTGACTGGACCTGGACCGAAGCTCCATGACGAGGTTCTGGATGGCTCCGCGCGCCGTGAGGTACTCATCGAGCACCCTGGCCTGAGCCTCAGATGGCAGATCCCTGCCCTCGGCCCAGCGGGTAACGTCCGCGGCGGGAAAGGAGAGCGCCTCGGCGGCCTCCGGGACCGTCCTGCGGCGCTGCCGGAGCGTTTTAGCCAGCTCGGCCCCGAAGACCTGTATCTCGGCCGGGCTGACCGCTGAACCGTCTGACGGCGGCCGAGACGCTCTGCTCCCATCCGGCAGCGCCGGGGTCACAGAGGAGCTGGTGAGGCCGGAAGGGCTGGTCAGCCGGACCGCCAGCGCATTGAGCGCGGTGGCTTCGACTTCCAGCCTGAGGGCGCGTGGAGAGGGTGCCCTGCCGGCCGGTACCGACCGCAGTTCATGGAGCCGGTCCCAGTTCCTCAGCAGAACATCCCGCCGCCGGCCGAGGTCACCGGCATAGAGATCAGTGTCCGAAGACAAGTGCAGACCAAGGCTCGCGTCCGCGACGATGCTGAGCGTGGGCTCAAGGTCGCGCGCTGCCGCCTGGACCACTTGCACGATCGCCCGTTCGGCCGACTCTCCGGCTCTCATCCGCTCCCGCACGCTATCCAGGCCAGCCAGCGTGTCCAGGGCCAACTCGGTACCGTGCAGCCGGTCTTCGCGCAGGCCCGCACGCGTCCGGAGGCTCTTGAGCACGGACGCCACGCCGGCGGCGGCGGGACTCAGTGGCTCGGTCATCTTCCCTTCTCGGCAGTCGAGGACCGTCCAGGAATGATCATTGCCCGACAGCCTATCCGACAAACGTCGGAACCGCATGCATGACAGTTGTCTAAGACGGGTACAAGTTTGTCGGAAGCAATGTCAACTACTCGTAACGGAACTTGACAACGGTCGGCAGCTTACCGCCGACAGTTGCCTATCCACTCACCACTGCCAGGGAGATGACGATGACCCTCACCAGGGACTACTGGGCTAGCAGCTCAGAGCCCACTGAATGTGCGGATCGCCAGTCCTGCAACGCCCACCCAGTAAGCCTTGGTGTCTGCGCGGATCACCCCGCCCGGCCCGAGGTTCCCGTCGCCATCGGCCCACACGGCCGAAGGCGACCGCCACCCGATTAACTCCCCACAGGGAGGAAGGATGTCCCACTGCTCCGACCGTCTGCTACATAACGTTCTGCTCCTGACAGTTGTCGCGATCCTATTGTCGCTCGCCGCGTGCGGGAAAGCCCCGGCGAACAGCCGCGACGTTGTCGTCATCGTCCCCAGCGCCACCGCCAATGAGCCCGCGCCCGAACTCGCGGCCGACGACCTGAGCATGCTCCAGACTGCGGGCGCCACAAGTACCGATGCCGACGCTTATGTCGTCGATCCCGCCACCGGCCAGCCGACCGAGGTACCGCTGACCCCCCGGCGCACCGATGGCCAGGTTGAGTACGGGCCGCGCCGCAGTGACCTGCTCGCCCAGAATGTAGATCGGGTCGAGCAGATCCTGCGAGGGGAGGCCGCCGATGGACCCTTTGATCTACTGGGACTGATCGCCTCGGCCGTCCGGGCCACGTCGCCCCCGGGAACGCTTCTCATCCTCTCCTCCGGCCTGTCCACTGAGGGCGGCTTCGATCTCCGGCAGGTCGGCTGGGATGCCAGCCCAGCCACCGTCGCCGCGCAGCTGAAGGCCCGCGGCCTGCTGCCGGTGCTGGCGGGCTGGCAGGTCGTGTTCTCGGGCCTCGGGGACACCGCCGGAACGCAGCCCCCGCTACCCCTGCCGCAGCGTACGACCCTCACCGGTTACTGGATGGCTATCTGCCATGCCGCAGGCGCGCCGTCCTGCCGCGCCGACGAGATGACCCGTCCCGACCCGCCCTCTCGCAGCAAGACTGCCGTGCCTGTGGTCCCGGTCCCCACGGTCCAATCCGTCCGGGGACCGCACGGATCAACCAGCATCAGCATCCCGAACGACGAACTGTTCGGTTTCGCCAGCGCCAGCCTGCTCGCGGGCGCCGACAGCATCCTCGGCCCGCTGGCCGCGAAGGCCCGTTCCGGCCATCTCACCGCCACCATCACCGGCTACGCGTCCCCCGACGGCGGGTCCCCGGCGTACAACCTGGCGCTGTCCCGGGCCCGCGCGCTGACGGTGCGCGCGCGCCTGGTCGCCCTCGGACTGCCACCCAGTCAGATCACGCGAGTCACCGGTCTCGGCACGGACGGCGAGACGTCGCAGGCCTGCGACGTGAACGGCCAGTTCGACGAGACCGTCTGCGCGCTGAAGAGGCGCGTCGTCGTCCTGCTCACCCCTGTGCCCTCGGCCTGACATCCGTCCCAGGAGATCCGCATGAGCATCATCCAGCACGCCCACCAGCCGCCTTTCGACCAGGGTCAGGACATTGCCGTGCCGGCGAGCGGCACACATGAGCCGACGTCATCGCCAGCCAGGCCAGGCAGTGCGCCCAGCGGGCAGCCGGACCTGGCCGCGCCGGTGTTCCTTGAGCGCGCCCGCCGCCGGTCCCGAGCCCGGCTCCAGCGGAGTCTGAGCATCATGTTGCGGAAGGGGCGGGTGGCCCGCCGTACCGCTCTCGCCGCACTCCTCGCCGAGGACGGCCACATCGGAGACGGGCGCGATCCCGCGCGGCCTACCCACGCGGAAACCGTGGTCCGGGCGGCGGCCAAGCGCGGCGCGGACACCCACCTGTCCCGATCGCAGCGCCGCCTGAACCGGGCGGCTCGCCGGATTGACCGCCTCCGGGCCCGGGAAGCCAAGCTGCTCGTCCGCGCCAGGTACCGGAAACATGACCTGGTCCGCCATCCCGGCGGCGGCCGTGAAACGGTCTGCGACGTTCAGCAGCACCAGGCCGCCTTGCGCGCCCAGATCGATGGCGAGGTAGCGCGTGGCTCGCGCAAGCATCAGCGAATGCCCTGGTGGATCGGCAGCATCCCCAAGCTGGTGCTCATTTTCGATTTCGGCCTGCTGCTGTACTTCTTCGCGGGGATCACCGACGTGGACTGGAGCAGCCCCGTGTCGGTCAACCTGGCCTTCGCCCTGCTGCTGGCCGCCATGGTGACCACGCTGTCCTACGGATTCCTCGCCTTCACCGGCTACCGGCTGCGCGGGTACAAGGACCACTCCGGAGCAGTCGCGCTCTATGACCTCGACGCCCTCACCCGCATCGGCTGCGGGGCATCGTTCATCGGCGTCATGGTGATCGCGACCCTGATGTTCGTACGGATGCGTACTGAGGTCCTGTACGCGCTCGGCTCCCAGGCCGGGGTGACCGTCCTGGTGATCGCCCTCGTTCTGGCCGTGGTCAGCGTCCTGGCCAACTTCCTCGTCGTCGCCATTCACGCCCTCGACGGCTCCGACCAGGTGGCGCGGCTGAACTCGCTGTCCGCCGCCACCAACCGCCCGCTATCGCGGGCCCACCGGATGCGCGAGAAGGCCGCCCTCATCCCGTATCGCATTACTGTCCGCGATCGCCGCGCGCACCGGGCCGCGGTCCAGGCGATCACCAGGGCAGGGCGGCACCTCGTCGCGGCTGACCAGGTCATCGACGCCGCGCACGCCGTTCACCAGGGCAGCGGCCCGTACAGTACGCCGACCGCCGACCCTAACGACCACGACCGGGTGGCTGGGTATCGGGACGGACAGTCCGCACCCTGCCCTGACCTCAGGCCACTCGACACGGCGCTGGAGCACATCAGCACAGCTCCACCGGAGTCGAGCAACCCCGCCTGATCACCCGGCTACGCATAGGTGGGCACCCGGCCGGCCGGGTGCCCATCTGGCGTGGCCGGCTAGGCGTCCCGGACGATCGCGTAGGTGAGGAAGAAGAGGCCGTTACCGACATTCCGGCTGCCGGTGAGGCGGAACAGCTTCTTGCCGCTGGTCTCGCCGAAGAGCCTCTCGCCGGCCCCCACCACGACCGGGAAGACGATCAGCCGCAGCTCATCCACGAGGTCGTGCTCGATCAGCGTGCGCCCGAGCTGATAGCTGGCGTAGACGACGATGTCTCCGTCTATCTCCTGCTTCAGCCTCGTGACCTCGTCGACCACAGTGCCCTTCAGGACCGTCACGTTGGTCCACTTGGGGTCTTCGAGGGTCGAGGACACGACGTACTTGGGCAGGCTGTTCAACCGGTCCGCCCACTCACCAGGCCGGGATGCCCACCGCGCCCCGAACCACTCGTCGCTGCGCCGGCCCAGCAGCAGGGCCGCGGTGCCCAGCGCCTCGGCGTACTCGACCTTGCCCCACTCTTCGAGGTCCTCGCCCCCATACTGGAAGAACCAGCCGCCCCGGCCGAAGCCCTCCTCACCGTCGGGGTCCTGGACCACCCCGTCGAGCGACACGTTCGTGCTGATGACGATCTTTCCCATCTTCGGTTCTCCTTTTTACCGGTGTTGTCAGCTGCCACCGCCGGGGCCGCACCCTCCAGCCGAATGAGTGCCAGCGCCCGGATCGTCCGGGCCGTCGGTGATGCATACACCGCGGCGCCGGGAAACTGGGCGCCCGCGAGCCGCCCAGTTCGGCGCCCGGGCGGTGTACATACCGGATGGAAACGCGACAGGGTGCGGGAAGAAGGTGGCGCTGGTGGAGCCGGTGGGATCTGACCTGATCGCGCGGGCGCGGGCCGGGGACGGCGAGGCGTTCCGGGAGCTGGCCGAGCCGTACCGCCGGGAGCTGCAGGTGCACTGCTACCGAATGCTCGGGTCGTTCCAGGACGCCGAGGACGCGCTGCAGGACACACTGCTGGCCGCCTGGCAGGGCCTCGGCGGATTCACCGAGGAACGCGCCTCGCTGCGCACCTGGCTGTACCGGATCGCCACCAACCGGTGCCTCAACGCGCTCCGCTCAGCCCGCCGCCGAGCTGCGAAGGAGTGGGACGTGCCCAAGGTTGAACCGCCCGAGCCGACCCGGCTGGGCCAGGTCGTATGGCTGCAGCCGTATCCGGACGCTCTCCTGGAGGACGCGGCCGCCGGGCCGCCCGGCCCGGCGGCCCGCTATGAGCAGGCCGAAGCCATCTCGCTGGCCTTCGTGACCGCCCTGCAAGTGCTGCCGCCGCGCCAGGTTGCCGTGCTCATCTTGCGCGACGTCCTGGGATTCCACGCCAGCGAGGTGGCCAGCATGCTGGGCTCGACCGTCGAGTCGGTTAACAGCGCCCTCAAACGGGCGCGCGCCAGCCTGCAGCGCCGCCTGCCGCCGGGCACCGGCCGCCAGCCGCCTCCGGTCCTCGGCTCCCCCGCCGAGGAGGCGATCGTGGCGAAGTTTGTCCGCGCGTGGGAGTCGGCCGATCTGGACGCGCTGGTGGCCCTGCTGACTGACGACGTCTTCGTCTCGATGCCGCCGATGCCCTTCGAATACGAGGGCCGGGACGTCGTGGCCCGGTTCTGCGCCATCCTGTTCGGCGCGGGCCGCAGGTTCGACCTCGTGCCCACGCGGGCCAATGGCCAGCCGGCCTTCGGCGTCTACCTGCGCGCCCCGAACGGCATCCGCCACGGGACCGGCCTGTACGTGCTGGCCCTGACGGGCGACCGGATCTGCGCCATGACCCGCTTCGAGGCCAGTGTGCTGTCCTGGTTCGGGCTACCGCGATCGCTCCCGAGCCGATAGCCCGATATCTTGATGCGGGTGAGTTCTGGAGGCTCAGGAGTTCTTCCTGCGGATAAGTACGTGGCGTCGCTGGCGCGTAAGCGGATGGCGGCGGGTGCGCTGTTCCGCGACGGAGCGGGCCGACCGCTGCTGGTGGACCCGGTCTACAAGGACACATGGGATTTGCCGGGCGGTGCGGTTGAGGCCGAAGAGTCCCCGCATGCTGCGTGCCGCCGGGAGGTGGCCGAGGAGCTTGGCCTGGACCGGCCGCCTGGCCGGGTGCTGGCCGTGGAGTGGGTACCGTCAAGCCCTGAGCGACCAGAGGGTGTGATCGTCGTCTATGACGGCGGTGTGCTATCGGCTGCAGATGTCGACGCGTTCGTGCTCGGTGACGGGGAACTGGCGGGGGTCGCCTTCACGGAGCCAGACGAGGTGGCCAGTTTGGTAACGCCGTTGCTGGCGCGCCGGATCGCGGCCTGCCTGGAGGCTGTCGCCGCGGGTACGGTCGCGGTCCTGGAAAACGGCAGCCCGGCTGCCTGATCCTTACCGGGGCAGCGCCTGGCCCGCGAGGGCGGGGAAGGTCCTCCGCCGCCAGTACTGGCCCGACGGCCAGCGCCAGATTCACTGACTACGGTACTCCGGCAGGGAATTCAGCCAATCGCATCTGTCGATGAACTGGCCTTCCCTGGTTGTTTGGGAGTCGGACGAAGAGCTCAATGAATTCCTTGCCGACCTTTATAGCTCCCGCCGCGCGAACACGCCGTGAGCCTCATCGTTCTGGACACCGATGTAGCGTCCCTTACCTTGAAGAACCGCCTGCCCAGCGTATGACGGCTAACAGCGTGTCTCTCGGCACGCCAGAGACTTACTAGTACTACAGCGTGTTGCAACTTCCTGTCCGCCGTGCGTAATGCGATTTCCGCGGTGGCCTGGGGGCGAGTTGCGGGCATTGCCAGCCGTGCGCGCTTCCCATTCGGGCTTGGTTAGCGCGTACTCGACCTGGCCGTGCTCGGCGCCTTCGATGACGTCGGCTCCCTCGAACGGGGTGGTGTGCACCAGCCTCAGGCCGCATTTCTCCATGACGCGCCGGGATGCGGTGTTGACCGTCATGGTGTGCGCGAACACCCGCCTGACGCCAAGGTCGGTGAGTCCCATGTCGATCAGGGCGCGCGACCCCTGAGTGGCGTAGCCCTTGTTCCAGACGGACCTGCGCAGCCGGTAGCCGAGCGTGCGGTGGGCATGTGCTCCGGGTGTCTCGCTGGAAGTGCCTCGTGGCTGTGTTCGGGGATGCCGTTCAGCATCGGTGGTGGGGGCTGTCGATACTGACCGCCTCGCTTGCCTACGGGCTTACGGAGCTCGTTCCCGCGTTCCACGGCTGGCCGCGGACCGTCACCAGCGGAGGATGGCTCGTGATCATTGTCGTGCTGTATGCGGGCGTGATCATCTCCTACCGCCGCCGACGGCGAGCGGCACGCCGCGACATGTACGCCAGGATCGGCACGGCACAGGCGTCGTACGAAGCCACGAAGAGACCGGATCAGAACTGAGCCACGCGCGTGGCGTCACCGTGGGGGTCGGCGACCGGCCCGGCTCCGCCTCAGGAGCTTCTCGAGGCGCTGTACCCCATGAGGGCGGCGATCATGAGGGCGCTGCGGGGGGCATACGGGATGCGCCACAGACCGCCGGGCGCGGCCGCGTAGGCCTCGTCCTGCCAGGGATGCTCGTGCGCCGGGCTGCCGCTGTACAGGTCGTGCACGAGCAGCGCCGCCATCAGCACCCTGGTGGTCGCGGGCTCGAAGGCCTGGACGCCGAAGTGATGCGCGCCCGCGTACGCCGCCGCCAGGGCCCGGTTCTTCAGCACCGACCGGGTGCGCGTCGGCGGGGCGACGTTCAGCGAGACGGTGGCCCCGTCCTGCCGGGCGACCGTGGCGCGCCAGCGCTGCAGCCGCTTGGCCAGCGCGTAGTTTGGCCCCTGCTGCGCCACGAGGCTGTCGTTGATGCCCGGCACGGCATCGGTCAGGTAGGCGCGGCGGAGGAGTCGGCCGCCAGAGAGGGCCCGGAGCGGCAAGCTGGCCATCTTGACCGCCGCCGGCCGGGCCGCGTAGGCGCGCCGGGACCGCTCGACCGCGTCGTCCGGGACGGCGAACACGTCGGTCGGCGTGGCCAGGAAAGCGAGGGTGACATCGGGGCGCGCCGCCTGCAGGCGCACAGTCAGCGCGTCGACGGCACTGCTGACCCGCACGTTCGCCGCGCCGTCGGCGTAGACGTAGTTGCCCAGCACCAGCGGGCCATCCACCGAAGCGATCCAGTCCGCGGCCGTGGGGATGTCACCGGCCAGGTCGAGGCCCGCATTCTGGGCGAGGGAATCGTCATCGGAGGCCCCGGGCCGCTGGGCCGCCTCGCGGTCGGCGACCGGAATCTCCAGCGTGCCCCCGCTGCGGTGCGCCATATCCAGGACCCGGGCCCAGATGGCCGGGCTGGGCAGGTCCACGCCGATCGCCCGGGCGCCCCAGCTCAGCAAGGTGGACAGCGGTCCTATTTCGGCGCCCGCGCCGAGCACCACGGCCGTCTGCCCCGGCAGGGGGAGCCACTCCGGATGGGCCACGACCGCGCGGACCGCTTCGGCGCACGACGGCTCGATGATTCCGGCGGCCACCCAGGCGTCCAGCCGGCGCAGCAGCGCGTCACCATGCAGCCGCTCCCCCTGGTAGGGCACCAGCAGTTGCCGGTCCGGCTGTCCGGTGCCCGGAACCGTGAGCGTCGCGGGGAAGGACCGTGCAGGCGCCGAGCGGACGGCATCGAGCCCGGTCTCCGTGCCGTCGCCGCCGATGACCCGCATCCGCCGGTACAGCGACTCCAGCCCGTCCTGGGCCACCACCACCGCCGCCTCCCGCGACGGCAGCCCAGCCTCAATCAGGCGGCGGAAATGGGCCAGGTAGCCCTTCCGCCAGTTCTTCTCGCGCTCCGCCGCGAGCGCCCCGGACTTGTCGGCCTCGCGCAGCGCATCCGCGACCACGGACCGGCCCAGCGCTGAAGTGCTCCTGCGGCCGTCCGGTGACGCGGGGAAGTCAACGCGGGCCGGCTGATCGCTGCTCATTTCGCTCCTGTCGTCATGATCAGCCAACCACGGCGCGCCCGGTCTGGCCATGCCCCACGGAACGGGCGCGGCCGGCCCACGTGGTGGCCGGCTCCGGTGGGCCGGGTCAGCGCGGAACCGCCGGCGCCTTCCTCCCGGCCTTCTCCGCCGTCAGCTCCGTCGCGTAGTCCAGGGCCGCGCTCTGCGTCGGTGAAAAGCGGGCGCCTCCGGTACCCCGGCCACCGCTGCTCAGCGACATACCGGGCGGCAGCCCGGTCGCGGTGAAGGACGGTACGTACCCCGCGGCGGTGTCCGTCGCTGATAGCTGCAGGCCGGCGGGGCTTCCGATGGCCGTGCTCAGGAGCGGCGGCAGGGCCGTGAAATAGACCGCTCCCGGCACCTCCCAGACGAAGCTGACGGACCCAAGGCTGCCGGAGGAGGTGTTCGTGGCCGTGACCACCACCTTGTATGCGCCGGGTGCCGCCGACAGCGTGCCGGTGATCTGGCCCGTGCCGCTGATCGACAGGCCAGCCGGAAGGCCGGACGCCGTTCAGGTCCGGCTGCAGCCTTCCGCCGGGCCGCCTGTGCCGCCCCTCTCGGGAACAGCGCCTGTCTCGGGGACAGCGTCCGTCCCGTGGGCGGCATCCGTCCCGTGGGCGGCATCCGTCCCGTGGGCGGTAGTGGCTTCTCCTGATGTCTTTGGGGCCGGGGACTCTGCCGCGCCGGGCTCAGCGACCGCGGGCTGCGGCTCCGGTTCAGCGCCGAGCCCGTCGAGGGCCGCAGCGGGCTCCGGGCCGTCACCGGTGCCCGCGCCACGGGCCGTCCTTTCCGGCGAGGGTGTCCACGCCGGGCGGTCCTGTTCCGCAGCGATCTGATGATCGCCGGACGGTACGAGGGCAGCCTGCGGGGCATGCCGCAGCCGCCTAGCGAAGGCAGCAGCGGACAGCAGGAACAGCGCGCCCGTCACCGCGAGCCAGTGCCAGAGGTACGGAGCCGGGGACAATGTCGTCGACGCCTGGTAGGCGGTGGTCAGGCGGAAGATCAGCGGGAACCAGACGAGCAGCAGCAGGCCGGACAGCGCGGCGGGCACCCGCGCGTAGTTGATCCACTCGACCGCGGGCAGCCCGGGAGCGCGGTGCCGGATCACCGCCAGGGCGGACCGGTCAGCCAGCGAGTACAGCGGCATCAGCAGCAGGTCGTGGCCGATGACCGCGCCGAGAAACCAGACGGCGACCGCCAGCGGGCGCGAGGGCACCAGCTGGAGGGCCGCATATCCGGCGAGGGCGAAACCGGCGAGCAGGGCCAGCAGATGCAAGGGGCCGGCGCCGTACCAGCGCAGCAGGCGTCTCATCTCAGCTCCGGAAGGTCAGGCGGGTGACCCACTTGGTGTTGTGGACGCCCGGGATGGCGGGGACGATGACCCGGGCGGGATATCCGTGGTCGAGGGTCAGCTCCGCGCCGTTGACGTGCAGCGCGAGCAGTGAGTCCGGGTTCGTGATCTGCGCCGCGGACAGGACGGCCTGCCGGAACGTGCCCCCGCGTTCCAGCGACTCCACCAGGACGCTGGCCGGCTGGGCAGCGCCAGCCAGCCGGGCCAGGTCCCGCAGCCGGACCCCGGTCCAGGCCTGGTTCCCGGTGGACCAGCCCTCGACGCAGGCGATTGGCAGGTGCGCCGTGTACTGCGGCATGGCCAGCAACTGGGCCCGGCTCAGACTGACCGGCTCACCCTGGCCCGGCTCGGTGCGGTCTGGGCCGCTCTGAGCCGTCCCCTCGCGGGTCAGGGTGAGCCGCCAGCCCGGCCCGGTGTCACCGGCCGTGATCCCGCCTTCGGCCGCGGTCACGTTGATCTGGAAATCGGCCGGCCCAGAGCCCAGGTCCTGGCCGTGCGGGGCGAGCAGCGCGGTACGGCGCAGCGGGCCGCCCAGCGACTGGCCCACCGAGAGGGCCAGCAGCAGCAGCGAGCCAGCTCCGGCGAAGGCGAGCGCGCCACGGCGGGAGATCGTCGGCACCGCCGGCGCCGGGCTGACCAGGTGCTCCTCGTCCGGTGGCTCCGGGACCGTGTGGGCGGTGTCGGTGCGCAGTTCCTCGCGCAGGCTGCGGCTGCGCAGCGCCCGGACCATTCGCGGGGTCTTCAGGCTGACGTGGACCACGAACCCGGCGATGAAGACCCACGCCCCGTAGAAGTGCAGCCGGTAGAACGAGCCAGGGAAGACGTACCACTGCTGGATGTTCAGGATGCCGGTGGCGAACTCGAAGACCGCCCCGCCAACCAGCAGGAACAGGGATAGCCGCTCGAGGGCGTGCGCCGGGTTGCGGACCGGCGGCCACTCGAACAGCTTGGGCAGCACCGACCACAGCTTGGCCAGCAGGATCGGGACCAGGACCAGCCCCAGCGTGACGTGCACGCCCTGGTTGAGCCGGTACAGCCACACCGGGTGCGTGGGCCAGGAGAACAGGTAGAAGCCGAGCAGACCCTTGCCGCGCGTCTCATCGTTGAGCGGGCTGAGATCGGGGTTGTAGGCGGCGTAGGACAGCAGGCCGGTCACGAACATGACCGAGATGCCGCCCAGCAGGATCAGGCCGAACATCGAGGTCAGCCACGGGCCGCGGATCGGGCTCCGCCAGAACGAGCGGCGGAACGGGCCGGGCAGGTTCTCGATGGTGGGCGCGGGCCGCTCGCGCATCCGATTCACGGCCTGCCACAGCCGCGCCCGGTCAGCGGCCCGCCGTCGGCCCCGCGGGGCCGACGGCGGGTCCGGGATGGCAGGCGGGTCCGGGATGACAGCAGGCTCGGGGGCGACAGCAGGCTCGGAGCCGACAGCAGGCTCGGAGGCGACAGCAGGCTCGGGGGCGACAGCAGGCTCGGCAGCGACACCCGGCTCGGCAGCGACAGCCGGATCCGGGGTGAGAGCCGGGTCCTCGGCGCCGGTCACGCCGCACCTCCTGATCGTCCGGATCGGCCCGGCGGCTGGGACTGCGCGGTCACCTGGCTCACCGCGGAACCGTCGAGCAGGGCGGCGGTGGCGGTGCAGGATCCGCGGCCGACCGGAAGCCACACCCAGGCCGGCCGGACCCGGGCCCCGGTGACCGGCCGGAACCAGGCCTGCGGGACACCGGACAGCAGCATCTGCCGACACCGGTGGTAGTAGCGGCCCAGGTCGGGCGGGAACCCGTCCAGATCGGTGTTCTGTTCCGTGATGATCGCGCTGAACCGCTGCGCCGCTACGGCGCGCGCGGCGCTGCGTGTGAAGCTGGCGATGGCGGCCCGGTTGGTGGCGCGCAGCACGTCGGCGACCGCGCCCTGATGGGCTACCCCGGGCTGCCCGGCGGCCAGATCGAGCCCGGGATCGGAGGGAATCGCGACCGTGCCGCCGAGCGCGTGCACTCCCGCCGTCAGCCGCATCCCCACGCCGCGGTCCGCGCGCACCGGGATGGCCTGGGCGGGCCGGAAGCCGGCGAACAGCAGGGCGATCTGGGCGACGACCAGCGTGCCGGCCACGGCGGCGACCCACGGCCCGGCCCGGCCTGGCTGCCAGCGGGAGATCCGGGCCCGGGCCAGCCGGTCCACGCGGGCGGCGACCAGACCGCCGGGACGGCCACCCAGCGCCAGCCCGGCCAGCAGCGCCACCGCGAAATAGGCGGGCAGCAGGTCGTTGACGGTCCCGCCGCCGTGGACCAGCGCGGCGTAACCCGCCACGACTAGGCCGGCGCAGCCGGCGAGCAGGACCAGCGGGGTCCGCCGCGCGCCCAGGACCGCGGCGCATCCGGCGATGCCGAGCGCCGGGAACAGTGAGACGGTCCAGAACTGCCCGATGGCGGCGCTCTTGATTGACTGCTCGCCCATCTGCTCGAAGACGTAGTACAGGTACCAGCCGTGGCTGACCAGACCGAGCACCAGAGTGCTGACCGCGAGAATCGCGCCATAGGTCAGCGCGGTGGTCCCGGCCAGCCGGCGGTGCGGGCCCGCCGCGAGCGCCGCGAGCACGGCGACGCCCTCAGCCAGGCCGTTCTGCTTGGTCAGGAACGCCGCAGCGAGCAGCACGCCGGTCGCGACGGCGCCCGCCGGCCGCCGCATCCACCGGGCGGTATAGAGGGCGGCCGCGCTGAGCGCGAGAAACAGCGAGTCGACCCGCCCGACGTCGAACCAGGTACCGGTGGCGAAGTAGGTCGCGGCCAGGATCCCCGCCGCCGCGATCCCCGCGCTGGCGCTGCCGGTCTCGCGCTGGACCAGGCGGCCCAGTAGCGCGAAGCAGGCCAGTGACGAGACGAGCGACACCAGCCGCAGCGACAGGTACGACACACCGGCCACGCGGGCCACCATCGCCGAGACGGCGAAGTAGAGCGGCGGATAGCCGTCGGGCACGTAACCGACCGTTGGCGCCGGGTAGAGCTGCTGGCCGGCCAGAATCCGGTGCACCTCGACGAGGGAGTTGCTCTCCAGCCACTCGATGGTGAAGGGATAGGTCAGCCGGCCCGCGGCGATGGCCAGATACGCGGCGACCACCGCGAGCCCGAGCAGCGCGGCGGCCAGTCCAGGGAGCGCAGCGGCCAGCCCGGCGGCTGACGCTGCCTGCCCCCGAGCTGGCGCGGTCCCGTCACCGGCGGCCGGCGCTGCCAGTCCCGGAGCTGGCGCGGCCCTGTCACCGACGGCCGGCGCTGCACCGTCACCGTCACCGTCTCCGGTGCGGACGGCACCCGTCCCGTGATTGCTTCGCACGCGCGTATTACACGCAGCCGTGGTACCGCCGAGCAAACGATCAAATCTGGGCGTTATGTACCGATTTGCCGCTTTTTCTCGCTGCCGCGATAGGCATGCGATTCCCGGCGAAGTGTCGGCTCAGGTCTCCTCTTCACCGCGGCTGAGCAGGTGAAACACGGCCGTGACCGGGATCGGCCAGGCGGCGGGACGGTGGCTGCCCGTAGTGGCAAGCGGCGGTGCGGCCGCAGGATCTTACAAACCGGGGATAAGCAGTCCCTCCGGCTCGGGTTCCGGCTTGTCATCGGACGGGCCGGCGCGTCCGGGGCCAGGGGTGCCGCGGACGGCAGGCTGGGGCAGCCGGACCTCGAACCGGCAGCCCTCACCCGTGTTGACCACGTCGACCTGGCCGTGGTGGGCGTCGATGACGCCGCGGACGATCGCGAGCCCCAGCCCCGCGCCGCCGGCGTCCGGAGTGCGGGCCGGGGTGCCACGCCAGCCGGTGTCGAAGACCCGGGGCAGGGCGGCTTCCGGGATGCCGCCGCAGCCGTCAGAGACCGACAGCAGCACGCGGCACGCCTCCGGCCGGGCTTCGATCCGCACGGTGCCGCCGGCCGGGGTGTGCTGGACGGCATTGACGAGCAGGTTCGCCAGGACGCGGGACAGCTCGCGCGGGTCGGCGTCGATGATGAGCGGCCCGCTGACCGCGCCGTCCAGCCGTACGCCGCTGGCCTGGGCGAGCGCCTCCGTGCCGGCCACGGCATCGCTGACCAGGTCGCCGAGCATGATCCGGTCCGGTGACAGCTGCAGGTTGCCTGACTGGATGCGGGACAGCTCGAACAGGTCGTCCACCATTCCGGTGAGCCGGGCGACCTCGGCCCGGATCTGCCGGTGGTAGCGGCCCGGGTCGGCGGCTATGCCGTCCTGGAGGGCCTCGGCCATGGCGCTCAGCCGGGCCAGCGGCGTGCGCAGGTCATGGGAGACCCAGGCCACCAGCTCGCGGCGGGACTGCTCCAGCCTGCGCTCGCGCTGCCGCGACGCGTCGAGCTTCGCGGCGGTGGCGGCGAGCTCCTGGGACAGGGCCGCGAGCTCGGCCGCCATCGGCACCGCCGGTGAGCGGAACCCGCCCGGCTCGTGGCCCATGGACCGGGCCGCGTGCCGCAGCGCCAAACTGCCAGTTTCCACCTGCCGCCCGAGCAGCCAGCAGAACCCGAACGCCGCGATGCCGGCCACCACGCAGACCATGACCACGACACCGAGGTCGTGCCGGGAGATGAACATCGTCTCGGCGGTGCCGAGCGTGCCGGCCACGATGGCCAGCACCGCGAGGGCGCTTCCAGCCTGGAGGGACAGCCGCAGCGACGCCCGGCGCAGTAGCCGCATGACGCCGAGGCCCAGCAGGCCCACCGCGCTGGTACAGCCCGCTGCGATCAGGACAACCTGAATCTGCGGGCTCACGACGCGCTCGCCTCCCACCGGTAGCCGATGCCCCAGACGGTCTGCAGCTGCGACGGGGATGTCGGGTCGTCCTCCACCTTCTCGCGGAGCCGACGCACGCAGACGGTGATGGTGGACAGGTCGCCGAACGACCAGCCCCATACCTGCTCGAGCAGCTCAGTGCGGGTGAAGGCGCGTCCCGGATGAGCGATGAAGAAGGCGAGCAGATCAAACTCGCGCACGGTCAGGGCCAGCTCGGCTTCATCGCGCCGGATCCGCCGGGCTGCCAGGTCGACCTCGTACCGTCCCGCACGGAACGGCACCGGCGGGGCGGCGGCATCCGACGCGCCCGCACCGGCCCGACGCAGCACGGCCTGTACCCGCAGGGCGAGTTCGCGCGGGCTGAACGGCTTGGTCACGTAGTCGTCGGCCCCGGTCTCCAGCCCCGCGACGCGCTCGCTCTCCTCACCGAGGGCGGTCAGCATAATCACCGGCAGCGGATGCTGCCCGTCCCGGGCCTTGCGCAGCCGGCGGCACACCTCCAGGCCGTCGAGGCCGGGAAGCATCAGGTCCAGGATGACGATGTCCGGCTGCCACGCCTCCGCCAGCGACAGGGCGGACGGCCCGTCGGCCGCGTGCCGGGGCTCCAGGCCGGCTTCCCGCAGGTAGTCGCCCACGACTTCGGCGATGGTCGGATCGTCATCGACGACCAGAACGCGCGCATTCATACGCCTACTGTACGAACCGGCTGATCCTCCGCAGCCGGGCGATCGCCCGGCAGTTTTCCCGGGACGGGGAAGGTACCCGTAACTTTTTTCAGCGGGCGAGAAAAGTGGCCGTTCATTTGACGCCCTTCGCGAAACAGCACTGTTACAGCCTTTTCATCTAAAATTTAGGCGAAAGAGAACGTTAGCGGCTAATCCAAGCTATTTTTACATATCCCACGATAGTTCCGGATTTGCCGCTGTATGGTGATTGCCACCTAGGCCCGGAATGGCTAGCTGACGATGACGTCGATGAGTTCTCAGCCGGGAATTGACCGACCCAGCGAAGGGCGGCCCCATGGACACAACCGTCATACCTGTTCGGCTGGCCGTGATCGGCGCCGGATATCTCGGCCTGGCCGCGCCCTGCCTGCTCGTCGGCAAGTCGACGGTGCCGGTCGGTACCGCCCGCCGGGTGCGCGACCAGATCAGGGCTCTCGCGCCGGCCGGCTGCGGGGTGGACCTGGCCTGGAACCCCGAGTTCCTGCGCGAGGGCACCGCCGCCGCAGGGGCCGGGGACTGAGCCTGGTTCATCAGAAATGCGCCCGGGAAACCCCTGGCTTCAGCCATGGGGAGGAACGGGCGCGCCTCCCTTCACAAAGTAGTGGTGTAGAATGTGAAGCATGGCGAGGATGGTGAAGCGGGCGTACAG
>Ga0302220_10000251_pt1 | contig 48168 bp, 42 predicted proteins | sample II_Palsa_E1_3_FD_194572 | JGI IMG/M metagenome (GOLD analysis project Ga0302220, IMG submission 194572) | Peat permafrost microbial communities from Stordalen Mire near Abisko, Sweden - II_Palsa_E1_3 | ecosystem: Environmental > Terrestrial > Soil > Palsa > Peat permafrost | place: Sweden...
CGTATCACTTGTCTGCGCCGCTCGTGCTGCTCGGCCGGACTGAGTCTTCTTGCATCGTCTTTTTTCATGCCACCTAGGACAGCCTCGACGCGGATAAATTCACTCTATTTGCGGGCCTAATCTATAGCGATCAGGACGACGGCGCCTGAGCGACGAACTTCGTTGTCAGATAGGCATCGATTCCTTCGACTCCGCCCTCGGAGCCGTACCCGCTATCCTTCACACCGCCGAAGGGCGTTTCCGGCGTGGCGATCTGGAACGTATTGACGCCCAGCATGCCGCTCTCGATCTGCTCGGACAAGCGGATCACGCGGTCAGCGTTGGTCGTGAACAGGTACGCGGCCAATCCGAAAGGCAGCTCGTTGGCGCGGCGCAATGCTTCGGCTTCGGTATCGAACGGAATCATCAGCGCGACCGGCCCGAACGGTTCGTCATGCATGATCTGCGCGTCGTCGGGAAGATCGGTCAGGACCGTCGGCTGGTGAAAGAAGCCGCTCCGCGTCGGCGCTTCGCCGCCGATGGCTACCGTGGCGCCGCGCTCGCGCGCATCGGCGATCAGCTTTTGCATGGCGCTGACGCGCCGTGCATTGATCAGCGGGCCCATCTGCGATTGCGGGTCCGTACCGGGCCCACAGCGCAGCGCGCGCACAGCCTCGACGAACGCGTCGGTGAATTTTCCATACACGCTGCGCTCAATCAGAAAGCGCGTCGGCGACACGCACACCTGACCGGCATTGCGAAACTTGCTGGCCACCGACAGGCGCACCGCCGCATCCAGATTCGCATCGCCGAACACCAGCACTGGAGCATGGCCGCCGAGTTCCAGCGTGCACCGCTTGACGCCCGCCGCGGCCAGCGCGGCAATGTGACGGCCCACTGGCACGCTGCCGGTGAACGACACCTTGCGCACCACCGGCGAGGCGATCAGTTGAGCCGAGACCTCAGCCGGTATGCCGCAAACCACATTGAGCACGCCTGCGGGCAAGCCGGCATCGTGCAGGGCGGCCGCCAACGCCAGCGTAGTCGCCGGTGTTTCTTCCGAAGGCTTGATGATGCAGGTACAACCCGCCGCGAGCGAGCTGGCGATCTTCCTCGCCGGGATCAGCGCGGGGAAATTCCACGGCGTGAAGGCGGCGACGACACCGATTGGCTGCTTCAGGACCGTCTGCCGCCAGCCGCTCTGGCGCGTCGGCACAATCCGGCCGTAGGCCCGGCACGCTTCCTCGGCAGTGGCCTCGAAGATGTCGGCCGCGCCCATCAGTTCGATACGCGATTCGCCTATCGTCTTGCCCTGCTCGAGGGTCATCGCGAGGGCCAGTGCCTCGATCCGTTCACGCAAGAGGCCGGCCGCCTGCCGCAGGATCTTCGCCCTCTCATACACGGACACATCTTTCCACCGGTCGAACGCCGCCCCGGCAGCCGTCAGCGCGCGGTCAAGGTCCGCCTGCGTCGCGTGCGGCAGGCGCGCAATAGTCTCACCGGTCGCCGGATTGATCACCTCCTCGATACGGCGGCCCTGTGCGCCCAGCCATTCACCCGCGACGTACAGCTCAAGGTCACGAATCATCTCCGTCATCGCCAGTCCCTCTACAAATTAATGTCTATGCTCATTTATAAGAACGAGCGGGCGCGGGCCGGGCTTCTAGCCACACAACACTCCGCTCGACCGATCTGCGCTTGCGGCAACGGCCTCGGCGAGGAATGCTTCGACGATGCGCGCAACACTCGCAGGTTGATCCTGATGCAGCATGTGCCCGGCAGCGTCGACAAACACGAAGGTCCAGTCGCGCTGCGTGCCGAAGCGTTCCCGCAAGCGCACCTCGCTGATTTCGCCCTGGCTGTCCTTGATCCACGGCGCGACGTCCGATTGCCGCGCCACCACATGCAAGACCGGCGCTTCGATGCACGCCCAGCAGGCCTGCGCTTCGGCGAGCCGATGAGGCATGGCATGCGGCAAACGGTGGCGCGGATCGGCACGGCAACACCAACCGTCAGGGTCCTGCCGCGCCCAATGCGGCGCAAGGAAATTGGCCGCCTCCTCGGCGAGCCGCGGATTGGCCTTCCGCAAACGGCGCGCAACCTCCTCGAGCGACGCGTAGACCCGCATGCGCGATTCCTTTCCCACTTGGTTAAGCCAGTCGCGCAGGCGCTGCCGCGCAGTTGCCGCGGCTTCGTCGGGCAGCCCGAAACCGTCAAGATTGATCACGCTCGCCACGCGCTCGGGACGCACGCCCGCGTAGGTGATCGACACATTGCCGCCGAGGCTGTGCCCGACCAGCGTCACCGGTTCCGCGGGGCTGTACGCGTCCACCAGCGCGTCGAGATCGGCGAGATAGTCCGCGAACCAGTACTGCCCTTGCTCCGCCCACTGCGACTGCCCAAAGCCACGCCAATCCGGAGCGATGATGTCCCAGTCACCGACCAATTGATCGACCAGGAACTGGAACGACGCGGACATGTCCATCCAGCCGTGCAACAGGAACAGCGTGCGGGGCCGGCTCGCGCCATGGCCGGTCGTCCAGCGGCGCACGTGATAGCAAAGCCCTCGAACCGGTACGAACTCGCTGAACGAAATGTTCATCGACTCGCTCCATCCTCGAAAGCGGGCGACGCCTCCTCAAGCCGCAGCGCTTGCGCTGACGTCTTGCGACGCAACCGGAGCAGCCCGAAGCAGGCGATCCCGCCAATGACCATCGGTGTCGCCCCGCACACGAACGTCTGCTGCACCGACAATTGCCATGCCACCAGTTGTCCACCGACCACTGGGCCGATGATCGATCCGAGCCGCCCGATTCCCAGCGCCCAGCCTACCCCGGTGGCAAGCATGAATTTCGGGTATGACAGACCGGCGAGCGCATTCAGTCCAGCCTGCGCGCCGATCACGAAGATGCCGGCGCCGAACGTGGCCGCCTCGACCATCGAGCCCGATGTGCTCGCCGTACCGATCAGGACGATCATCACTGCGCCGAGGCCGAAGAACCAGCCGACCGGCTGCGTGATCTTGCGGTCGATCAGCCGCCCGATCAGCAGCGAACCGATGATCCCCCCCACCGAGAACCAGGCCGTGACGATAGCCGCGCGTTGCAGCGACAGGCCCGCGTTGTCGATAACAGTCGGCAGCCAGTTGAGGATGAAGTACAGCGTAAACAGATTGGCGACGTAGCACGTCCATAGCAGTATCGTCAGCAACATCCGGCCCTCGGTAAAGAGATGCCGGACCGGCAGACCGGTACGCTCCTTTCTGGTGGCGACAAAGCTCGCCGACTGCTCCACCAGATGCGGAGGAACGATCTTGCGCAACACGGCGCGCACGCGCGGTTCGCCATCGTGCCTTGTCAACAGGTACTGCAGCGATTCAGGCAGTGCGAACCAGGCGATTGCTGCGATGACCAGCGGCAAGGTACCACCGAGCACGAACAGTGCAGGCCAGCCGTACGCCGGAATCACCGATGACGCGGTGAGGCCGGCCACCACTCCGCCCGTCGTGAAGCCAACGAACATGGTCGTGATGGAGGTCGCACGAAAGCGCAGTGGCGCGTATTCGGCGCACAGCGCCACCGTGTTGGGAATCGCCAGACCGATGCCGGCCCCCGTCAGCAGCCTTAGAATGATCAGTTCCGCAGTCGAGCGCGACCACGCCGTCAGCAACGCGCAGACGCCGAATGCGACCGCGCCGAGAATCACGGCGCGCTTCCTGCCCCAGCGATCGCCGATTGGCGACAGCACAGTCGCGCCGATCATCATGCCGACCAGTCCGCTGCTGAACGCTGGCCCCAGCGCACCGCGGGGAAGGTGCCAGGCCGCGCCGATCACCGGCGCGGCAAGACCGAGCGCCTGCATGTCGAAGCCATCGAACAGCATGACGAGAAAGGCGAGAAACACCAGATTCGCGTGAAACCACGAAAATCTCGAATGCTCGATGATAGTGTCCATGCTGGTAGCAGGCCGACCCAGGGGCGATGCGGTGTTCATCGGAATCAATCCTTGTAGTGTTTGAGCATGGCGCGCGCGATCACCAGTTGCAGGATCTGGCTGGTCCCTTCATAGATGCGCAACACACGGGCATCGCGATAGAGCCGTTCGACCGGGTAGTCCGATACGTAACCGGCCCCGCCGAAAATTTGCACCGCGCGGTCCGCCACGCGGCCGAGCGCCTCGGAACAGAAGTACTTGGCCGCGGCCGCAAGAATCCGCGTGTCCTCGCCGGCCTGCATGGCGTTGGCCGCGCGCATCGCGAGCGCATGGCCCGCGTAGTATTCGACTTCGGAGTCGGCCAGCATCGCCTGAATCAGCTGAAACTGCGCGATCGGCTGGCCGAACTGCTTGCGTTGCAGCGCATAGCGCGCCGCTTCGTCGATGATTCGCCTCATCATGCCGACCGCGCACGAAGCCACGCCGGTGCGCCCCGAGTCGAGCACACGCATTGCGATGCCGAAACCCTTACCCTCGGCCACCGGGCCGCCGATGATGTTTTCGGCGGGAATCCGCGCGTTTTCGAATATCACGTCGCAGATCGGCGCCCCCCGCTGACCGAGCTTGGACTCGGGTTTGCCCAGTTTCAGCCCCGGTGTGTTGCGTTCGACGATGAACGCTGAAACACCATCGGCGCCGGTGGTACCGGGTCGCGTACGCGCCATCACCGTGAATACGTCGGCATGCGGCGCATTGGTGATGAATCGCTTGGTACCGTTCAGAACGTAATGGTCGCCGTCGCTCGTCGCGCTCGTGCGCAGACTCGCGGCATCCGAACCGGCCTCCGGTTCGGTCAGGCAAAAAGCGGTCCGAAACTCGCCGCTTGCCATTTTCGGCAAATACTTCTGTTTCTGTTCCGCGGTACCGGCGTAGACGATGCCCCGGCTGCCGATTCCCACGTTAGGCCAGAACACCAGCCGGAAAGCCTGCGAGGTCTCGCTGAACGCTATCTGCACGAGCATTTCCTGCACCACGTCCAGCTCAAAACCGCCGTACTCCTGCGGAATGCTTAGGCCGAATAGACCAAGCCCCTTCATCTCCGCGATCACCTCGTCGGGTACCCGCTGATCTTCCTCGACCTGGCGCTCGAGCGGCATCAGTCGGTTCCTGACGAAGCGCTGGACCGTGTTCATCAATTCGGGGAAGGTTGTTTCGTCGAATGCAGTCCCCATAGGAATCCATTTCTCCACAAACAATGGGCAACAGGTCGCCCTCGGGCCGGTGGTCCGGCTCGTTGACAAACTGCTAACGGGATGCGCGGCAGGCCGCGTGGGTTCAGTCCGGCGACATGGGTTCGTCGCGCAACATCGCGTTCAAGTCCTCCAGCGACCGGCGCAGGCAAACGCGCTGCTCCTCGCTCAACAGCTCGAGTACCTCTGTTTCGATGCGCTCCACCCTCGCGTCGCCGCGCCTGACGATGCCCGCGCCCGCCGGCGTCAGATCGTGTCGCAGCAGGCGCCGGTTGAGGGGGTTCTCCGTGCGCAGCAGCCAGCCCCGGCCTTCGAGACCGTTCAGCAATTGCCCCATGGTTTGCTGGGTGACATAAAAGCGGCGCGACAGCTCGGCGGAGGACAGGCCAGCGTGACGCCTGATGGTGGCGAGAACGGTGTATTGCAGCGGCGTCACGTCGAGCTCCTTCAGCGCCGGTTCGAGGCGCTTCGCCCGCAGCGCATGGAAGACCTTGCTCAGCAGATATACGATCCGCGCCGGGTCGTCCCCGGTATCCGTGGCGGCCGGCCGAACCGGGCCCGTTTGGGTCTGCGACATAAATTTCCTCTAGTTCACGAATTGGCCAAGGCAGCAGCGTCTGTGCCGCAATTATTCGCCTGCCCATTTCCCTGCGGCCCCGGCGCAGGATGCTGCACGACGAAGACCGCGTCGAGCGCGCTCATACCCTCGCCGGCCGGGCGCGCCAGCAGCGGATTGATATCCAGCTCGACGATCTGGGGATTGGCGAGCATGAATGCCGCCAGCCGACTCACGGCGCCCGCCAGTTCGCGCAGATCGACCGCGGCGCGACCGCGCAAGCCCGTGAGCAGCGCGACGCCCTTCAGCCTGCGTAGTTCGTCTTCGATCTGCGCGTCGCTGAGATCGGCCGCGAGCAGGCGCACATCCTTGAGCGCTTCGATCCAGATGCCGCCCAGCCCCACCATCATGACGACACCCCATGCCGCATCGCGGCGCGCGCCAACCACCATCTCGACACCCGGCGCAGCCATTTGCTCGACCAGCACGCCGTCGAGCGCCATATCCGGCAGCGCCGCCGCGACATCGTGGTAGATCCGCCGCCATGCCTCGCGCAACGCGCCTTCGTCCCTGATCGCGACCGCGACGCCGCCGACGTCGCTCTTATGGGTCAACCGGTCGGCCTGCGCCTTGAGCACGACCGGGTAGCCGATGCGCGTCGCGATCTCGGCGGCCTCGTCCGGCGAAGTGGCCAGGGCGCCGTTTGGGATAGCAATGCCGAGCGCTTTCAGTATCCGCTTGCCTTTGTATTCCGCGATCGGGCCGTCCGGGTGCGGGTCGAGGCGCACTATCGACGCCGCATCGGCCGACCTGCAGGCATCACGAATCAGCCGGCCATATCGATGCACGTTCGCCATCGCCCGCATCGCCCGCTCGGGCGATCTGAAGAATGGCACGCCGCTGTCGCGCACCATCTCGAGGAAAGCCTCTCCGAGCGGCGCATCGTCGCCCATGTAAATCACCGCGACTGGTTTGCGCTGCCCCTTCACGGCCGGCAACAGATGTTCGGCCTTGGCAACCTGCTGCTTCGGCGAACCGCCCATCAGCGGAACCAGCAGGGTGCCCACCGCGGGATCGTCGAGCAGCGCCGAGGCGGCGATGCCGAACAGTTCGGGTTGCTGCATGCCCTGCGAGGTCAGATCGAGCGGGTTGTCCGGGGTCGCAAAATCGGGCAGTGCCTGTTTGAGCCGGTCGAGCGTCGCTTCGCCGATGCCGGCGAACTCCAGTCCGATCGGATCGCAGAAATCGAGTGAAACACCGCGCAACGCACCGGAATTCGACGCAAGCGCAGTTCCCGGCTGGCTCACGGGAGCCGGATAACGGACCAGGATCGCAGTCGTGTCGAACAGCTCGTCCATCGTATCGACGACGACGACCCCATGGCGCTCGACCATCGCGCGCATCACGCCGTACTCGCCGGCCAACGCACCGGTGTGAGACTGGGCCGCCTGCCGCGCGCGGGCGCTGCGACCCGCATGCATCAGCACGACTGGCTTGCCGGCGGCACGCGCACGGTCAGCCGCTTCGAGAAAAGCGGCCGGGTGACGGATCGACTCGACGAAAATCGCGAATGCCTGAACGTCATCGGCGTCGACGAGATAGCCAAGCACATCCTCAGCGCCGAGCACGGCTTCATTGCCGGTCGACACCGAGAAAGCGACATCGACCCCCTTCGCGTTCAACGCCTGGCGAATGTTGGCGTTCATCGCCCCGCTCTGGGCAATCACGCCGACCTTCGGCCCGGCCGTCGGCGTGCGGAGCGCAAGCGCTTCGAACGTCAGCGGCGCTCGCTGCGTGTAGTTCACGAAGCCCATGCAGTTTGGGCCGAGCAACGCGACGCCGCAGTCGGCCGCGAGCGCAGCGAGCTTGCGCTGCTCGGCGATACCCGCCGGTCCCATCTCAGAGAAACCCGACGCGAACACTACCGCACCGCCGATACCGCGCCGCGCACAACTGGCGATCGAATCCGCCACCGCCTGATGGGGAACCACCAGCACCGCAGCATCGATGCCTTCGGGAAGCGCATCGATCGATTTCACGCACGCCTGGCCATTGACCGAATCCCGACTACGGCTGACCAGGTGAAGCTCGCCTGGATAGCCAAGATTCGCGAGATTAGCCAGCACCAGCCCGCCAACCGAGCGCGCGTCGTCCGATGCTCCGACCACGGCAAGCGAAGCGGGGCGGAACAGGCGACTAAGTGAGGTGGAATTCAAAGAAGGGCTCCTCGTACCGGACGGTCGTCAAACGTTGCGGCGATAAGCGCCGAGTCCGGGGCGGTACGACTTTTCGTCGAGAAACTGCGTCATGCCCTGCTCACGGCCTTGCTCCGGATCGTGCACCCGAGCCTGATCGGACTTCGCCATCAGATAGTCCGCGGCTTGCTCCCAGCTCATTTCGGAAGCGATCCGATGGGCGATCTTGGCTTGGCGCAGAACCACTGGATTCTTTTCCATTAACACCCTGGCGAGCTCCACCACGCGCTCACGCAACTGCGCCAGCGGCACCGCTTCGTTCACGAGACCGATTTGAGCCGCACGGCGCCCGTCAAACTTCGCGCCGGTCATGATGTAGTACATCGCGTCGCGCTCGCGCACCAGCGTCGCGACAGCCCGGCTGACTACACCGGCGGGAATGATGCCCCAATTGATTTCCGAAAGCCCGAAGGTCGCCTCTTCGGCGGCGATTGCCAGATCGCAGGAAACCAGCGGGGTGAAGGCGCCACCGAAGCACCAGCCATTCACCATGGCAATGGTCGGTTTCGCGTAGTGGCGCAGTTGCCGCCATTGCCACTGACCATTGCTGCGAAACAGCTTCGCCTGCACGGCAGGATCGTTGTCGGTATCCCGGAAGTATTCGCGCAGGTCCATGCCTGCCGAGAACGCCTCTCCTGCTCCGGTCAACACCACCACCTTGCACGCCTTGTCGGCCTCGAGGCGATCAAGCGCCTCGCACATGCCATAGACGATGCCCGGATTGATGGCATTGCGCTTCTCCGGGCGATTCATGGTGACCCAGCCGATTCCATCCTCCACCATGACTTTCACCGGCTCCTTATCGCCTGACGCTACAGGGGCTGACTCGACGTTATCCATAGCTAAGTACTCTCTCTCAAGGTTGACCTGTGCCGGGTTCTTCCGGTATTTAAGGAAATCATATATACGCATACCTTATATACAAATCGGTGAAAATACCTAGTCGGATAATTCAATTCCATCTCGAAATCATTTGCAATCCTCATCAAGTGACAAAGATTTTTTCCATGCCACATTCGCATCGTGCGAGACTTTAATCTTTCGCCAGCACGAGATTCTTGCTGTCGAACGCATAGAACTCCATGCCCGTTGCCAAGCCGACATCCGCAACGATGTTGGCGACCCCGCACGATCGATGTCCTGGATCAGACTTGAGCGAAGCACGAGGCAACAGCCATGAACAGGGCGAAATCGAAAAGCATCTCGATGGTGGGCTGCATAGCGATTGTCACGCTCGCGCTTACCGCGCCTGGCGTGGCACTGGCCCAGAGTAGCGTCGTGTTGCAGGGCGTCATAGATGCCGGTGTCACGTACGTGAACAATCAGCACGGCGGTGCAACTGCGCTGTTCGACAGCGGCACTCTGACGCCCAGCACGTTTACGCTCAAGGGCCGCGAGGATCTGGGCGGGGGGAACGCGGCGGTGTTCGAGCTTACGTCGCAATTCGATGTCGGCAGCGGCGCGACGATTCCGGGCGCAGGCGAGATCTTCAATCGCACGGCGGTGGTCGGCCTCGAAAACAACCGCTTCGGCTCGTTCATTTTTGGCAACCAGTACGATTCCATGTTCGAGACGCTCACGCTCGGGCTATATGACGGCGCGATCCTGTTCGGTGGCCTATACGATTATCGCCAAGGTCCGTTCGCCGCTCTGGGCGTACCGAACAATCCGACCGGCTCGTTCGATTTCGATCGCATGGCCGGCGCTACGCGGGTGCCGAACTCCGTCAAGTACCGCAGCCCCGATATCTCGGGCCTGACGTTCGGTGCGCTTTATGGATTCGGCGGTGTGCCCGGCTCGTTTGCGTCTGACTCGACGACCAGCCTCGGCGTGAACTATGCGAATGGTCCCGTGGGATTCGGGGCGGCATATGTCGAAGTGAAATACCCGCAATTGGGCAACGGTCACGACGGCATCCGGAATTTCGGATTCGGCGCGCACTATAAATTCGCGCACGTTATCGCCATGTTGCTGTACACAAACACAAAAAATACGGCAAGCGGCGCCGTGATCGATGTTTATAAAACCGGCGCCTTGTGGAACATCGCGGGGCCGTGGGCATTAGGTCTCGACTATGAATACATGAGAGGCAACAACGTGCTGCTGAACAATCAAGCGCAACAGGTCACGAGCGCATTGCAATACAACTTTTCGAAGCGCACGACCTTGTATGTGGAGGCAATCTATCAGCGTGCAAGTGGCGACGGGCCACTCACCCAAGCGTGGATCAATGGCTTGATGCAGCCCAATTCGGCCGCAAGCAATCGGTCTCAAACCCTTACGCGCATCGGGCTGCAAACGAAATTTTGACCTGGGCGTGAACCTTCGAAACAACATCGAGCTGGGATCCAGCTAACGTACCTAAAGACCTGTCTATCGCGAGCTTCTACGATGGGCCTGTGGCGGAGCTCTTAAACCCCGCTCTTACCTCGGCCTTGTATCCTCTTGATCTGCTTGGCTGCCTTGTCGGGCAACGCGAAGCGTGTTAACTGGTGGTAGTATGGCCAGGTTTCACGCAACGAAAAGCGCTACCCGATGTGCTTTTTTGCCGTGTTCGATGTTCTCTCGGCATCACGTCGGTCAGAGGCATTTTGTTAGCCGCCGTCGTTGCGCATCCCCTCCACGCCATGCCTGACTAACGCATCCATGACCGAATCCACCACTCCCACCCCTCTCATCAAAGCGATCATAACCGGCCACACACGGGGCCTCGGCGCGGCGCTCGCCGAGCAACTACTGAGCCGCGGCATAGCGGTGCTGGGACTATCTCGCGCGCGTAACGCGGCGCTCGCGGCACGCTACGCCGAGCGGCTCGACGAGGTCGAGCTCGATCTTGCCGACATCCAAAGCGTGGCGACATGGCTCAAAAGCGATGCACTGCATCGCTTTTGCGCAGGCGCGGAGCTTGTGCTGCTCATCAACAACGCCGGAACCGTTCAGCCGATCGGGCCGACCGGCACACAGGGTGCAAGCGCCATCGCGAACGCCGTCATGCTGAACGTGGCGACGCCGCTGATGCTGGCAGACGCGTTCGCAGCTGCCACTGTGCAGGCGCGCGAGCAGCGCATTGTCCATGTGTCGAGCGGGGCTGCGCACAATGCATTTGCCGGTTGGAGCATTTACGGCGCGACCAAGGCGGCGCTCGATCAACACGCGCGCGCCACCGCGCTCGATAATGTTCGCGGGCTACGTATCAGCAGTATTTCACCGGGTGCGCTCGATACGGACATGCAGGCCGAGATCCGCGGTAGTGGCGCGGCACGCTTCCCATCACACGCGAAATTCGAAGACCTCAAGCGCACTGGCCAGTTGGGTTCGCCGGAACGCGTTGCCGCGAAGATGATCGATCACCTGCTGAGCGATGCATTCGGTGCGATGCCAGTGACGGACATCCGCAGCCTGTAATGACGGTTCAGCCTCGCGCGCAGCGAAGCCGACCCGTGTCACCGCGACTGACCCGAAACGATGATGAATAAACGCAATCGCAGTATCAGCCGTTACTTGCGCCTGGCCCTGCTAACAGCCATTACCGTCAGCTCAGTACCCGCGTTAGCGGCCAGCTTTGACTGCAGTCGGGCGCAGCGGGCAGACGAAAAGGCCGTATGCGCTTCGCGACAACTCAGTGAGATGGACGTCGAGATGTCGGTGCGCTACGAAATGTTGACAGGCTTGGTCGCTATGGGCACTCGCGGCGACATGCAGGACGAGCAAAAGGCTTGGCTGAACTCAAGGAAAGCATGTGGCGGTAACCAGTCCTGCCTGGTTACCGCGTACCGGCAACGAATTGACGCGCTAAAAGACGAGTACGCCCACCTTAAGAGCCGTGGACCATTTTGAGCGCCCCATAGTGCCTATGTCGATTGGAGATTTAAATCATCCACTCAATCTTCCTAGGCGTCGTGCGGTGATGTCGCAGTTGTAGAGGCATACGGTACATCGCCCTCGCCTGGCTCAGGCGCACTGGTCGCCATCGGGGTATTTTGTAGCTGCTTTCTGGCGGCACGCCGCGATATCCAAGCCGTCAATATGGGCGTCAACAATGCGGTGACGATAACCGACGCGGCGACCTGTACTGTTGCAGCCGGGGCAATCGCGTTGTACGAGTGGTCTGCCAGCGCGACGGCTTGCGGCGTTCCAGCTGCATTGCCCGCGGTACTGGACGCGGCGGCACCAGCCACCCCTGATCCACCGAGCAGGCGATCGACAAAAACACAGACCAACCCCGACACAACAAATACCACTACGCCCAGCATTATCCCCGGTATGCCCGCCGTGAATACGGCCTTCAGATCAATCCCTTGGCCCAGCGTGAAGGCCATGAACGGAACGATCAGCGGTTCGTGCTTGCCAAAGAACTCGCGTAACTCGCTATCGAGATTGCCGAGGAGCGCACCCGCGAAAATCGGTGCGATCACCGACAACATGGTCAACCACGGAATGGTTGCAAGCCCGGCGCCGACCAGCACGAGCATGGTAACGAATGGCCCCGTCTCGATACTTTGCATTACATAAGTGCCCGCGTCCTCCTTGTTGCCGAAGGTGCTCGTCAGCGCCAGGAACATGCCACCGTTGGTGTCATTCATAGCCGCCAACACGGCAAGCGTGCTCAGGCCCAGAAGATTGCCATTAAAGAAGTGCGCGACTGAAAGAGCGATCAAAACCGCAACGCCGACCTTCGCCAGCAAGATGCCAGAGCCCCGTTTGAGCATGCCGGGAGCCGCGCGCATAGTCATCTTGGTGCCAACCGTGAACAGATACATCGCGAGAAACGTCGGATAGCCCTGGTTGGTAAGCGCCTGGGTAAAGCCGCCAATTTTGAGTGCGTTCGGAGCGAATGTATTAAGCAACATGCCGAGGAAAAGCGGCACTACCATCAAGCCGCCGGGCACTTTATTGACGAATTGGTAAATACGCATGGATGGTGTCTCCTTGGTACCGCGTTGTCTCGACCGGCATAAAAATTGCCGATTCATTTTATTTAGACTGCGACTGCGTGCGTGACGGGACAGCTCCGCTCATAGGGGCAACCGAGCGGACGGGGTGGAACCAAGGAGAGTGCCGAAAGCCTTCTTGCAAAGGCTGTACACCTTGGCATTGCGCGGGTTTTTCAAGCATCTTTAAACAAACTGGTCATCAGCTTATATGATAAGTTCACCATAATGAGAGCGGATAAACCCTAGAGATGGCTGTCGAACTCGATATCGCCTTTCATACCGCAGCTGTCTCGGTTCTCGAAATTTTCAACTATCGAGGAAGCCTAGTTTTAATATAAGGCGAAAATCTCAATTGATTCTTCCGTATTGGACCAAGGTCCAATTGCTCGAATGTAACCTGCAGCCTATTTTTCGTACATCGATCGAGTGATCTACGGATCAGTAGATGCAAACCCTCGCACGTGGCGGTAGTGCCGGCACATGAGACTTGATAAGTCTCAGCCCACCAAAAGCAAATTTCCGAAGTACCTTGCCGCCTCTAGCCGTTCCATTTCCTCGAGTACGATGTGACGCTGGGAGGCGCTAATCATGACCATGCCTATCGAGTGTCGTTCAGCGAAGCTGACCGCTCTGGCCCTCGCGCTCACCATTATCACCAGCGGTTTCCCAGTCCGTGCCTTCGCAGATGACCCGGGCTGGCCACGCGAACGCGACCAAGATGGCACTCACCTCGTCCTCTACCAACCGCAAATCGACGAATGGAAGCAATTTAAGCAAGTGAGCGGCCGGATGGCGATTTCTTTAACGCCCAGAGGTGGCTCGCCGCAAATCGGCGTCGTGACATTGGAGATGAACACTGACACCGACATGGACAGTCGTACCGTCCTACTGAGCAAGCCAACTATCACGGGTACCTCGTTTCCCGGTGCAGATCCGACGGCGGCCAAACGGCTCGATCAACTGGTGCGTACGTTCCTCAATCCGGACGCCACCATGACCATCTCGGTGGACCGTCTGGTTGCCAGTGTGGATCAGAAGGCCAATACACCAGCTGTCGCGGTCAAGAACGATCCGCCTGTCATTTTTGCGAGTTTCGGACCGGCGATCTTGCTATTTGTTGATGGCGACCCCGTGATTGCACCGGTTGAGAACGCGGATATGCAGGTGGTGATCAACGCCAATTGGCCGCTCTTTCTCGACAGCGCAACGCACCAGTATTACCTCTTCACCGGACAGCGTTGGGTGTCGTCGAACGACTTGAAAAGCGGATGGAAAGAAGCGTCGAGCCTACCCGCGAAAATGGCGATGATCCCGGGAGATCCTCAGTGGGCGTCCCTCAAGCAATACATCGGCGCGACAGGAGCTCATGCGGGAAAGGCTCCGGCGGTGTACTTCAGCGACGTACCCGCTGAGCTTATCGTCTTTGGCGGCAAGCCCGTGTTTTCGCCAATTCACGGTACCAAGCTCACATTTGCGACCAACACGGATAGTGACCTTTTTGTCTACACACCGACCGGCGCGTACTACTACCTGAGTGCAGGCCGCTGGTTTACAGCTCCCGGACCGACGGGCCCCTGGACCTATGCGACCGATCAGTTACCCACGGACTTCGCTAATATCCCGCGTAACAGCCCTGCCAGCAGGGTCCTGACGTCGGTACCGGGGACGCCGGAAGCAAACGACGCGGTGTTGCTCGCGCAGATCCCGACTACTGTCGAGATAAATCCGACCGCAGCCGCGGCTGCGGTCAAAGTGTCATATAGCGGCGACCCCGCCTTCGTCCCGATCACTGGCACCTCGATGTCCTACGCATCCAACACGCCAGCCAAGGTGATCAAGGTAGAACAACGCTATTACCTCTGCTCGCAAGGGATATGGTTCGATTCCGCGTCGCCGATTGGCCCATGGCAAACGACGGTCGCTGTGCCGAAGGTGATTTATACGATTCCGGCCAGTTCGCCCGTCTACAACGTAGTCTACGTGACGCAATATGCGACCCCGACGGGTGCCGTCCAGGCAAGCTACACAGCGGGTTACCTGGGTGTATTCATCGCCGGTGCAGCGTTGGGAGCCATCGTCGCGCAAGGCAACGGCTACTACTACCCACCTTACGTTTCTGTCCGTTATGGACCTTATCCGGTCTATTACCCGCGTCCCGCGCCCTACGGTTACAACACCTATAACCCCTACACCGGCGCGATCGGCACGCGCGGGGTCGCATACGGCCCGAACGGCAGCGCTCAATGGGGCTCATCATACAACCCGTACACGGGCACTTATGCACGGGGTGCAACAGTCTCAGGGCCAAATGGCAGCGCGTCGGTTGGTCAGGCGTACAACCCTCGAACCGGTGCGTATGGGACCACCCAACAGGGCTCGAACGCATACGGTCAGTGGGGAAGTTCCGTGGTCACAAAGGGTAACCAATGGGCCGCGACACAACACACGACCAACTCCAAAGGGACCGTTGCCAGCTACCAGAATTCGTCCGGTGCCAAGGCCGTTGCAGGTCAAGGCTCCATGGGGAGCGCCGCAGTTGGCAAGACGGCGAACGGCAACATGTACGCAGGCAAAGATGGCAACGTGTACAAGAACACGAACGGCAGTTGGCAAAAATATGATAACGGCTCATGGTCCACAGTGAACAAGCCAGCGTCGACCATTTCATCGCCCTCGAACAACAAACCCCAATCGGCTCACCAACAACGTACCGGAACGCCCACCGCGAATGCGGCCCAAACCAGACCGGCAACGCAGACATCTCAGCAGCAGCGCGCCGCCGCTACTCCCCGCGGGAATGCAACGCAAACGCAGCCGCGTGCGCAGACGTATCAACAACAGCGCCCTACGCAGCAGCCGGCAAGCCCACAGCGCAACGCCGCCTCGCCGGTGCGTCCTGGCACGAGCAGCGGCTCATACGGACAACTGAACCAGGATATGCAAAATCGGCAACGAGGTGCAACTCAGAGCCAACGCTTTGCCCAGGGTGGTGGTGGTGGTGGTGGTGGCGGCGGTGGTGGTGGTGGCGGTGGTGGTGGTGGTGGCGGTCGAGCGGCCAACCTTCGTCGATGACCGCCTTTATCGAGGCGCTTCCTCCCCCGAAGCTCGCCTGCTCGCTGCTCGCCTGCTCGCAACATCGTAGACGTAGTTTTAGGCGAGAGATGGGCGAGGTCCGCATTGGACCAAGGTCCAATATCGATATCTCCGACAGCGCTCTAGTCTATGGTTAGGTGAATACGCTTGATCACGTGCTGCCAGGTGTTAGAGCGGAAGTATTTGTAGAACTTCGCATACTTACAGAACCGATGGTCTCGGCAATGCTGCCGCCCGATATCCTCGACATGACTAGACTGGAGGAACTCATGACCAAGCGTCTCCTGTGGTTCGCGATCGTAGCGTCGTTGTTGTCTGGAGGGGTTGCCTTCGCGCAGTACCCGCTGCTGGACATGGCCGCCAACAAGGTCATTCAAAAGTATCAGGGGTCGTCTTGCGAGCAGTTATGGCGGGAGAAAGCGCAGCAAGAAGGCCGTCCCAGGCCCGAGCAAGAGCAGCAGGCCATCCAGTTGCTGCACGAGGATCCGCAGATACGCGCCATGTTCATCGAGAGGGTGGCAGCTCCCGTCGTGAACAAAATGTTCGAGTGCGGCATGATCCCGTGATCGTCGCTAGGCGTACCGCTGACTGCTAAATAACCGAGGCCGCGATGAGCTACGAAAAATTGCTTTGGCGCGGGACCGTCGTCGCGCTGAGCCTGTTCCTTGCGATAAGCGGCAATGCCCAACCACCGCATAAGACCCCGCAGGGCACAAAGGCCGCGACAAACGCGCCGACGTACCAAGCTGGACTCGAGCCGCGCGCGATCGACATCCTCAAGGCGTCGTGCGCCCGTCTTGCTGCCGCCAAGTCCATGGCTTTTACGGCGACCGTCTCATACGAAAGTCCGAGCCGACTCGGACCTCCGCTCATCTATTCCACCCGGTCGAAGGTCTTGATGCAAAGGCCGGACAAGCTTAGAGTCATCACCCTGGCCGACGGTCCACGCTCGGAGTTCTATTACGACGGCAAGACAATGACGGCATTCGCCGTGCCAGAGAACCTGGTGGCCGTCGCGGATGCACCGCCGACCATCGATGCCGCGCTGAAGGTCGCCTACGACACCGGAGCAATCTATTTTCCCTTCACCGACGTTATCGTCGCAGACCCTTACAAGGATCTTTCCGAGGGCCTGAAGATCGCTTTCTATATCGGTCAATCCGAAGTCGTCGAGGGCATACCCACGGACATGGTTGCGTACGTCACAGGCGATGTATTCATACAGATATGGATCGGCACGGACGACAAACTGCCGCGTCGCATCTACGCCATCTATCTCAACGATCCCGCCCGATTGCGTCATGTTCTCGAACTTTCCGACTGGAAACTTGACGAGGATGTTCCCGCAAACGCCTTCGTTTCGGACGACGCGAGCGGCGCGGCACGCATCGCTTTTGCGCGTCCGGATGCCACGGATGCGCCCGGCATGAAGCCACCGCCCAAGAGCAAGCCTTCCAAGGCTCAATGAGGAGAGGCATCATGAAGAAGGTCGCCATTCGCCTTATAGCTCTGCTTATCCCGGCGTTTGTGTCCGCTTCGGCCGGCGCGTGGTCACACGCCAATGCCTATGGAGGCAGCACGTCGCATGCTTACGGTTCGGGATCGACGACCCGTTCCGACGCCGGGGGCGGAAGTGAAACCCACACCTACGGACAAGGCACCACCGCGACCGGGCGCTATGGAGACACGGCAACGCACCAGGAAGGCTCGGGGCAGACGACCGCTACCAATCGCTATGGCGGGACCGCCACCCACACATATGGCCAGGGCACCACCGCGAGCAACGCCTACGGGGGGTCGGCCTACCACGCGACAGGGTCGGGCTATACGTCGTATACCAATTCCTCTGGTGCAACGGCGTATCACAGCCCTTACTACGGCGCAGCATATCCCGCCTATCATCCGCCGACCACGGTGAATAACTACGGGTCCGGGTGTTACAACTGCGGCGGCTGGTCTGCAGCGGGCGCAGCGGCCGCGGGCGCAGCGGTCGGTGTTGTCGCCGGCGCAGCCGTCGCCTCTTCCTACAACGCAGCCGCAACCGCGAATGCTTATAACGCCGGCGTCGCCAACGGTAGTGCCAATGCCTACAACGCCGGCGTGGTTGCGGGATCAACGGGCGCTGTGGTACCGACCGCCTACGCTGTGCCGACCGTCAGTTCAAACTTCGCGATGGGGGCTATCTACGCGGTCTTACCCACCGGTTGCGTTAGGCCGGGGGTCGCGGGCGGCACGTACTACCTATGTGGCAACACATGGTTCCAGCCGTCCTACGGCGCGAACGGCGTGTACTACCGTGTGGTGCCAACGCCATAGAGGTCGGCATTGATTTCGTGCACTCGACGCTTCCCCTCGCAACGGGCCGTCACAGCGAGAAAATAAGCGCGATTCAATCGCCAAGCACACCGAAAATCGACCGTGAATCGACCTTGCCACGGCGCATGGTGGAACGCGGTAGAGCCAACCAACGCCGCCGATTTGTCGGGCCATCGCCGGTCGAGCCGCCTTTGGGTCCAACAGCAGCAACATCACGATCACTGATGGAGGGTTCACAGGTGCATCATCTCGTTGTCGCGCTGATCGTGTTTGCGTGCGTATTTGGCAGCGCTCTCATCGGCCTATATCTACGTGGCGTTCTGCCAACCGAGCATCTGAACGAAGACACAGTCGGAGTCGTAAAACTGGCGACGGGTTTGATCGTCACGATGGCCGCGTTAGTGCTTGGTCTACTCGTCTCGTCGGCAAAAACTTCGTTCGATACAGCCAGCAACGAGCTCGTTCAGAATGCCGCGGCCGTGATTCAACTCGACCGGATATTGGCACGATATGGACTGGAAACCCAAGACATTCGCGTGCTACTAAAACGTAACTACACCGGGGCTATCCAGATACTCTCGTCACGCGACCCTTCGCAGCTCGCCAGACTCAATAATGCAGAGACGATTAATCGGTCCGAGGACTTTGAGCGCAAGGTCGAGGAACTCGTTCCCCGCGATGACGCCCAACGTGCACTCAAGGCACGTGCCCTTCAACTCGTAGATCAAGTCTACGCCGCGCGCTGGCTGACGCTACTACAGGCAAAAGGCTCCATGCCGATATCGCTGCTGATCATTCTCGTAGCGTGGTTATCTATCATATTCAGCACCTTCGGCTTGTTCGCCCCCCGCAATGGAACGACCATGGTTGCTCTGGTTTTGTGCGCCCTATCGACTTCCGGAGCCATTTTTCTGATACAGGAAATGAATACGCCGCTCGACGGCGTTGCCAGAGTGTCCATTGCGCCTATGCGTGACACGCTTGACCGACTCGGTCAGTAGCGAAAGTGCAGAGAACAACCGGCTTGGAGGCGGCGCCCGCAGTGACAGATTTCACGATCCACCCGTCTTGCGCGGACGCGTGATATCGAGCGTCTCCTGGTGAAATTGCGCCAGCGACTCGTCGTGCGCGACGCTAACAATCGCCCCCTTCGGTAGTTGTTCAGTAAGGAGGCGGTATAGATGCGCTACGTTTTCAGTGTCGAGCGCACTCGTTGCTTCGTCGAGGAACACGTAGTCAGGCTTGTGCAGCAGCACGCGCGCGGCCGCCAGCCGCTGCTGCTCGCCCGGGGAAAGAATGCGCCACCAGTCGTCGGACTCCTGCAATCGGTCAACATAGTCTTCCAGCCGGCACTCACGCAGTGCCTCGCGGCAGTCGTCGTCGCTGAAGGTTTCGGCCGACGCGGGGTACGCCAGCGCAGCCTTCAAATTGCCCAAGGGCAGATAGCTCCGCTGCGGGATGAACATCATGCGCGCGTCCACGGGTGCATCGATCGAGCCGTTGCCGAACGGCCAGAGACCAGCAAGCGCTCGCAACAGCGTGCTCTTCCCCGAGCCGGACGGTCCGCGCACAAGCCACCGCGAACCGGGTTTTATGGCGATGTCGCGCACACTCGCGAGCGTCTCGCCGTTGGGCAGCGCAAGCACGAGGTTATGCGTGACGAGTTGATTTTCGTCGACGTAGTGCAGGTTGATGCCGCCATGCTCGGTGGCAGGCGACACAGACTCCTTCAGACGAGGTTGCCGCATGACACGCTTGAACTCGCACAGACGGTTAACTGTCGCACGCCATTCGACGAGCGTGTCGTAATTGTTGATGAACCACGAAAGCGATGCGCTAACCGAACCGAATGCGTCGGCGATCTGCATCAGAGTGCCGAAACTCAATACGCCTGCGAAATAGCGGGGCGATGCAACGGCGATGGGAAAGATGTCGGCGATCTGACCGTAGAAGTTGACCACGAAACTGTAGCGCTTCGTGTATCTCATGAAGCGCCACCAGTTTTGACGAATCCGGCCGAACAGCTGCTCGGCGTTCAATCCCTCGGTCCGCATGCCTTCGTAAAGCGCAATCTGCTCTGCGTTTTCGCGCAGACGGATCAGGCCGAACCGGAAATCCGCCTCGACGCGTTGCAACTGGTAGTTGATCGACACAAGCGGGTGACCGATCTTATTTGTCAGGAGCGAGCCGACAATCGCATAGGCAATGGCTGCCCAAAGCATGTAGCCCTGAATCTGGACGGGCGTGCCTCCCATCATGATGACCAGCGCGCCCGCCGTGCTCCACAGGACGATGGAGAACCAGACGAGCGTCTCAACCGTCGAGAGCAGGTCGAGCGTAAGAGCAAGCGTGTTGGTGGCGAGCAAATCGAGGTCGACAGCGATGCGCTGGTCAGGGTTGTCGACGACGCGGTCGCGCTCGATGCGGTAGAAGGTGCTGTCGTCCAACCATTCTCGCAGGTAGCGCGTGGTCAACCACTGGCGCCATCGGAAGCCCAGCATCTGCCGCAGATAGCGCTTGTAGACAGAGATCGCGATGGACGCGAACGCAAGCCCGGCAAACATCAGTATCAGCTGCGGGAATTCGTGCACGTTCCGGCTTTCCAGTGCGTCGTAGAAATCGCGGTTCCATGTGTTCAGCCGGGCGTTGATGCCTACCAGAAGCAGGTCCATTGCGATGATCGCGATCAGCAGCCCCCACGCGGTCCTGCGTTCCTCAGAGACCCAGTACGGTCTGATCAGATTCCATGCTGAGACACGGTCGAGTGGCCCAGATGCAGGGCCGGAGGATTGGTTGGTCATGAGCTTCCCCGTGCATCATCATGTCCAGAAGGCACAGCGATCGCGGATCGTGTACACGGGTGGCTTTCCGATACGTGCATGCATGGCCATGCATCGAGATTACGCAGAAGAAGCGCTTGCACCTCCGGACGTGAACATTCCAATCCACGCGAAGCGGGAAAGGTTCAAACGCATCTTCTCAGCAAGGATATTCACGATACGCTCAAGGCGATATTGGACCTTGGTCCCACTTGTCCTACTACCCCCCGCTTCGCCTCGGCCGTATGGGTAAGAGGCAGGAGATGCGACGAGGGTTAAGCGGCGGCGTGGCAGGCGGAAGTCGTCGCGGAAATGCGGGCGGTGGTTTGCGCTGTTACGCTAGCAACTGAAATTCGATCTCGACCGCCGCGCCAAGCGGCAATCCCGTCACAATCACAAAGCTCCTCGCAGGTGGCTCGCCGCCACTGAAAAACTCGTCCCATGCTTCATTAACCGCGCCCGCAACATCGTCGCCCGTGCAATACACACGGGCCATCACGAGACGCTCAAGTGACCAATCCTGCTCGTCGCATAGTGCACGTATATTTTCCAGTATTTGCGCGGTCTCAGCGAATGCACCTGACGCCGCAAGCTTGCCGGTCGCGGGATCCAGCCCGACCAATCCCGACACAAAGACGAATGGGCCCACTTCGATGGCAGGCGTATAGCGAAAACGAGGAGGCGGAAGCGCACGCGATTGAGTGATTCGGCGCAATGCCAAATCTGCGTATGTCATATAAATCTCCATTATCGGTCAAGCAGCGTTCCTCAACCTCGGACTCGTAAGCAGTGCGATCTCGGACAGGTCGTCAGCTTCGGCTACACAATCTCGTTCAAATCAAAAAATCGTATTGCGTTGCTGCCAAGAATTTTCGCTTTCGCTTCCGAACTCAATTGCGCATGGTTTGCAACCAAGTCCCCAATCTTCAGTTCGCCGAGCGGGAACGGGTAGTCGGAGCCGAGCAGCACGCGATCTTCGCCCATCGTATCCACGAGCAGTTTCAGTGCGCCCGCATCGAATACGGCGCTATCCACGTGGAAGCGGTCGAGATAGGACACGGGCGGATGCGGGCAATCTTCACGCACAATGTCGCGTTGCTCCCAGGCGTTTTGAACGCGCCCGAGCAGAAACGCGAAACTGCCTCCTCCATGCGCGAAGCATAATTTCAGCGACTTTGGAATGCGTTCGAATGCGCCCGATAGAATCAGCGAAATCATGCCGAGCTGCGTCTCCGCGGGCATCGACACGAGCCATGGCAACATCCACTTTTTCATGCGGCCGTCCGTCATCATGTCCCACGGATGCACGAGCACCGGAATACCCTCGTTCGCGCAATGTATGAGAAATGTGACCAGATGATCGTCGTCGAGATCGCGGTTGCCAAGATGGTTGCCGATTTGCACGCCGCGATGACCCAATCGATGAGCGCGCGACGCCTCGGCACAGGCGAATTCGATGTCCTGCAAGGGCACCTGGGCGAGCGCGAACAAACGCGCTGGTGCATACGCGCACAGTTCGAGCGCGTGATCGTTCATCCGTTGCGCCCAATCGTTTGCCGCGGCCGCATCGTAGCGATAGCCGAACATCACGGGCGTCGCGCACATCAGTTGCACGTCAACCCCAAGCGCGTCCATTTCTTCGATACGTCTTGCGGAGTCCCACAGCGCGCGATACACCGGACGGAATTCGCGCTCGCCGGTCATCATCATGCCGTGTTCGCCGTCCGAGTCGATTTGTAGCCAAGGCGCGTGTTCGGCGTCAAGCCGAGCGGCTTCTTCCCGCCGGATTGGCGGGAAGAAGTGAGAGTGCATGTCGATTCGAAGTGTCATTGTCAGTCGTTTTTTTGTTAGGGCACGGGCGGCGGCTCAAGCGGCCTTGCCAGGATGAACATGTCCGCAATGCGCGCAGCGGCGTTTTTCGTCGGATTCGTAGAACGCTTTGAACAGCGGCGGCAGATCGTCGACAATGCTCTTCAGTTGCACCTCGACGCGGTACACGCGCTCGCCGCAAGCGTCGCAGTACCATTCGAAGCCGTCCACGACACCCTCCGGACGTTGCCGTTCGATCACCAGGCAGACACTGCCCGCCTCCGGACGCTGCGGTGAATGACGCACATGCGGCGGCAACAGGAACACATCCCCTTCGTTCAGATCGACCCGCTCGCGCTTGCCATCGATCCACAAATACAGGTACGCGTTGCCGCGCAGCTGATAGAAGAATTCCTCGAAGGGATCGTCGTGGTAATCGGTCCGGCGATTCGGTCCACCCACCACCGTGACGATGAAATCGCTGTCTTGCCATACCTGCTGGTTACCGACAGGCGGCTTGAGCAGATGCGCGTGTTCGTCTATCCAGCGCGGGAAATTGAAGGGTTTTCCGTAAGTAAGCATGTAGACCTCCCTGCCAACGAAGTGTGTTTCGCTAGCTGACTATTTTCTCGGGGCGTACGCCATGGCTTTGATCTCGATCAGCAGATGCGGATGCGGCAATTGATGGACCGTGACCGTGGTACGCGTCGGACCGGTTTCGTCGAAGAACTCCCCGTACACTTCGTTATAGCCGCCAAAGTCGTTCATGTTGACGAGAAATGCGGAGATGTCGACGAGGTCGGCAAGATTGGCCCCTTCGCTGCGCAGAATGTCGCGGATGTTTTCGATCACGACACGCGTTTGCTCCCGGATATCCAGTTTTACGGTACCGTACTCATCCGCCGATGCGCCCGCTATCGTATTGTCCGGCCTACGCGAGCTCGTTCCGGAGACAAACAGGAAATCGCCGGCGCGCATCAAATGGGGAAAGCGGCCACGCGGTTTGGCTTTGTCGGCAACGACGCGGCCTTGATGGGTAGGTTCGCTATTCATGATCTTTTGTAAGTAGTAAATTCGGCTCTGCCGAGTCCACCGACCACGCACTGCACATGCGTAGGCGATGTCAGCGCATGTGCGGCAGTAGCGGCACCCGCCATGATTAGCGACCCGGCCGGTAATACGATCTCGCTTTGTGAAAGAAGACGCGAAGCCTGAACGATCGAGCGCAACGGGTCGCCGAGTATGGCCGCAGTCGAGCCGGCCTGAACGATACGGCCGTCAAAGCGCATCGCGACGCCCGCGTTTCGCAAGCCGTCGAACCGTCGCGACCACGGACCGATCACGAGGCCTGCGGACGAGCAGTTGTCCGCCACGACGTCTTCCAGCGTGAATTTGAAATCGCGATAGCGCGAATCGATGATTTCCATCGCCGGCGCGACCGCTTCGAGATAAGAAGACGCTTCGAGTGCCGTTAGCGGACGGTCGATATCACGCGAAGTCAGGAAGCAGACCTCCGGTTCGACACGCGGGTGTATGAAGCGATCTGGCGCCACGCGCCCGCCGTCTTCCTCGAGCATCGCATTGGTGAGCCATCCCCAGATCAGGCTCTCGACGCCCATCTGAATCATCTTCGCGCGGCTGGTGAAGCCGAGCTTCAGGCCGATTATTTTTTCACCGCGTTCTACGCGACGACCGATAGAGGCGCGCTGAATGTCGTACGCCTGGTCGAGCGTAAACGCCTGCGAGACCGTGAGTTGCGCAATCGCTTCGGCGTGGCGCGCGGCGTCATCGATACGAGCCGCAGTAGAGTTGATGTCGATCATGCTGCCTCCGTATGTTGGGCTGTGCCGGTCTGCGCCTTCAGCATATCGAGTGCCACGTCGACGATCATGTCTTCCTGACCGCCAACCATCCGGCGCTTACCCAGTTCGACCATGATGTCGAATGCGGACAAGCCGTATTTGGATGCTGCCGCTTCGGTGTGACGCAGGAAGCTCGAATACACGCCGGCATAGCCAAGCGCGAGCGTCTCGCGATCGACGCGAACCGGTCTCTCCTGTAACGGACGCACGATATCTTCCGCCGCGTCGATCAGCTTCTTCACATCGCAGCCGTGATTGAGTTTCATCCGGTCGACTGCAGCAATGAACACTTCAAGCGGCGCATTGCCCGCGCCCGCCCCCATTCCCGTAAGCGATGCATCAATGCGGTCGCAGCCATGTTCCAGCGCAACAATCGAATTCGCGACGCCCAGCGACAAGTTGTGATGCGCGTGCATCCCTGTTTGCGTGCCCGAGTCCAGCACCGCTTTCATCGCATCGAAGCGCTCGCCGACTTCGCGCATATTCAACGCGCCGCCCGAATCGACGACATACACGCATTGAGCACCGTAGCTTTCCATCAGCTTCGCCTGCTTGGCCAGTGCATCCGGGGACGTCATATGCGACATCATCAGAAAGCCGACCGTGTCCATGCCGAGGTTGCGCGCGTATTCGATGTGCTGCCTGGAGATATCCGCTTCGGTGCAATGCGTGGCGATCCTGACAATGCGTGCGCCCGCGGCATACGCCGCACGCAAATCGTGTACCGTGCCGATGCCTGGCAGCAGCAAGGTCGCGACCTGCGCATGCGTGACCGATCCCGCGACCGCTTCAATCCATTCGAGGTCCGTATGGGCGCCGAAGCCGTAGTTAAAACTGGAACCGGCCAAACCGTCGCCATGCGCGACTTCGATGCTGTCGACGCCCGCCTGGTCTAGCGCCTGCGCAATCGCCACGACATCGGCAAGAGAATATTGATGGCGGATCGCATGCATGCCGTCGCGCAGCGTCACGTCCGAGACGTAGATCTTCTTGTTGCTATCGATCATTTTGCTATTCCTTGCCTCATATTTTCTGTCACGCTGCCACGCGGCTAGCCGCGATCTGCTCGGCCGCTGCCAGCGCTGCCGAGGTCATGATGTCCAGATTTCCCGCGTACGCGGGCAAATAGTGGGCGGCGCCCTCCACTTCGAGATACACACTCACCTTGATTCCCGCCAGGCGCTCCTTGCTGTGCAGCGCGAGCGGCTGCGCGGCGGTGTACCGGTCGAACTGCACGGCCTGCTTGAGCCGATAACCCGGCACATATTTGGCAACAGCCGCGACCATCGCGTGTATCGAACTCTCCACCGCATCGGTGTCGGCGTCTTCCGCGGTCAGGCAGTACACGGTGTCGCGCATCATCAGCGGCGGTTCTGCAGGGTTCAGCACAATGATCGCCTTGCCGCGCGCCGCGCCGCCCACCGCTTCGATCGCCTTGGATGTAGTTTCGGTGAACTCGTCGATATTGGCGCGCGTCCCGGGGCCTGCCGACTTACTGGAGATCGAGGCGACGATCTCCGCGTAACGCACGGGCGCGACGCGCGAGACCGCGTGGACGATCGGTATGGTCGCCTGGCCGCCGCAAGTCACCATGTTGATATTCGGTTCGTCGAGATGCGATAGCAGGTTCACGACCGGCACGACGAATGGTCCGATCGCGGCCGGCGTCAGGTCGATGACCTGCACGCCATGCTCGCGCAGCATCGCCGCGTGACGGTGATGCGCACTGGCTGAAGTCGCATCGAATGCGATGCGGATGTCGCTGAAATTCGGCATGGCAAGGAGGCCGTCGATTCCTTCCGCCGTCGTTCTTACTCCCATACGTTCGGCACGTGCGAGACCATCGGATGCGCGATCTATGCCGACCATCGCGCCCATTTCGAGGTGCTTCGCGCGGCGCATCACCTTGATCATCAGATCAGTGCCGATGTTGCCGGAGCCAATGATGGCGACGGCTTGCTTGTCGTTACGTTCGATGTCGTTCACGATTTGGATTCCGTCTGATGAGCAAAACTGGCGCTTACCGCGCCGAGGCCTTCGATATGAGCCGTGAACACGTCGCCGGCCGCAACAGTCACCATGGGTCCGAGTGCGCCGGTCAGCACAATGTCACCGGCCTTCAGCGGAGCGCCGACACGGACCATCGTATTGGCGAGCCATACCGCCGCATACAGCGGGTTGCCCAGACACGCGGCCCCTACGCCCACGCTGACCTGGTCGCCGCGTCGCTCCATCACCATCCCGCAGCCGATGAGGTCGAACGCGTCGAGTTTCACGGGCCGGCTGCCGAGCACGAACATACCGCTCGAAGCATTGTCCGCGACGGTATCGCTTAGACGAATGTCCCAGCCGGCAATACGGCTGCCGACGATCTCGATGGCCGGCAGCGCGTATGCCGTCGCACCGATCAGGTCCGCGACCGTGTGGCGTTCGTGCGGCAGATCGTGGGCCAGCACCAGCGCGATCTCCGCTTCGACCTTCGGTTGTTGGGTTCGCGACATGGCGATTTCTTCGCCGTCGGCAATCGACATGTCGTCGAACAACATACCGAAATCGGGTTGATCCACGCCGAGTTGCGTTTGAACGGCTTTCGAAGTCAGGCCGATCTTGCGCCCGACCAATCGCCTGCCTGAGGCCAGTTGACGGTCGGTGTTGATCTGCTGCACGGCGTACGCGGCGTCCAGCGCGTTACCGCCGAGCGCTGCAATCGCATCGCGCACCGGCGCACAGGGTGTGCCACCCTCTCGCGCGCGCCACAGCGTTTCGGCTATCTGCCGTGCGGCTTTGGGGTCGAAGCGATTCATAAGGTCCCTGGTGCTCATGCGATCCTCACACAGACGTTGGTCAGTTCGGAATAGAAGTCCAGCGAATGACGGCCGCCTTCCCGGCCCAGGCCTGACAGCTTGGTGCCGCCGAATGGCGTTCGCAGATCCCGGACGAACCATGCGTTCACCCAGACGATGCCGGTTTCAATGCGGCGTGCGACCCGATGCCCGCGCGCGAGGTGCGTGGTCCAGACGCTGGCAGCCAGGCCATACGCGCTATCGTTGACGCGCCCTACGACTTCGTCTTCGCTATCGAACGGCGCGATGTGGCACACCGGCCCAAAAATTTCTTCCTTAACGCAACGTGCGGTATCAGGCAAGCCGGTCCAGATGGTCGGCTCGACGAATGCGCCCTGATCGCGCGCGTCGCCGAATTGCGGCACCGCGCCGCCGGTGACCACCGTCGCCCCCTCTTCGACAGCAAGACGGAAGTACGACAGCACCTTCTCGCGATGGCCGCGCGAGATCATCGGACCCATCGTGGTGGCGAGATCGTCCCGGGCGCCCACACGCAACTCTTGCGTCTTTTCCTTCAACGCCGCGACGAAACGCTCAAAGATTGGCCGTTCGACATACACGCGTTCGCTGCACAGACACACTTGTCCGGCGTTGGTAAAGCTCGATTTCAGTACGCCCGCAACCGCCGCGTCGAAATCTGCGTCGGCGAAGACGACCGCGGCATTCTTACCGCCGAGCTCGAACGAAATCTCCTTCACACCGTCGGCGACCGTCTTCATGATCGTGCTGCCGGTGCGTGATTCGCCGGTGAACGTGATTGCGCTGATGTCCGGATGGCGTGTGAGGAATTCGCCTGCTGCATTCGGCCCGTGGCCATGGATCAGATTGAACACACCGGGCGGCAAGCCAACGTCGTGCATGACTTCGGCGAGCAAGGTCGCGGAACTCGGCGTTTCTTCCGATGGCTTCGCCACGACGCAGTTGCCCATCGCCAGCGCAGGTGCAACCTTCCACGTCAGCAACAACAACGGAAGATTCCACGGGGAGATGACACCGACCACGCCGAGCGGCTTGCGTGTTACGTAGTTGATGAGTTCGCTGCCGTCGGCAGCATGCGTTTCGAAAAACTCACTATGCGCGACGCGCACGAGATCCGCGAAGGTACGAAAATTCGCGATGCCGCGAGCGATGTCGAGGGTGCGTGCCTGTGAAACCGGACGACCGGTATCGGCAACTTCGGCCGCCACGAAATCGTCGAAGCGCGCCTCGATGCCGCTCGCGATTTTTTGCAGCCAGTCCGCACGTTGCGCGGGTGTGGTGTCGCGCCAACCGGCTCGCTGAGCGGCATGCGCCGCGCGCACCGCACTGTGGACGGTGGCGGCATCGGCTTCGCACACCTGTGCGAGTTCCGTGCCGTCCACCGGGCTCAAATTCGAGAAGGTCGTGCCGCTCGTAACAAATTCGCCATTGATGTAATGGCGCAATAGCCGCGAAGCGCGCGGGGTAGCTACGGTTTCCAGAATCACAATGTCTCCTGCGCGATTAAGTATGTAGGAAGTCTAGGGGAGCATCGCGCGGAACTAAAATCAAACATTGAGCCCTGGATATGCAATTCTGGAATATCGGAGCCCTGCCGGCGCGCAGATCCGCTTAAAATTTGTGCCGAATCCCCACCCGCAGTGCGATTTGCTTGTCGGTTGCCGATGGACTGAAGTCGGCAATCGATGCAACGGCATTCTGGCCCAACGAATCCCGACCGGACGCGCGCTGCAAGACGACAAGCGAATACAAGTCGGTTCGTTTGGACAAGTTATAGTCCGCGCCCAAATCCAGTTGCAGGTACTTGGCACCTCCGTCGCCATTGACGGAGTTTCGTTTTGTGTAGTCCAACGCCGTCCCGAGAAGAAGAAATGGCGTGGCATTTACCTTGACGCTAGTCTCCACGTTCACGAAATCCGCGCTACCGGAGTAATTGAGAGGATTCAAACCGGGCTGTGTGCCCAGCGAAGTAAAGCGAGTGTTCGTGACGACCACGGCTAATCGAGCTGTGCCTATCGTATAGCCGGCGCCCAGCGCCGCGATCTCGGTATTGGCCGCCGACGCGTAGCCTGCGTAGACCGGATTCGATTCAGCACCGGTGGCGCTGCCGAAAGAGCCGATGTTATTGACCGCGCCGGTGCCTTTGTTGGGCGTATTGCCATAGAACGACAGATTCGGATCTCGGGCGTTCAAATAGCTGGCGGCCAAGCTGAGCGACCCCTGCGTGTACCCTCCCGCGACCGACCATATCTGCGCCTGCGTCACGCTGCCTGCGACGCCGCCGAAGCTATAGAGAGCACCCGCGCTGAAGCCACCATACTGCTGCGTGTTGAACTTTATCGAGTTGTTGATGCGATTCGTGTTGCTCAGGTTATCGAGATCATCGGGATGCGAACCCATGTATCCAGCCCACGAGCCCGACGCTGCCAACGGCTGCACGAAGTCGATGGTCGGGTCGTATTGACGCCCCACTGTCACCGTTCCCTGGTTGGAGGAAAGTCCGATGTAGGCCTGCCGCCCGAACTCCGCGCCGCCTTGCGCCAAAGCACCGCTGTTCACGTTGAAACCGTTCTCGAGAACGAAAATCGCCTTCAGGTTCCCACCTAGATCTTCTGTGCCGCGCAGTCCCCAGCGACTCCCGCTTAGCCCTGTCGAAGTCCCATCCGTCAACGCCAACTGGCTCGCACCCACGGGCTGCCCTCCGGGTTTCGCTACTTGGGCATTGTTGGCATAGGCCACGCCGACGTCTATCAGACCGTACAACGTTACGCTGCTTTGTGCGTGCGCCGTACACGCGATCACTCCTGCTGCGCAACCGATAGCTATTTTCCTCATCACGCCCTAATAAAGTAGTTATCCTAATTATTTATAATTTGACAAGTATTTTGAAATTCAGACCGATTCGCAGGTCACGCGTTTTCTTTTCTCTTGTCGATCTGACGGGACACTGGGTCCGCGTCAGCGCTACTGCCAACCAGTACTGCGATCAGGTCAGCTTTGATGCCACCTTATGCAGAGCTGCTCCAACGCTGCGGACTAGAATGTCGACATTGGCATCCTTGAGTCGCCCCCCGTCGTCGAATGCCAGATGACCGACGCCCAAAGCGAACGCTTGCGGAATGACGATCATGCCGATTTTGTCGAGCACCAGCTTCAACGCGATCTGCGAGCGGGCGCCGCCTAGCGGACCCATCGATGCGGACACCACGGCCACCGCCTTACCCGCAACCGCAGTCAAGCCGGACGAACCATCCTCACGCGGGCGGCTCGCCCAATCGATCGCATTCTTTAGCAATGCCGTGTAGCCGCCGTTGTGCTCAGGTGTAGCGATCAGTAGCGCGTGATGCTCGGTCATCAGCGCTTGAAGTTGGCGCGCGCCAGCAGGCAAGCCGCTATCCGCTTCGAGGTCCTGGTCATAGAGCGGCAGCGCGAGTTCTCCCAGCTGCAGCGTAGTGATTTCCGCACCGCTTTCGCGCGCGCCCTGCGCCGCGATCTCCAGCAACTTTCTGTTTAACGAGTCTCGGCGCGAACTGCCCGATAGAGCGAGAATTTTTATCGACATGATTAGGCTGTCGCGCTGCGAGGCGCGCGATATTCGATTTCACCATGGGGCAGAAAGTACATCATCAGCGCTTTTCCGGTGACGGTCGGGAAGTGTTCGCTCATTGCCGGGAAGACCATCCACCCTGCGCCGTGGCCGCAAAACTGTGCACCGTCTTCCAGTGGAATGATCATGTTGATTTCGCCGAACGTGTGGCAGTGATACTGGCCTTTCACGTCGCGCAGCAGTCCACTCTCGACACTGAGTTGCGCCGTTTCAGCAGATGGCTGTGCGATCCGCCCACGCCGGTAATCAGCTCCGCCGACCTCATCGTAGGCGACCCATCCCTCCTCCACACCGGCCTTGAGTAAGCTCGATAGCGCCATAAAGGTGTCGCTAACCGGTCCGAACTGCGAGTTAAGTTCGGCCTGTAGTTCCGGCCCAAATTCCCGGCCGTCGATGAGTTGTATCACTTGCTGGAGAACCGCCAGCATTTCCGATTTGTGCTGTCCAGAAGGCAACATGAAGAATCTCCTTTTCCGTGGGTTCCTGAGTTGTGCAACCTCACGTTGATAAAAAAAAACGGCACGCATTTCCAGGAGAAAACAGCTTACGGCTGTGCATCCAAGTTTGCTGCCTCGTCAGGCGAGTCTAGGGGAGCATTGCGCCGGTGAATAATCAAACATTGCACTGCGGGTATTCGAATACGGAATAGACGACCCGATGTGTCAGTGCTCGGCAACCGGCTCCGCTACCTGCCGCAGACAATCGATAAACGCGGCACAGGCGGGGCTCATTTCTTTATTGGACCGGGTCGAAAATCCTATGGTCCCGAAGGACCCGGTGCCAGGTATGTCCAGAATGTGCAATAAGCCCGCGCGCACAAACTGCCGAGCAACCGCCTCAGGCATCACGGCGACACGTGGCGCCTCCAGCAACAGGCCGAGATTAGTCAATATCGACAGCGATTCGACAATGTCGGCCGGCAGCGACAGGCCGGCCGCGCGAAACAGTCGCTCCACCGTAAGCCGCAGCAGCGAATCCGAGGTCGGCAATATCCAGGGCGCGGAGGCGACGTCTTGCAATGAGTTGATGTTTGCCTTCGCGATGTCGTGATCCCGCCCGACGACGATGGACAGCGAATCTTCGAATAGCGGATGATGCGTCAACGGGTACGCGGTGGACAACGGCAGTTCCATTTCGGGTAGCCTGCCTACGACGATGTCGATTTCCCCGGTCGCCAGCGCCGGAAATAATTGCGCGGTGGGTGCCTCGCGCACCGTCACCAGAACATTGGGCGAATGTTTCTTCAGGCGCGTAATGGCCGCGGGAAGCAGGTGTGCCGAAGCAGAGATGAGCGTACCCACGATCACATGCCCGACCCCGCCGCTGCGAAAGCCATTTAGTTCCTCGGTCATATATCGCAACTCGGCAAGCAACGATTTGACGCGACGACCCAGAACCAGCCCGAGTTCGGTGGGCACCACCCCGCGATTCGAACGCACGAAAAGTGCACCCTCGAAGCTCGATTCGAGTTCCTGGATAATCTTCGTCACTGCCGGCTGGGTAAGCCCCATATCGTTAGCAGCACGCAGGATCGAACCGGTTTCGATAACACGGTCCAGGACTTGCAATTGGCTAAGCTTCAATTTACGGCTCAACCCCAGTTGACTCAGTGGATACAGGTGCATGGCGGTGTGACCGTGTTGAAGAAGATGACACCGATGTTAGCAGCACCAGGCACCGACAATAAAACCAGCCTGGGCCTATTCCCGGGGTACGCCAGCGGATGCCAAATAGGTCGGCACGGGCAATCGGACGCGATCCGTGGTCTTGCAATAGATGGGCCCGCCGAGCCGGCCGTAAGGCTCGTAGCGGTCCACACGGACCCGCAGTTTTTCTTCGTCCAGCAAATCCTGGCGGAAATACATGCCGACGATTTCACCGAAGACGATCGACCGGTCTTTGGAAAATTCCAGGAGTTTATAAAGTTTGCATTCCCATGCAATGGGCGCTTCGGTGATGCGCGGAACGGCGATGATGGAAGACGGCGTCAGTGAGAAACCCACCGCTTCCGGCTCCGAGATGTGACTCGGAAAATCGCTGCCGCATAGCACCGTGCGCTCGACGATGGTCTCGTCCACCATGTTCACGACAAATTCGCCACGCTCAATGATGTTGCTCAGCGTGTCCTTCTTTTCGCCGGGCCGGTGGCTTTCGCTGCCGTAGTGGTCCACTGCGATGGCAAACAGCGGCGGTTCCTCGCCCATATAGTTAAACGCGGCGTATGGCGCCGCATTGCACAAGCCATCGCGGCCCATGCTCGTCACCAACGCGATAGGCCGCGGGCCCACGCTTCCGGTGATGAGCCAATACTTTTGCATTTTCGTCAAATTAGCCATTGCGACATGTGACATTTCACTTCTCTCTTCATTTTTATACGCGCTCTCGCGATGGCATTGCGCACCCGAAAGATCGCAACGGCTTCTGTACGGACGCGCGATTGTGCGCACGCGTGAAGAAGCGATTACTGGCTGACGTCGCGGCCTTTGGTTTCTCGCAGGAAGATCGCGCCGATTACGACCGACACGCCGCCGACCACGATCGCGTACCACAATCCGTAGTAAATGTTGCCGGTCTTCACGGCGAGCGCGGTCGACATGAACGGTGCGAGTCCGCCGAAATAGCCGGCGCCGATGTTGTAGGGCACCGAAATCGAGGTGTAGCGCACCTTGGCCGGGAACAGTTCTACGTAATAGGCAGACATCGGCCCGTAGGCCATCGCCCCCCACACCATGAGCAGCCCGATCAATAGATACATCAAGGGACGGTTGATCTGCCGCACGTCTGTCGCAGGCGGATAGCCCGCATCGATCAATGCCTTACGGTACGGTGCCGCCTCGAAGCCACTCACGAGCCTATCACCGATGTGGGTCACCAGACCGGCCGCCGTCTGACCGGCTTCGACGTGGTAGGACAGTCCGGCCTGGGTCAGAAAATCGCGCGCCTTGTCGCAGTCCGATGTCGGCGCGCCGAATAATCCGGCACTGCAGTCGTTCGCGGCCAGCCGGATCGGGACGGTCTGCTGGAATGCCACCAACTGGGGATTGACCGCCTTCGATAACTGCGTGAAGATCAGCAGAAAGGTCAGCACGGCGAGGCCGCAGCCGGCCAGAATAATCCATTTTCTGCCGACCTTATCCGACAGCCAGCCGAACAACACATAGAGCGGTAGGCTGAAGATCAGCATGACGGCGACGAACCCATACGCTTGGTTAGTCGGTACCTTGAGCGTGCTCGTCAGAAAATAAAGCACGTAGAAATTGCAGGTGTACCACACCACACCGATGGCCGCCTGCGCGCCAAAAAGCACGGCCAGCATCGTGCGCACGTTGCGCCAGACGAGGAAACTATCGCGTAGCGGCGAATCAGAAAGGCGATGCTCGCTCTTCATCTTCGCGAATACCGGCGATTCGGATAACGTAGTCCGGATATACGTCGAGATCGCCAGCAAAATCAGCGACGACAGGAACGGCAGACGCCAGCCCCATGCCGCGAATGCATCGCCAGATAGGAACGCCCGGCACGCGAGCGTGACCGCAAGCGACAGCAGGAAGCCGACGGTCGCGGTCATCTGCAGCCAACCGGTCGTCAAGCCGCGACGATGCGGTAGCGAATGCTCGGCTATATAGGTTGCCGCCCCGCCATACTCGCCACCGAGTGCCAGGCCCTGGAGCAATCGCAGAGCGATCAGGATCGCCGGCGACGCCCAGCCGATGCTATGGAAGGACGGCAATACGCCAATCCCTGCGGTCGAGACACCCATCACAATGATCGTGATCAGGAAGGTGGCCTTACGTCCGGCCCGGTCGCCGAAACGACCGAACAACACCGCGCCGACTGGCCGGATCACGAAGCCTATCCCGAAGGTGGCCAGAGACGCTAGATAGCCGGCCGTCGCACTACCGGCGGGAAAGAAATGGGCGCTGAAAAAGACCGCCAAACTGCCGTATAAGAAAAAATCGTACCATTCAAGCACCGTGCCGACAGACGCGCCCGCAACCACCTTGATTTCTTCGCGCTTAACCGCGCGCCTCGGCCGAACATCGGCCACCATATCGGCATTCATGTCGTTTCCTGACTGTTAAAAGGATGCGTCGATCGGTCTGGACCGACCAGGCGACGACACGCGTCGAAGCAGGCAAGCTCCGAGCGCGGCACCGGTTCCCGAGCACGCGCCACGGGACTCCATGAATCGAGTCTAGGGGGCCGAAATTACGCGGGGTAATCAAACATCGGCGGATTGCTATTCGAATTGGGAATATCTGGCCGCGCGTCTGCTACGCAGCCTCGCACCGTGGATGATCAATAACACCAAGGGCGGAATGCAAATTCGCGTGCCGCGATTCATATTCGTGGTGCTTAATGCGGCCTCATTGGGTCGGATCAAATATTCCTCCAACTAACCGCAAAAAGTCCGACACGCATTTCCTTCGGTTCGGATGGCGGTTCGCGTTAAACCTTGGCTAACATCGGCTTTGGCGATAAGTGGGCAACCAACCGCGGAGAAGAAAGATTGAACAATGGGTGCCAAGCGACACCAGCCGGAACTGGATGGCATGGACATTGCTTAGAGTTCTAGTAAGGCCAATGGCGGTCTTAATTGAATTTTGGTTCGCTCACGACGGGCGAATTGCTGGGATAAAGGCGTCCCGAAACGTAAGTGCTTGAATCGAGCAGTCGATTCTCGCGGCTACGTTTCGGGACGCTTTTTTTTGCACCGACGTTAGGCGATATCGAACCCGATCCGGTTCGTCAATCAGGCGGATGGCGGTGCATGAGTTGCATCGAATCAGGAAATCAACGTTATGAAAGTCATCATCATCGGGCACGGCATGGTTGGCCACAAACTCGTCGAGTCGCTAGCGCAGACGGGTATGGATCACCTCGAAGTCACGATCTTGTGCGAAGAACCGCGCCCGGCCTATGACCGCGTCCACCTGTCGGAATTCTTCGCAGGTAAATCGGCAGAAGATCTGTCTTTGGTCGCGCCTGGTTTTTTCGAGCGCGACAATCTCCTGCTCAAACTCAATGCTCGTGCCGAGTCCATTGACCGCGTGGCGAAGGTCGTCACTGTTTCCACGGGCGAGACATTGCCGTACGACAAGCTGGTCATCGCTACCGGCTCCTATCCGTTCGTGCCCGCGCTGCCGGGTAAAGACCGCCAGGACTGCTTCGTCTATCGCACGATCGAAGATCTCGACGCAATGAAGGAGTGCGGTACGCGCTCGAAGAGCGGCGTAGTCATCGGCGGCGGCCTGCTTGGCCTGGAATGCGCGAAGGCCTTGCGCGACATGGGCTTGCAAACTCATGTCGTCGAGTTCGCGCCGCGCCTGATGACGGTACAAGTCGACGACGGCGGCGGCCGCGTGTTGCGCCACAAGATCGAAGAGCTGGGCGTGGCGGTGCATACCGGCAAGAACACCACCGAAATTGTCGACTGCGCAACGGCCACGCATCGCATGCAGTTTGCCGACGGCAGCCATCTCGATACCGACATGATCGTGTTCTCGGCCGGAATACGCCCCCGCGACGAACTGGCGCGCAGCAGCGGACTCGAAATCGGCGCACGTGGCGGTATTGTGATCGACGACACGTGCCGCACCGTCGACCCGGACATCTACGCGATCGGCGAATGCGCGGCCTGGACCGGCCAGGTGTTCGGGCTGGTCGCACCCGGCTACGATATGGCGCGGGTTGCCGCACGCCATATGCTGGGCGAAGACGTCGCGTTCGCCGGCGCCGATATGAGCACCAAACTCAAATTGATGGGCGTGGATGTCGCCAGCATCGGCGACCCGCATGGCAATGAACCGGGCAGTCGCTCTTATCAATTCACCGACGAACGCAAACAGATCTACAAGAAACTGGTGGTTTCGGAATCCGGCAAACATCTGCTGGGCGCCGTGATGGTCGGCGACGCCAGCGAATACGGCACGCTGCTGCAGATGATGCTGAACCGCATCGAATTGCCCGACGCACCCGAATTTTTGATCCTGCCGCAGGCCGACGGCACAAGCAAGCCGGGTCTCGGTGTTGATGCGCTGCCCGCCGCGGCGCAGATCTGTTCGTGCAACAACGTCTCCAAAGGCGAGATCTGCGAAGCGGTTGCCGCGGGGTCGACGAACATCGGCGAACTGAAAGCCTGCACCAAGGCAGGTACCTCGTGCGGCGGCTGCGTTGCGCTGGTCACGCAGATCATGAAGGCGGAGATGAAAACGCAGGGGCTCGCCGTCAACAACCATCTGTGCGAGCACTTTCCGTACTCGCGTCAGGAGCTCTACCACTTGGTCCGTGTCGGTGGCATCAAGACCTTCGATGCGCTGCTGGCGGCGCATGGTAAAGGCCTGGGCTGCGATGTCTGTAAGCCCGCAGCCGCAGGCATATTCGCTTCCTGCTGGAACGAGTTCGTGCTCAAAAAGGAGCATGCGGCGCTGCAGGATTCCAACGATTATTTTCTCGGCAACATCCAGAAGGACGGTACCTATTCGGTGGTGCCTCGCATGGCCGGCGGTGAGGTCACACCGGACGGTTTGATTGCGGTCGGGCAAGTCGCCAAAAAATACGGGCTGTATACGAAAATCACCGGCGGCCAGCGCGTGGACATGTTCGGCGCACGCGTCGAGCAGTTGCCCTTGATCTGGGAGGAACTCATTGCCGCCGGGTTCGAGTCCGGCCATGCCTACGGCAAATCGTTGCGCACCGTGAAGTCCTGTGTCGGCTCCACATGGTGTCGTTACGGCCTGGACGATTCCGTTGGCCTCGCCATCGAACTCGAGAACCGCTACAAAGGTTTGCGCGCGCCGCACAAGATCAAATTCGGCGTGTCCGGCTGCACGCGCGAGTGTGCGGAGGCACAGGGCAAGGACGTCGGCATCATTGCGACCGAGAAAGGCTGGAACCTCTACGTCTGCGGCAACGGCGGCATGAAGCCACGCCACGCCGAACTGCTCGCGGCCGACCTCGACAAGCCGACGCTGCTCAAGTTGATCGATCGCTTCCTGATGTTCTACATCCGTACCGCGGACCGCCTGCAACGCACCAGCGTGTGGCGCGACAATCTCGAAGGTGGACTCGAGTACCTGGTCGACGTCATCGTACGCGACAGGCTCGGTCTTGCCCTCGAACTGGAGCGCGAAATGCAGCACGTGGTCGACACCTACGAATGCGAATGGAAGAAGGCCGTTGAAGATCCCGAGACACGCAAGCGCTTCCGCCATTTCGTCAACAGCGAGCAGGCCGACCACAACGTGATGTTCCTGGAAGAGCGCGGGCAAATCCGACCGGCTACGCCGCAAGAACGGCAATCGCAACACAAGCGGATTCCCATCGTCAAAGTCGCTTGAGCATAGGAGTAGGTCATGACTAATATGGAAAACCCGAGGAAAAACTCGATGCAAGATTCCAAAAATTGGATAGCAGTGTGCCCGTTGGATGAGATCGTGCCCAACACGGGGGTCTGTGCATTGATCGAAGGCGAGCAGATCGCCGTGTTCCACGTCAACGATGTCGATGCGCGTGTGTTCGCGATCGGCAACTACGATCGCAATGCCGAGGCCGCGGTGCTCTCGCGCGGACTGATCGGTAGCCTGGGCGAACGCATCGTGGTCGCATCACCGATTTACAAACATCACTTCGACTTGCGCACCGGCGAATGTATCGAGGCGCCCGAACACTCAGTCAGCACCTTTGCCGCCCGTGTGGAGGACGGCAAAGTGTGGGTCTCTGTATGAGAACCAGGTCGTTCATCGGTTTGCCAAATACCGATCCATCACTCGGACCGGCGGCCGCAGAGCATCCCGGCGGTATGGCTCCGTCAATACCTTCGGATCAATTAGCACGTCGATGACCGCCGGGCGTCCGGCCTGCAATGCTTCAGTGAGCGCCGGGCCGATCTGCTCGGGGGTCTCAACCCGCAGTGCTACTGCACCCATGGTCCGAGCAATGGACGCGAAGTCCGGATTATCCAGATCGGTCCAGAAGAAGCGTTCATTGAAGAAGTCGTATTGGTTCCGCTTTTCCGCGCCGTATTGCGAGTTGTTTAACAAGATTGCGACGACGTTGATCTTCTCGGTCACTGCCGTCATCACTTCCTGCATGGTCATGCCCCACGCACCATCTCCCACTAGCGCGACGACAGGCAGATCGGGTAGGGCTAGCTTGACGCCTAGCGCGGTCGGATAGCTCACACCGATCCCGCCAAGGCTGCCAGGTGCAAACCATCGTTTGGGCGTGTCAAAGCCAAAATAGCCGTTTGCCGTGCCCGAGATGTTGCCAATGTCGGTCACCACGGCGGCCTCCTTTGGCAACGCTTGTGCAATTTCCCACAGCGCTCGCCGTGCATGCATCGGTCGGTCCCCGGTCAGCGACATGTGGCGCAATTGCTCGGCCCAATCCTTTTTTTCCTTTGCGATTTGCTGCACCCGCGCCTCGCGTTCTTCGGCCGGCACGGTGGTGGCGGTCGCTCGCAGCAACTGCTCGACGACGGCCTTGCAATCGCCGACGAGCCCGACCTCGATTGGCCGCAGCGCGCCGAGTTCGAGCGGATTGATTGAGTTGTGGATGAGCTTCGCATGCTGCGGGTAGTAATCCAAATCGTATTGGGGATTAGTCCCGAACCGGCTAAGACGCGTGCCGAGTGCGACGACGACGTCGGCTTGCGAAATCAGCTTCATCGCAGCCAGGGAACCTTGATATCCGATCGGCCCCACGGCCAGAGGGTGACTGGCCGCAAACGCGTCGTTATGCGAATAGACGCAACCGACCGGGGCACCGAGTTGTTCGGCAAGCGCGGCGATCGCCTCGCCGGCTTCCGAATCGATCGCTCCCAGGCCGACGAGCAGGAACGGTCGCTTGGCGCCTACCAAAACATCCGCCGCATGCTCGATTGCCTTTTGAGGCGCTCCGCCGTACCTGCCGTCGGTGCGGTAACGTGCGGGCTCGAGTTCTTCTTCCTCGAAAATGCCGTAATAGAGATCACGTGGCAAGTCGATCTGTGCGGGCCCCCGCGTCGCAACCGCCGCCCGGAAAGCCGAGCGGATCGCTTCACTGATTCGTTCGGGCCGGTTGACCTGCAACTGGTAATTGACGATAGGCGCGAATAGCCGCATCTGATCCAGCTCTTGGAAAGTTCGCGTGCCGATGGCCGTGCTCGTGACCGCAGGTGTAATGACCACCACGGGCGAATGGTTCAAATACGCGCTGGCAATGCCAGTCACCAGATTGGTGACGCCGGGCCCGTTCTGGCCGATGCACACGCCGGGTCGTCCAGTAGCGCGCGCGTATCCCTCGGCCATAAGCGCGGCGCTTTGCTCGTGGCGAACCTGGATAAAGCGAATTCCCGCTTTCGGAAACAAATCGAGCGGGTCCATAAAAGCCGATCCGACCAGGCCAAAAATCGTGTCGACCCCTTCCAGTCTGAGCGCCTCCACCAAAGCTTCACTGCCCGAAATTTTGCGCACCATGGTTTGCTCCATAAAGTACCAAATGGGTCGCGACGGATTCCAGGGCGCAACCACTGTTGAAAAAAGATCTAAGCGGCGAATGGCCGCCCTTACATGCAATTCAGGCCGCCACCCTAATGTCGACGCGTTGCTGTCCAGTGGTGGTTTTGATCAAGTCGGCAGCCCGCTCGGCTAGCATGATCGTAGGAACGTTCGTGTTGCTCGATACCATGAATGGAATGATCGAAGCATCGACTACACGCAACCCCTGGACCCCCTTGACTCGACACTCGGGATCGACGACGGACGCCGCGTCATTACCCATTCGACAGGTGCCGGTGGGGTGCCAGCAGGTCTGGGCAGTCGAGCGCGCGTAGTCGAGTAGCTCGTCATCCGATTCGACATGAAGCCCCGGTCTCGCCTCGCGTACGATGAAGTGGGACAGGGCCGGTCGAGCCGCGATGGCACGCATCATTTTCATCACCGATAACATGACCGTGCGGTCAAGCTGATCTGTCAGATAGTTCGCTTCGATGCGGGGCTGGACCAGCGGATCCAGCGAGACGGCATGCAGTCGTCCACGAGATTCGGGATAGAGGAAATATCCGCCTAGATGAAAGCCCGAGTATTCGTCGAGACCGGTGTCCTTGTTCATCGAAAGTCGACCGGTACCGCTGACGAGCCCCGTTTGAAGTCGCACGTCGGGGTAGGGCAAACCGGGCCGCGTGCGCGCAAAGGCCAGCGCGGTAAGCGATGGTGTGGCGAGCAGCCCACTGCGAAACGTCAGGTAACGTAGCGCCGCACCGATGAGCCGTGTGCGACTGCGCAACAAATCGTTGACCGTAATCGGTCTGGTGCACTGGTAGGCAATGCGCGCCATCAGGTGATCCTGCAAGTTTTCACCGACCCCCGCCAGGTGATGCACCACCGAGATACCCAAGTCCTGCAGGATTTCCGCGTTACCGACCCCCGATAACTCGAGTAGCTGGGGCGAGCGTATCGCTCCGGCGCAGAGCAGCACTTCGCTCTTGGCGCGCGCCGTTCCTAGCAAACCATCCCGACGGTATTGAACTCCGATTGCGCGCGTGCCGGAGAAGATCACTTGACTTGCTAGCGCTCCGGTCAAGATGCGCAAATTCTGTCGGTGCAACGCGGGACGCAGATAGCCCACTGAGGCGCTGCAGCGCAATCCGTTGCGCGTGCTCAGTTGCATGTGCGCCGCGCCCTCGGCGTTCAAATCGTTGTAGTCAGCCGTTTTTGGAATGCCGGCGGCCTCGCAAGCCTGAAGAAACGCGTTGGACAGCGGATCGCCGGCGAGGCGAGTGACGCCGATTGGGCCGCCACGCGCGCGGTATGCCGGATCACCAAACTCGCAGTTCTCCAGACGCATGAAATACGGCAGTACGTCGTCCCAGCCCCATCCGGTGCAGCCGCTAGCCTTCCATTCGGCGTAGCGCTTCGGATGGCCGCGTACGAACAGCATTCCGTTCACAGAGCTAGATCCGCCGAGCATTCGGCCGCTCGGCCAGTACATGCGATTGCCGTTCATTTCACGTTCAGGCTCCGTGTTGGCAGACCAGAGCAGACGCGTATCGCTGAGGACCTTACCGACACCAAGCGGCACCCTGACCCACGGGCTGTTGTCCTTCTCGCCAGCTTCGAGCAGCAGCACCGACGTTTTCGGGTCTTCGCTCAGGCGATTTGCCAGTACGCAGCCGGCTGAGCCGGCGCCGATAATGACGTAGTCGTATTGCGCTTGTTCCATTCATCACCCCTTGCACTCGTGCGCATACGCGCCCATCCGGAGAGCAAATTTCGTCATCTCAGACGGCCGGCGTCGCGCCATCGTTGCAGGCCACCAGATGCAGCAATTCACGTACGCGGTGGACGATTTCCACGTTTTCGGCTGAATCGACATCGCGCGGGCGCGGACTATCGATTTGGATCACCTCGGAGATTCGTCCGGGACGGGGGCACATCACGACGACGACATCGGCAAGCTTGATCGCCTCATCGATATTGTGTGTAATGAAAAGCACGGCCTTGCGCTCGGTCTCCCAAACCCGGATCAGCTCGTCTTGCATCTTTTCTCGCGTAAAGGAATCGAGTGCGGCGAACGGTTCGTCCATCAACAGCATCCTAGGATTGACCGCGAGCGCGCGCGCGAGCGCGACCCGTTGCCGCATGCCGCCCGATAGCTGCTTTGGAAACTTGTCCTCAAATCCTCTCAACTCGATCAGTTCGACATAGTGGCGCACGATCTCGTCGCGCTCCTTGCCCGACAGGCCAAGGCGGCGCAGACCGTATTGGATGTTGCCGCGCACCGTTAGCCATGGGAACAGCGCATAGTCTTGAAACATCATGGTGCGGTCCGGGCCCGGAGCGGTGATGGCTTTTCCAAATGCTGCAAGCGTGCCTGCACTTGGTGTCTCGAATCCGGCCAACAGATTAAGCAGGGTCGTTTTGCCGCATCCACTCGGTCCGACGATGCAAACAAATTTGTGCTCGCCGATCTGGAGCGATACGTCGTCTAAAGCGAGCACCTCGCTGCGACCGCTCGCATAGCGTTTGCTGACATGGCTGATTTCCACGCATTGGCCGGTTTTCATTTAACGCTCCTCGCGCCAGGGCATTACCAGGTTTTGCATGAGGCGAACCAGGCCATCGAGCATCAACCCGATGAAGCCGATTACAACCATGCCGACAACGATCTCGTCGCTGCGATACAGCAGTCGTCCTTGGCTGATCAAGAAACCGAGTCCCGACGTGGCGGCGACCAACTCGCCGGCGACCAGGGCCATCCACGCAATACCAATGCCGACGCGAAAACCAACGAACATCGAATTCAGCGCGCCCGGCAAAATCACAGTGCAGACGATGGCCGTGCGACTAGCCCCCAGAGTGCGTGCCGCTCGGATAAGTTGCTGATCAATATCGCGCACCCCTTCCATCGTGCTGAGCACGATCGGGAAGAACGCGGCGAGAAAAATAATGAATTCGTTTTGTGCGTCCGTGATCCCGAACCATATGATCGATAGTGGAATCCATGCGAGCGGAGGAATCGGTCTGAAGAAGTTCACGATCGGCTCGAAAAGCCACGCAAAGGTGCGCATGCCGCCCAGCGCGGCGCCCAGCGGAAAGCCAATCAGCGCCGCAAAGGCCATCGCGACGCCGACACGCTGAAGGCTTGCGAGTATATCCATCTGCAAAGTGCCCTCTGCAGCGAGCTCGATGCCTGCCTTGACGACAGCGCTCGGTGCTGGCAGCAGCAACGCCATGCTCGCACTCGAACGACTAATAATCTCCCACACCACGAACAAGAGCATTAGGGGCACATAGCGCACGAGCGCACGCAACACCGTTTTACCGCCCATGCCGACATGCGTCGAGGCTGGCAGGTCCTCGTCGGTGCTGCGCGAAGCGCTCTGCGGATCAAGGTTGTGCAAGGCATTCGGCGGTACGACAGTCGGCGGCGCAATCGGTTTGCGAACGGCAGTCATGGGGCCTCCTTTGTGTGCGACGACAGGTCCGTCTTGCTAACGCCACCTAGGCGGGGCGTTGTTTCAGCAGGTCCCCGGGCTCGGGGAACGTCTGTTTGCCGAGGAATGCCGGGCCATATGGCGGATAAGGCGGCTTACCCGCCTCGCCACTCCAGTTGGCCGGAAGGAAGGTGGGCGTCTTCGGCACTGCCCAGCCGAACTTGGCATAACTACTTGCGAGATACTTGCCCCGCAGAACCGACAGAAAGTCGGCATCGGTGTACCGACGCTGAAGCACGTGCGCGTCAGCCATGATGCCGGCTTGGTACGTCTCCACTGGAATCCAAAATCCAAGTGTGTTCTCGAAGGGATAGTTGATGGTCGGCTTCGGATTGAATACGTAGGTTTGCGCATCCTTCTTGATCAGTTCAAAATCGCGGCCGCGCTGCGAAGGGTCCGCGGCAAATGCTTGCAGCATTTGCTCCGGGTTGTTACGCGCAATCATGCGGGCCTCGACAAACGCATCGGTATAGGCTTGAAGCACGTCCGGTGCACCCTGCTCCATCTCGCCGCGAGCATACGAGTAGCCATTGAACACTTCATAGGTATCGACCAGTTCGAGAATGCGGGCATTCTTCCTGACCTCTGTCATCGAGATCACGTTGGGCTCCCAAATCGCCGTAACATCGATGCCTTTGGGCATCGAAATAATTTCGGCCGGCCCCATATTCTTGATAATGTAATCCTTGCCTTCCGATAGGCCGAGCACGCGGGCGGCGATCAACAGGCCAAGGTGGTTGGTACTGCCAATCGTGATGCCGCATATGGCAGGCCGGCCCAGCACCTTTGCGTCTTTCAATGCAATCATGCCCCCCTTCAGGGGTGAATCAGGCGCGACAAGGAAAGCTTGACGCTGAGCCGGATAGGTGCACAGCGCCGCGGTCGGGATCTTGAGGTCAATCAGGCGCAACAACCCGAGCGACCCGGCCTGCGCGATCTGCACCCTGCCAGGAATGAAAACCTCGTTCATCAAGCCAGCAGTTAGAAGCGAGGGGTACTGCACATCGATTCCTCGCTTCTCGAGCAGCTTCTGCTGTCGCATGACGAACAAGACGACGTTTCCATCCGACCACATCGGATTCCACGCCACCTGCAAGGGCCACCATCCCTTCGACTTCAGCCATTGCACCGACTCCGGCGAAACCTGCTGATAGGGTCCGGGCCATTGCCCATCAATGCCGGCGGCGGCTTTCGCCTGAGGAAATGCGTGTGCGGAATTGAGTCCCAGCGCACCGGCGACTGCCAGGCTTTGGCACAAAAAATCGCGTCGCGACTTACCATCTTTTTCGATCGGCATGGTTGTCTCCTTAGGTGCGTCTTGGCAGTGACCGGGTCGCGCAGCCGTGCAGGCAGTCCGAACCGCCAAAAAATCACTTTTTATCGTTTTTGAGATTAAATGTCTTATTTACGCGTTATATATTGCACATCTTAGACAAAGATGCTTGAATACTGCAAGGAGGGGTTTCCATAATTCGACACGCGGTGATGCGCGGTGCCAGCATGGATCGACAAGCGGAAGGTGGCGGCACAGGCAGTTGATGTGCGCGAAAGTGACGACCGGCGCGCCGAGGTCGTCTCGATCACCGACGCAATCAGGAGGAGCAGACGATGGAAGATGTTCTTGAGCAGGAACTGAGCCCCGAGGAACTGCATCGCATGGGTCCGGATCGGCTCATGGTGCGCGTTCGCTCGATCGTCTACCAGGGCGAAAACATCAATGCCTATGAACTCGTCGATCCGGCCGGTGGCCTGCTGCCGTCGTTCGAACCGGGCAGCCACATCGACCTCTACTTTCGCGATCGACGCGTGCGCCAGTATTCGATGTGCGGAGATCCTCGCGACCGCACGAAATACGTATGCGCGGTGCAACGAGAACCGCAGGGCCGGGGAGGATCGAAGGCCATTTTCGAGCGCGTCCACGTCGGCCGCATCCTGGCCATATCCAAGCCGCGCAACAACTTTCCCTTACACAAAGAGGCGAAGCGGCATGTACTGCTCGCGGGCGGCATCGGGATCACTCCTATGATTTCGATGATCCATTGGCTGCAAGCAAGTGGCCAACCGTTCGTGCTGCATTACTGTACCCGCACACCGGAGCGCACGGCGTTTCTTGGCGAGTTGCGTCCGCTTGTAGAGCGCAAGCTGGCGTTTATCTACCATGATGAGGGCGTGCCGGGCCGCGGCTTGGAGATCACGCAATTGCTGAGCGCATGGGAGGAAGGGACGCATTTGTACTACTGTGGGCCAAACGGCTTCATGAGCGCAGTGCGCAAAGCCGCGGCGCACTGGCCGACGGGTGCCGTGCATTACGAATACTTCGCACCGTCTCCGGATGCACTCGAATCAATGACAGCAGTGGAGCCGGTTCGCACGAGTGACATGGCAGAAGCCATCGGAGTCGGCTTCCAAGTGAAGCTCGTGCGCTCGGGTCGGGTTTTCGACGTACCCAACGACAAGTCTATTGTCGAGGTCCTCAGGGAGAACGGCGTGGAAGTGCAAACGTCCTGCGAATCGGGCCTGTGCGGTACGTGCCGCACACGCTATCTGGATGGCGTCCCGGACCACCGTGACTACATCCTGAGCCAACAAGAAAAGGCACGGGACATGCTGATTTGCTGCTCACGGGCACATTCTCAGATGATCGTTCTCGATCTTTGAGAGGGCCGGGCCGAGCCCGCCCAGCCAATGACCCCCGCATGCGGATGCCTGATTTTTGGCTAGTAGCCGGCTACTGCCATACGGAGATTGAAGAATGAGTGTAGAAGCGCAATTGGAAAGAAAGAACCGCTCGGTTTTGAGTGCACAGGCCGAGGCGACTCCGGAATTAGCGGAATCACCGGCAATCAACGGGCTCTCAGCGGAGGATCACGGCCCTGGAGCGCGGCTAATCCTGGTCCTTGAAGCGGTAGCGACCTCCGGCGAGCCGATCACGTCGGCTGACCTGGCGCCGAAGTTGGGGATGGCCCGCGAGACCGTCCATCGCGTTTGCGTTGCGCTTGAGCGCCTGGGTTTCCTGGAGCGCGAGCTGGGAAGCAAGCGGTTTACGGTCGGACATAGGCAGCAGCAACTTGCGCTTAACAGCCTGTTCAATGCGTCCTACCGTGGCGAGCGACATGCACTGCTGGAGGCACTTTCGCACGAGGTGGGGGAAACGGTCAATTTGACGGTCCTCGACGACAACGAGATCGTGTACATCGATCGCGTCGAGTGCCAATGGCCACTGCGAATCCACCTGCAGCCGGGCTCTCGCGTGCCGATCCATTGCGGAGCGAGCGGCAAACTGTTTTTGTCGATGATGCCTGCCGCAAAGCGGCGTCGGCTGTTGGCAGTGCCGCTGCATCGGTATACCGATAACTCGATCACCGACGTTCGGGAACTCGAGGCACAGTTGAAGGAAATCCGTTCTTCCGGCGTAAGCGTCGACGCCGAGGAATTCATGCAAGGTCTTATTGGTTTGGCAGTGCCCGTATCCGACGTGCGCGGGCGCATCTGCGCCACGGTCTCGCTTCACGCGCCGACCGCCCGCCATACGGTTGAAGGCGTGCGCGATTTCGTGCCGGCGATGCAGCGCAGCGCAGAGGCGATGGGTAAGTTAATGCATGCGGAACTGTTATCGAATTAATGATATCGCAGGAGCTGTGACGACGAATCCAGATACTTCCGTTGCGCCTCGCCAGCAGGACGACAGGTCCGCAAGGTGAGCCAGATGGGCGCGTCGGCGGAAAAGCCCTTAACGAAAATATCGCGAGGTACACCACCATGAGCACTCAAAACCCAGCTGCAGCACGGCCAAAACGCGTGCCTTATGGCGGTTATCACCTCACGGATTGTCCGGCTCCTGATTTGGAAATCGCGCTAGCGGGCCCTGGAAAGCCGCTGGGCGAGTATATGCGCCGCTTCTGGCAACCGGTTTGCCTATCTGCGCAGTTGTCCGACGTGCCGCACAGTATCCGGATC